>Ga0114979_10003092_pt1 | contig 11184 bp, 10 predicted proteins | sample S_140625_EF_Meta_FD_87315 | JGI IMG/M metagenome (GOLD analysis project Ga0114979, IMG submission 87315) | Freshwater microbial communities from Lake Simoncouche, Canada to study carbon cycling - S_140625_EF_MetaG | ecosystem: Environmental > Aquatic > Freshwater > Lake | place: Lake... | reverse complement strand
GTGGCCGACTCCCAGCGATCCATTCATCCAAATGACGGTCTGGTATCAGCGCCAGATCATGGATGTGGGCGCGTTGACCGACGAGTTGGAAGTGCCCCAGCGGTGGTATGAAGCAGTTATTTTTATGCTGGCTCACCGTATGAGCCTCGAGTTACCGCAAGTTGGCATGGATCGAGTTAATTACCTCGAGAAGATGGCCGACCGTTACTACTCGGAAGCCGAAGCGGAAGAGCGCGATAAGTCGCCTATCTACTTTGCCCCTAACATTTCGGTGTACACAAGATAATGCCAGTATTCCTTGACACTATGGGATTGACATCTGTCGCCATCGCGGTTTGCGATAGGTGCAAGATGAAGGTGCCCTTTGTCACGCTGGTGCAGGATGGAAATTTCCCCGGCCTGCGCGTGTGTGCCGAGCGCGGATGTAAGGATCAACTTGACCCATATCGGTTGCCTGCCCGCAAAACAGAGCGTATCAACCTTCGATTTCCTCGCCCTGATGTCAGTGTGGCGGCGAACGACAACTTCTTGATGACGGGAAGCCAGAACTTGGATGGCTCAAGCCAATTCCAGATTTCGACCGAACAAAATACGCAGACTCCAACCGGGACAGGAAACAAAGACACTATTGCTCCAAGCCCACCTGATAACACGAGTACATAATGTCAGCACAAGTAACCATACTCCAACTGCCAGCGGCTGGTGCTATCACAGGCTCCGAGGCTGTTCCTATTGTCTAAAATGGCGTGACGGTTCAGACGACCACTGGTGCGATTGCCGCCGCTCCGTCGCAGGTTTACACCTACCTGACAGTTTCTCAGACCCCGCAACTTCCCAACAGCCGCTATGTTGGCGTGACCAACGGCTTGTCAATTACTGACGGCGGTGCTCAAGGACTCTTCAATATCAGCACTACAGGCGCTTTATTGTCTTTGGTGAACTCTGGTACTGGCTTTCAGGTAAAAACTTCTTCTACGGCCATTACAGGCCGTTCTATTGCTGTTTCCGGGGTTGGCTTAGGTATTACCAACGGCGATGGCATTGCTGGCAATCCTACGATTGCTTTGGCTGGTCAAGTGCTGAACTTGGCAAACCTCAGCGCAAATGGTTTGATGACCATTACAACTGCTGGCGGCATCTCAGCAACACAAATCCAAGGCACAGCCAATCAAATTGGCGTAGCCAACGGCACTGGAATAAGTGGTTATCCAACCATTTCAATTGTTGATAACGCTACTTTCCCCGGCACTGGTGGCGTAATTCTTCCCAACGGAACTACTGCACAACAACCTATTGGTGCAAGTGGTCAGGTTCGTTACAACACATCTACAAGTCGTTTTGAGGGCTACACGGGCGGCACTTGGGTCAACTTTGGCGTTGGCGATGGCACGGTTACCAGTGTGGGTGGAACTGCTGACCAAATCACCGTAGTCAATGGAACGACAACACCAGTTGTAAGTTTGGCGTCTAACCCGATAGTACCCGGCACGGCCAGCATAACTTTGCCTATTGGTAGCACCGCTTCACGCCCCGTTGGTTCTAACGGGATGATTCGTTACAACACTGACATTGGTCTTTTTGAAGGCTATGTAAACGGCTCGTGGCAAACAATTGCCGCTGGTTCTGGTGTTACTTCTGTGGCTACAGGGACTGGTTTGTTGGGTGGGCCTATCACTTCAACAGGCACAATTACGATTGATACAACGGTTGTTGCCACATTAACTGGTACACAAACGCTAACAAACAAAACAATCAGCGGTTCAAATAACACGCTGACCAATATTGCCAACGCAAGCCTGACAAACAGTTCTGTGACTTATAACGGTGTCACGGTGGCTTTGGGGGCATCTGGAACCATTACCGCAACCGCAACCAATGCATTGACCATTGGTACTGGATTGACTGGTACTTCGTACAACGGCTCAACTGCCGTGACGATTGCAATTGATTCGACCGTTGCAACTTTGACTGGCACACAGACGCTGACAAATAAAACGATCAGTGGTTCATCTAATACATTGTCTAACATTGGCAATTCGTCATTGACCAATAGTTCAATCACGCTTGGTACAACTAACATTGCTTTGGGCGCTACATCTTTGGCTCCAGCAGGTTTGACAAGCGTAACTGTTACTCAAGACCCAACTACTGCTTTGCAGTTAGCCACCAAGCAATATGTTGATACTCAGGCTTCAACTGGTTTGGCATATCACCAGCCAGTGCAGGCCGCGACTACGGCAAGCCTTGCGTCTACTACTGGCGGCACGGTTACTTACAACAACGGTGCGGCTGGTGTTGGTGCAACCATCACCTTGTCGGTTGCTTTGACTGTATTGGATGGGTACACCCTCCTCAATACAAACCGAATTTTGGTCAAAAACGAGGTTAACCAAGCCTACAACGGTATCTATACATGGGCAACAGGCGGAACGGTTCTGACTCGTGCTACGGATGCAAACACCTATGGCCCCGGTACATCTGAACTTAGTGTCAATGATTACTTCTTTACTCAGAACGGTACGGTTAATAAAGGTATTGCATATGTTTTGAGTTCTCCAACGGGAACAATCACATTTGGCACTTCAAACATTGTTTTTTCTGAATTTAGCACTTCGCAAGTTTATTCTGGTGGAACAGGTATAACGATTGCCGGAACAACAATCAGCATCACCAACACCGCTGTGACCGCTGGTGCGTATGGTTCTGCAACGCAAGTTGGAACTTTCACCGTCAATGCACAAGGTCAATTGACCCTTGCAGGCAATACCACAGTAACTCCAGCAGTTGGCTCCATTACTGGGCTGGGTACTGGTGTAGCAACATTCTTGGCAACACCTTCGTCAGCAAATTTGGCGGCGGCGGTAACCGATGAAACTGGTTCTGGCGCTTTGGTCTTTGCAACCAGCCCAACATTAGTGACTCCAATACTTGGGACACCGACATCTGTTACTCTGACAAATGCAACAGGATTGCCCCTAACGACGGGCGTGACTGGAACGCTACCTATTGCAAACGGCGGAACAAATTCAACTGCAACACCGACAGCGGGTGGCGCAGGATATGGAACTGGAACTGCCCATGCATACACAGCGGCAGGTACAGCAGGTCAAGTATTAACATCGGCAGGAGCCAGCGCACCAGTATGGTCGGGCATCTCTGGCGGAACATTCTGAGGAAATAAAAAATGGCTCAAACAAATTACACCCCTATACAGTTGTACTACAGCACGACTGCGTCGGCTGTGCCTCTGGCGGCAAACCTCGCCTCTGGTGAGTTGGCTATCAATATTACTGATGGTAAGTTGTACTATAAGAACAATAGCGGTGTAGTTACCCTGTTCGGTTCTTCTGGTGACCTTACATCCATTACCTTTGGATCAACTGGACTGACCCCATCCACAGCAACTGGTGGCGCTGTAACGGTCGCTGGTACGCTTGTAACGGCAAACGGCGGTACTGGTCTGTCTTCATTTGCCTCTGGTGACTTGATGTACTACACCAGTGGTACAGCGATGAGCAAGTTGACTATTGGTACAGCAGGTCAAATTCTGACTGTTAACTCAGGCGGTACGGCTCCTCAGTGGTCTACCTTGACTGGCGTGGCTGTCACGACCTTCTCTGCTGGCTCAACTGGTTTCACGCCTTCGACTGCGACTTCTGGCGCAATCACCTTGGCTGGTACTTTGGCGACCACCAACGGCGGTACAGGTCTGACATCGTTCACTTCTGGTGGTGCGGTGTATGCGACATCCACTTCTGCACTGACGACTGGCACTTTGCCAACGACTGCGGGTGGTACTGGTTTGACATCATTCACATCAGGCGGTGTTGTTTACGCATCTTCTACAAGTGCATTGACTACTGGCTCTGCGCTTACTTTTAACGGGACTAGCACCTTAACTATTTCTAGTGGAAATGCAGGCATATTTTCAACAGGAAACTTATATTTAGATGGTTCTGGTGGTGGCTCTGTATATCTTCGTGTGTCTGGTTATGGCCCAAGCATTCAAGTTTCGCCAACAAGTGAACCTATTTTTAGCGTTAGTACTATAGAAGGTATGCGCCTTACCTCAACAGGTCTTGGCGTCAACACAACTTCTCCAACCTCTGGTTTGCAAACTGCTGGCTCGTCTTCAAAGACTGCGTTTAAGACTCCAAACATTGCTGAGGTGGACACCATCTCTGCGACTGCGGCAACTGGCACAATCAACTTTGACATCACGACTCAATCTGTTCTGTACTACACAAGCAACGCAAGTGCAAACTGGACATTGAACTTCCGTGGCTCAAGCGGAACATCGTTGAACACTTTAATGCAGACTGGTGAATCCATCTCTGCAACTTTCTTGGTGACTCAAGGTGCGACTGCATACTACAACTCTGCTGTGACCATTGACGGCACTTCTGTGACTCCGAAGTGGCAAGGTGGTACTGCACCAACATCAGGAAACGCAAGTTCTGTAGACTGCTATACCTATGTGATTCAAAAGACTGGTAGCGCAACTTACGCCGTATTGGCGTCACAAACTAAGTTCGCATAAGGACAAAAGATGCCTCGTTTATCCAAAATTGGAGCCGCCGCACTTGCCGCCTTTGGGTGGACTTCGGGTACATCCGCTGTAACCGCTAATTTCTTAGTTATTGCTGGTGGTGGTGGTGGAGGTAGGAATTACACAAGCGCAACATATGGTGGCGCGGGCGGTGGCGGTGCGGGTGGCTACCGAACAAGTTCAGGAACTTCTGGTGGTGGTGCTTCTGCTGAAAGTGCTTTAAGTCTTAATCCTACGCTTTCATACACGGTTATTGTTGGTGCTGGAGGCGCAGGCTCAGTATCTAGCGGTACAAATGGCGCAAACGGATTTAATTCTAGTATTAGCACCATTACATCAACTGGCGGTGGCGGTGGTGGCGGTGCTGAAAGAACCTCTGGAAGTAACGGTGGCTCTGGAGGTGGTGCGCCACAAATTTCTTCAACTGCTGGTTCTGGAACGGCAAATCAAGGGTATAGCGGCGGTATAAGCCCGGGAGCCAATAATGACAACTCTGGTTCTGGTGGTGGTGGCGCTGGTAGCGTAGGTGGAAACACATCTTCTAATGTTGGCGGTAATGGAGGTTCTGGTGTCTCCTCGTCAATAACTGGCACTTCCGTATCTCGTGCTGGTGGCGGTGGCGGTGGCGGTAATGGAACAGGCGGTACTGCATCTGCTGGCGGTGGCGCTGGCGGTGCAACAAGTGGTCAGGCTGGTTATTCTGGAACTGAAAACTACGGCGGTGGTGGTGGCGGCGCGGCTTTTGGAACTCCAGTCGGGGTTGGCGGTAATGGTGGCTCAGGCATCGTCATCATCTCCTATGCTGGCGCACAACAATTCTCTGGTGGTATCGTCACTTCTGTTGGCGGTAACACCATTCACACATTCACAACTTCTGGCACTCTTGGCCCAATCACAACGCTGTCTGCGTCTTATTTGATTGTTGCTGGTGGTGCAGGTGCAGGTTGGGGTGGCGGTGGTGCAGGCGGTCTGTTATCAGGCTCTGGCGTAACTATTGACCCCAATTCAACTTACCTTGTGACTGTGGGCGCAGGTGGCACTGGCGTTATTGCCAATGCATCTGGAGCGGCTGGCTCAAATGGAGGAAATTCTTCATTCAGCATGGTTGCAACTACTGCTGTAGGCGGTGGTGGTGGTGCTGGCTATGGCTCAAACAGCACAACTCGAAACGGTATTGCAGGTGGTTCTGGCGGTGGTGGTTCGCGCAACGCAGGTGATGGTACTGGTGGCGCAGGAACTTCTGGACAAGGAAATGCTGGTGGAAATGGTAAAGAAGGCGCACCATACTATGGCTCTGGTGGCGGTGGTGGCGCAGGAGCCGCAGGAGCCGCAGGAACAACAACCGCTGGTGGTAATGGAGGTGTAGGTGTTACATCTTCAATTTCAGGTACATCAACTTATTATGCAGGTGGTGGCGGTGGAGCCGTTCAATCTGGAGGCACTCAAGGAACAGGCGGTAGTGGTGGTGGTGGAAATGCCCAACTAGCAAATGGTATTTCTGGAACGGCAAACCTTGGTGGAGGTGGCGGTGGTACATCTTCTGGTGCTGACTCTAACTATGGCGGTAACGGCGGCTCTGGCGTTGTAATCATCTCTTACGCTGGTGCTACCCAACAAATGGCTGGCGGTACTGTGACCATTGTTGGTGGCAATGTCATCCACACATTTACAAACACTGGATACTTGGCTCCGCTCAAGTATTCAACTGGCTCTGTGCGCTTCCGTCAAAGCAATTCAGCGTATTTGACTCGTACCCCCACTGTTGCTGGCAATCGCCGTACATGGACATGGAGCGGATGGGTAAAGCGCGGAAGTTTAGCGACTGGATATATTCAAGGATTGTTTGAAGCAAACGACCCATCAAGCACAACTATTGTTGCTGGTATCCGTTTGGAAACTGACAACACCTTAAAGATATTGGATTACAGCGGTGGTTATTCAACACAAGTTGTGACCACTCAAGTTTTCCGCGACCCTTCTGCTTGGTATCACATTGTTGTTGCTTATGACACAACACAAGCAACTTCAAGCAACCGAGTAAAACTCTATGTGAATGGAACTCAGGTTACTTCGTTTTCAACTGCTACATACCCATCACAAAACTCTCAGGGGTACATAAACAATACTGGCGGTCATTATCTTGGCGCTTGTATTTTTACCAGCGTTATTGAGTTCTTAGATGGTGAGATGACCGAAATTAACTTTGTTGACGGGTCTGCTTTAACCCCTTCATCGTTTGGCACATTCAACTCATACGGTGTATGGCAACCCATCACCTATGGTGGTTCGTATGGTACGAACGGCTACTACCTGCCTTTCAATCGTCAGGGTTCAAGTTTTGTTGGCTCTTTTAACGGTTCAAGTCAGTATTTAACAGTCCCAAGCAATAGTATTTACAACCAGACTGGTGACTTCACTATTGAGTATTACGCTTACTTTGCCGCCAATACAAACTATCAAGAGGTGGTTGCTAGGGGTACAAGTTTTATCACCATTCAGCATTCATCTGATGCCAATGCAATGATTAGACTTGTTGCTTATGGAACGGCTACGATTGCTACTGGCGGTAATGTGGTGGCTCAAAAGTGGAATCACTTTGCGATTGTTCGCTCTGGCTCTACTGTGACTGGCTATGTAAATGGAGTTGCGGTTTGCTCTGGAACTTACTCAAACTCAATCACCGACACAATTCCATTGTCTATAGGTGCAAACGGTTATGGTGGTTCATTTACTCACTACACCAATGGTTATGTGTCTAATGTCCGATACAACAACAATGCGGTGTATACGAGCAACTTCACTCCAAGCACATCACCTTTGACAAGTTCTGCAAACACATTGTTGTTGACATTGCAAAATTCTTCAATTGTTGATAACTCTTCTACTGGCGCAACAATTACCAATGTGGGCGGTGTATCAACTGGTCAAACTTATCCATTTGGTTGGGGCATCTTTAATGACCAAAGCCCAGCAGGAAACAACTGGACACCAACCAACATCTCTGGTGCGTTTGGTTCTACGCTTGACTACCTTGGCGATGCACCAACGCTGACAAGTGCGACAGTGGCGAACACTTGTGTGTTTGGAACGCCTTATTCAGATATGTCTGTAGGTTCAATTACAGATGGTGGATTAAGTATTTCTACATACACAGGTAATGCACAAAAACGCGCTTCTTTTGCTGTTACTTCTGGTAAGTTTTATTGGGAAATAACTGTTTCTGGTGGCGTTGACCCAACTGCTGGTGCAATTGGAATAACTGACCCTTCTAAACCAAATAACACGGGGGTATTTACCACATCTGGAAATGGTGTAATCCAATATTACGGAAGTGGAAATAAATATGTTAATGGTACAAATACAGCATATGGTGCTTCTTACACTAGTGGTGATGTAATTGGTGTTGCATTAGACATGGATGGGGCAACAATTACTTTTTACAAAAATAACACTAGCCAAGGTTCTATTTCTACCTCTGGCACATTGACAACAGCAATGCCTATGTTAGCAAATGGCTCTGGTTCTCAAACAACAAATTTTACTGCCAACTTTGGTCAACAGCCATTCAAATACACACCTCCAAGTGGGTTTGTCGCTTTGAACACATACAACCTATAAGGAACAACCATGCCAACAACATATGCAATTCCTAATGGTCGAACAGTATTTGTTCCAACTTTATATACAGGGAACGGATCAACTCAAACAATCGTAAATGGTGGCGGTAATCCATCAAATTTTTCATTTCAACCTGATTTTGTTTGGATCAAACAAAGAACTTCAGCAGTTTCTACATCCAATATTTTGATGGATGTATTAAGAGGTGCCAATACAGTGCTTGTTTCAAATGGAACAGCAGGTGATCAAAATTTACCTTCGTATTTAACTAGTTTTAATTCAAATGGTTTTTCTATTGGAAGTGGTTCAGGGGCCGATCCTAATGACATCAATACTAATGGATATACTTATGTTGGCTGGAATTGGAAAGCAGGTGGTTCAGGAGTTTCCAATACATCAGGTTCTATAACTTCAACCGTTAGTGCAAACACTTCAGCAGGTTTTAGTATTGTTACTTATACCTCAACAACAGGAACTGTTGGTCACGGCTTAGGAGTCGCTCCTTCTTTGATAATTATGAAAGGTCGAAATGTTAACGACCAATGGACACTTGGTTGTTCTTCGTTGAATCAAGGAAGTTCACCATGGAATTATGGTTTACCTTTAAATTCGACCGCAGGTCTTCAAACTAATAGTGGATTTTGGAATAACACAGCCCCAACTTCATCTGTATTTAGTCAAGGTTCTTGGGACAGTGGATATACAAAAGTTGCTTATTGTTTTGCACAAGTTCCCGGTTTTAGCCAATTTGGTTATTACATTGGAAATGGAACACAAGGGGCTGGCCCATTTATTTATACCGGATTTAGACCAGCATATGTTTTGATAAGAAACCAAGCCAATTACGATTGGCATTGCTATGACACATCAAGAACTCCATATAACTATTCAGGCAGTAATATTCTTAAACCAGATACATCTGACGCAGAATTAACTGGACGAAACGATGTTCAAATAGATTTTTTAAGCAATGGATTTAGATTAATTGGTAATGATGTTGCTATTAATCAAAGTGGTGGAACAGAACTTTATTTTGCTTTTGCCGAAAACCCATTCAAATACGCTAACGCTCGTTAAGGAAAACACATGAGTCATTTTGCAAAAGTAGAGAACGGCATCGTTACCCAAGTTATCGTTGCCGAACAAGATTTCATTGACACTGGCGCTGTAGGTCACGGCTGGATTCAGACCTCCTACAACACCCTTGGCAACCAACACCCAGAAGGTCGCCCATTGCGAGGCAACTACGCTGGTATTGGCTTTACCTATGATGAGGTGAACGATGTGTTTATCGCGCCCAAGCCCTTTGACAATTGGGTTATGAACGGCAATTGGCTGTGGGAACCACCCATCCCTATGCCTGTGGACGAGTATTTCTACAAGTGGAATCAAGAGGATACAGCATGGGAAAAGGGCGATTTGCGACCCATCCCAGAACCTATAGTTGAACCTACTCCTAAACCTATCTTAGAAACCGCCCCAACAGAGGTGACACCGCCTATTGCTGAAGTTATCATTGATGCACCTGTAGATTCCTCTACTGGTACGGCAACTGAAACTCCAACAACTTAAGGATAAAAAATGGAAAACATTACTCTTTCAACCCAACTTGTAAATGCTGTTCTAGGCTACCTAGGAACGCGCCCATATCAAGAGGTTTTTCAACTGATTGAAGGTTTGCAAAACGAAGCCAAGAGCCAAGTGCAACCCGCAGTTGAGGAGCAGAAAGCGGCTGAATAATGGACGATGTTCACGAACTTGCTACTGAAACTGACAAGCGGTTGAGTGTCCACGAGGCGATCTGCGCTCAGAGATACGAGGGTATCCAAGCGCGGTTCGACGATGGCTCCAAGCGCATGACCAAGATTGAGTACCTCTTGTATGTGGTGATCTTGGCTGTGCTGATGGGGCCGGGCGTTGCGGCAGAGATGGTTAAAAAGGTATTTGGACTATGAGCGACGAAAAGATACAAGCAATGGAGAGCAAGGGACAACTTATCGAGAAGATCACCTTTGCTCTTCTGCCTCTTTTATTTTCTTGTGTGGTCTATTTGATGAGCGCCTTGTCAAACTTGGCGCATGAGGTCACGATCCTTAACAGCAAGATTTCACTCGTGGTCACATCAGACAACAAGCAAGCCAGCAACACTGGCGCTGAATTGGCTCGTGAGAAGTTGCGCCAAGACCTCGAGAAAGAGATTCAACGCAACCGTGACCAGATTGCAGAGAACCGAATGCACATTGCCATCTTGGAGGAAAAGGTTCCTGTAAGTTCCAAGATAAAAACATTGACAGGGAAAGACTGAAATGATTCCAATCGTTGCATCACTGCTCGGTACATTGGCCCAGAATGGTCTGGGCCTTTTGTCATCTGCGCTTCAAGCAAAGGGCAAAGAGGTTGTTGAAAACGCTCTAGGCGTAAAGATTTCCGACAACCCAAGCCCTGAAGAGGTAAGCAAACTGCGCCAGTTGCAGTATGACCATGAAGAGCGCCTGCTCGAGTTGGGTATCGAGAAAGCCCGTTTAGAGCAGGAAGAGTTGCAAGCCTTACTCAAGGCTCAAGCCAACCAAGAAGACAATGTCAGTGACCGCTGGAAGGCTGATATGGCCTCCGACTCTTGGCTGTCCAAGAACATCCGCCCCATGACTTTAGTCTACATCTTGACTGCTTATTTGATTTTTGCAGGCTTGAGCGCCGCAGGAATCAATGTTCAAGAGTCCTATGTGGCTTTGCTGGGCCAATGGGGTATGTTGGTAATGACTGCTTATTTTGGTGGTCGTACCGTTGAGAAAGTCATGGAGATGCGTAAGGGAGGCAAAGAATGAGCCTGAGTCAAGAACAAGCGGCATTCCTGCTGGATGCTTGCAAACTGATTCAATACGCCACAGAACAAGGTTTTTTGGTTACTGGGGGCGAATTGGCTCGTACACCTGAACAGCAAGCCATTTACTTCAAAACTGGTCGCAGCAAGACCATGAACAGCATCCACCTCAAGCGTTGCGCGATTGACCTCAACT
>Ga0114979_10003091_pt1 | contig 11190 bp, 14 predicted proteins | sample S_140625_EF_Meta_FD_87315 | JGI IMG/M metagenome (GOLD analysis project Ga0114979, IMG submission 87315) | Freshwater microbial communities from Lake Simoncouche, Canada to study carbon cycling - S_140625_EF_MetaG | ecosystem: Environmental > Aquatic > Freshwater > Lake | place: Lake... | reverse complement strand
TTTACGTCAGAGAAAGTACTCTGTCATAGTAGGTAAACATCCAGTGGCTAATATTTGTGTTCTTTAAAATAGCCATCTGGAGCAGGCATGTCTCTTACTTTGCAGGATATTTCTCAACTTTTAAATAGTAGGGCTACCACTTGGTATGGACAAGAGGCGGTTAGTCAACTGGAGCATGCACTGCAATGCGCGCATCTTGCAGAAAATGCCAATGAAACACCTGAGACCATCGTTGCGGCACTTTTGCATGATTTAGGACACATCCTGATCAAAGAGAACCCTGATGCATTGACTCAAGAGGCTGTGCCACCGCTCAAAGATGACTTACACCAGTATGTTGCTTTACCTTTTTTAAGAGGTGTTTTTACGGATGCAGTGTTGGAGCCTATCAAGCTGCATGTCGAGGCCAAGCGATATTTGTGCGCAGTGGATCCACGCTACTGGGATTCACTATCGCCCGCATCCAAACATAGTTTGGAGTTGCAAGGTGGTATTTTTGACGAAAGCCAAGTCAAAGCTTTTGAAGATTTGCCATATGCAAGTCAAGCCACGCGACTTAGACGATACGATGACTTAGCCAAGGTAGCTGGCTTACCCACACCACCTCTTTCCCATTACGAAGAGTTGATGCGAAAAATTGCTACGTGATTAGCCGTCCTGAATCTTCAAAAAATGGATAGGGCCCGTCAAACGTATCGCTGTTGACATGGTGGGTCACTAAATGTTCTCCATTCCACCAATGCAGTAAGTAGCCCGCTGGTTCCATATTAAACATAGGCGCTGCGTTTCTAGCTATATCAAATTGAACTGTATGAGCTGTGCTGTGCGCAGTCATAACGCAACGTCCACCTACCAAACTTCTGATGTTGCGATGTAGGTGGCCGCAAGTAATAAGTTCGATGTTGCTGTGTCTGCGAACTATGTCTGCAAAGGCTTCTCGTCCCTCAAGACCAATATCGTCCATATGCCCAATTCCCGTAATAAAGGGGGGGTGATGCATCATTACAAGGGTTGGCGTTTCTTGGTCTTTATCCAAAACAGATGCAAACCAATCTAAACGTTCTTGACATAAAAGACCACCGCTTTGACCAGCGTTAACTGTATCGAGGCCAATGATGCGAATAGGCCAATTTGGCTCTTGGTGACTGAAGTGCCAAAAGTCAGTTTCAGGTTTTACCAAGATATTTGAAAATGCTTCCAGCATGACTTTTCTGTCGTCATGATTACCGGGGATCAATAACAAAGGTATTTCAATGGGTGCCAATATCTCATTGAGATGGCCGTATTCCTCAGCATGACCTTGATCCACCAAATCACCGGTAATCACCAGTAAATCGGGCTTCTGGGGAAGAGTCTGCAAGTGGGCCACGGCTTTTGCCAGCATGCTCGCTGTATCGACTTTGTTATAGGCCAAACGGCCCTTGGGTTTGATATGGGTGTCGCTGAATTGTGCAATCAACATACTGTTCTCCTAAAAAAAGCCCCACACCAGGTGGTGTGGGGCTGTACATGGAAAAAGATTTATTCCATTAAATCTTCAGTCGCTTTAATAAGTTCAGGCAAGGCCGCTTCAGGTGTTTTTTCACCACGCATGACCGCACCCACTACATCACGCTGGGCACGCCATATACGAACGGACTGACCACCTGGGTAACCAGCCCAAGGCAATGACTTATCAATCTGAGTGGTCGCGGTGCGGAAGTTAGGGTTGGCATCATAAAAGGGGCCTAAATATTCAGGACTGATTGCCAATTGGTTGGTAGGTAAATACCCAGTCATCTCTACAACAATCTTTTGTGCCTGAGGGCTAGTTACAAATTTAATGAACTCCCATGAAGCCTTCTGTTTGACGGGATCTTTAGCAAAGGTCATGACAGCATTTCCGCCAGTTGGAACGCCGCCTTTTGCCTTGTTATCTAGCGGGAAACGCGCTGTGGTGAATTGAAAACGTCCACCCACTGCATCGGTGACTTGTTTTAATTGTGCTGGTGTTGAAAAGAACATGCCAGTTTTACCGGCACCAAATTGTTGACGCGATTGGTCCCAATCAACCATTTGCATTCCGCCTTCTGTGATGAAGCGACGCGACAGCTGAAGCGCCCGCAGGCCAACCGTGCCATCGAAACCAGCCTTTTTAGTTCCTGGCTTGACTAAAGTACCACCCTGTTGATAAACCAATCCTTGGAATAACCAATCGTCAGGCCAAGCGTGTATGTCATAAGACATTCCGTTATTTTCTTTGTTAGCGCTATGGATTTTCCCCGCCAATTTAATAACGCCATCCCAATCGGTAGGCATTTGCTTGGGGTCTCCGCCTGCGCTCTTAACTAGGTCAGCGTTGACGTACATGATGGGGGAAGACGCGTTAAAAGGAATGCCGTATTGTTTTGCGTCGACTTTACCTAATGCGATCAGACGAGGGGCAAAGTTTGTTTTGGAAAATCCAGCGGCTTCTGATTTCAACAAAGGGTCTAGTGAAACCGTTTGTCCACGTGCTTCCAACTTACGAACAAGTTCACCAAATAAATGGTAACCAGAGTAGTAGACATCGGGCAATTGATTTGTCACCGCATTTCGCAGCATGACTTGATGGCCTTCATCGTAACTAGCAGCAGGTGCTCTGAAGTTAATTTTTATTTCTGGATGGAGTTTCATGAACTCTTGAGCCAGTGGCTCATGAAAACGCGCAAAACTAGGGTAGCAATAAAGAACGTCAATGACAGTGACCTGTTGTGCATGCACTTGAGATGCTGCAAACATTGCGGCCGATGCACCTAGTGCAAGGCCTATTCGCTTGAAAAGCTTCATAAAAAACTCCTTGGGTTAAAAAATTACTTACCAGACATCGTTAGACCTTCTATAAAGCGTCTACGGGCTAACAAAAACACGAGAACCAATGGCATCGTTAACAAAGTGGCGCCAGCCATCAAAGCGCCGTAATCTGAACCAGACTCTGCATTGGCAAAAAACATCATTCCAAGTGGAGGAGGGGCTAAACGAGTCTCACTTATAACGATCATTGGCCAATACAAATCGTTCCAATGTGCGACAACAGAAAAAACTGCAAAGGCAGCTAGAGTTGATTTGAATGATGGCAAAACAATGCGCCAGATAATTTCAAACTCATTCATTCCATCAAGCCGTGCTGCATGAATAATTTCATCAGGAAATGTTTTGAAAGCCTGTCTTAATAAAAAGATAGCGAATACTGAAAGGAAAAAAGGCAATGTGATAGAGAAGTAGGTGTTCAGTAAGCCAGCTGTTGCTAATCCTATGTATATGGGTAGGGCTGTTACTTGTATTGGAATACTCAATGCGGCGAGTGTTCCAATCCACAATGCCTTATCACCAAAGAAGTGCAGTTTGGCTAATGCGTAAGCAGCAGGTACTGCAACGCATATTTGAACTAGCAATATGACAGAGCAAATGATTACGCCATTCAACATAAAACGCATCAACGGAACGTTTAGTAAAGCCGCTTCGTAGTGGCCCCATCCATAAAACTCATGGGGCCAAGGTAATAAGGAGCCCTGAAAAATTTCGTGTGGTGGTCGAACGGAAGTTACTAGCATCCAAATAAATGGAAGCACCATACATAGGGCGCCTAGTAAAAGCACGCAATGCGATGCAAACTTAAATGCAATATCGTTCAATAATCGATACTTCATTAGTAGTGCACCTTTTTGTCCATATGCAAGGCTTGCCAGGATGACAGTCCAACAATGATTAACAAAAATATCAGAGTAAGTACAGACGCATATCCCATCTTGGCATAAGTGAAGCCCTCTAAATAGATATCGTATAAAAGCACTTCGGATTGGTTACGACCCTGCGTGAGAACGGCAACCGTATCAAAAACCTTGAAGCCAGTAATAGAACTAGTTACTAGAACAAATAATGTGGTCGGTCCTAGCATAGGAAGGGTTATTTTTAAAAATTTATCTATTGAATTTGTCACACCATCAATGGCTGCGGCCTCATAAATTTCTTTAGGAATACTTGATAGTCCCGTTAAAAATAAAATCATATTAAAACCAATTAATTGCCAAACACCTATTGCCGCTAGTGTTGCAATCATCAAAGTCGGATCCCCTAAAAAATTTTGAGCTGGTATACCTACTAGTTTCAATATAGAGTTAATAGGTCCCAATTTTGGATGTAGCAAAAATTGCCACACAGTAGCCATTGCAATTAAAGTTGAAGTGACAGGCAGAAAGTAGATAACTTCATAAAATGAACGGGTTTTAGTACGCGCATGAACCAGTAAAGCAATAAAAAGTCCACCCAAGATGCTTATGGGTACGACTAGAGCCACGTAAATGAGGGTGTTCAAAAGCGAACGCTTGAAAACTGGATCCTTTAAAACTTGATTGAAATTGGTTAATCCAATCCATTTAATTACTACGTTACCCATTTCATAATCAGTAAACGCTAGTAAGAATAAGCAAATCATTGGCACTACATAAAGTGCTAAAAGTAGTATCACACTAGGCATACTCAGAAGAAAACCTGAAATACTTTGCCTAGCTGAAAGACTTATTTTTCTCATCAGATGTCAATCCAAAAGAAAGCCTTGGCTATCGAAAAATAATGCTGTTTCTAATTTGAATCCAGCATCTATGCGTTCACCCTGCTTAAATGCAACATGTTGACTGGTGCAAGGTATTCGACTTACAAATATTTTGTTTGTAAAACCAACTATCGTCAGGTGAATAAGTAGTTCCGAACCATGGTCTTCGATTCTTACTATATCTGCAGAAGTATGAATGTCGCATCCTGATAATCGATGTGACTCAATTACCAAATGCTCCGGGCGTAGGGTTAAAACTTTAGCTAATTTGTTATGAAGATTTAAGGGGGTTTTAGCAGTTCCCCAAAAATAAATGCCATTTTGGGTATTGGTAAGTTCAAAAAGATTAATTTGGGGTGTGCCAATAAATTTCGCTACTTTTAATGAGTTGGGTTTTGTGTAGAGATCATTGGGCGTGCCTATTTGCAAAATCTTACCGCTGTCCATGACAGCAATACGATCGGACATTGTCATCGCCTCGGATTGGTCATGTGTGACGTAAACAAATGTGGCCTTTAAACGTTTGTGAAGCTCAACTAATTCATTGCGAAGGTGGATACGCAGTTTTGCATCAAGGTTCGAAAGAGGTTCATCCATTAAAAATACTGCTGGGTTTCGTATCATTGCCCTAGCAAGAGCTACTCTTTGTCTTTGACCGCCTGAGAGTTCCGAAGGTTTACGTTTTAATAAATTTTCTAACTGCAGGTTTGCACAAATTTTTAGCACATCTTTTAAGATGTCACTTTTAATTTTTTTGGTGTTGGTAAAAAAATTACCTATTAAAAATAATCTTTGCGACCACGAAAGTCGTGTCATCTCTAGGGGCAGTGAGATGTTTTGTTGCACAGTCATGTGCGGATAAAGAGCGTAGTTTTGAAAAACCATCGCAACATCTCGTTCTTTTGGCATTAGCTCATCAACAGAGGAGCCGCCAATTGAAACGCTACCTGAGTCTTGTTTCTCCAGGCCAGCAATGATTCGTAGCAAAGTGGACTTACCACAACCTGAGGGTCCAACTAATGATATAAATTCCCCAGGGCGTACGTCCAAGCTTACTGAATTTAAAACTTGGACATCACCAAAACCTTTATCAACCGAGTTGATATTTAAAGCTTGCTGCGAACTCATCCCTGTGTTGTAAGGGACTTATATGAATTTTTGATGAAAACTCAGCGACGGCAAAAAATTGCTAGAAAATCGATCGATTATTTTTTAGGGCAATGGTTTGAAAATGTTGCTTAAAGCCATCCTCGGTCATTCCAAAAGATGTGAGGGCTTGGATAAATATTTTTTCTTCCGCAGGATCTGCATGACCATCAGACAGCAAAGAGTCAGCCATGTTAATCAGCACGCTGAGTTTTTGTTGAGAGTTCAACAAAACAGACGCATCAGATAAGAATTGTTCATACTTAGTACTGCGTAAGTATTTGATTGCGCTTTGAATGAGATCTCCGTCACCTCCAACAACTGATTGGAGTTGGCCAATTTCTTCGGATTCAATTTCACCATCAGCAGACATCATGAAAAGTAAACCAACTGCAAGGGCTAGCCTTGGTGAAAGTTTAGGGGGCTCACTTTTAAATGCATCAAAAAGTCCCATATAAAACTCCTTTGTTGAATAGGGAAAAATCTTACAATATCTTTATGCTGATAATATTAATTCAATAAAGCGAAAAATCAAACGCAAGTTAGCATTGAATAAGAATCTAGCTTTTGATATTCTGTTGAAAATAAGTCGTCTGAAAGAGATGCCGATATCTTGTGTAGGTTGAGAACTTCCGATAATTTTGACAATACTTTGGGCACATAGTGCACAGGATGCTTCTCTCCCTCGATGCACATGACTTCTGCATTTTTTGCTAAGCGCTTGAGAACTTGTTCATCTAGTTTTGTACAAATATCGGATTTCTCCCCTCTGATTAGCAGCACAGGTCCTTCGAAATCATGTAGGGCGTTATGAAAATGAATTCCTAAGAAATTCACATTAAAGCCAATATCGACATGCCTTGGGCTTTTCACTGCTTCTATCAATCTTGGATCAAACTGCATGTTCTCCAGATACTCTAGCGTTTCGTCTGAGTCACCAGATTGCTTGATTTTGTTGTACAGGTTGTAGAGGCCCGTCCAACTTACAGTCATGGCAACATCGTTTAGCACTATCCCTTTTACCTTTAGTTCCTTTTGCCTAGCAAGGCTCATGGCTAGAATTCCGCCCATGCTGCTTCCCAACAGAAACAGGTGCCTCGTAAGTCTCTTGTGCGTTGCATGAATGTGAGTAATCAGTGTTCGTAGATCTTCAAGGTAAACACTCATTTTGTAGGTGCTTCCCTCGTCTAGCCAATCTGATTTACCTCTGCCGCAATGATCGACGGTAATTAGCCGACAACCCTCGTGTTGTTCTACAAAGTTAACTAGCTCATCAAAAGAATTTTGACCTTCAAGAATCCCCGGTATGCAGAGCAGAATTTTTTCGCTTTTTTGATCTCCAAATTCGCGAAAGGCAATTCTTCTTGAGGACTCTTTCATTTTTCTCGTGTCCAAATTTATCATTTCTACTAACCCTTAAAGTACCCTAAAAACTAATCAATGCAGTGCTCATTTGCCAATGCGCACATCACGGTTGATTAAGGTTAGTAGTGATATCTGTATTGCACGCTATGAGATGCTTTGTGTCTATCCCAGGCATTTAAAAAACGGCAGAGGGTAAGAAAAAACATTCTTAACGCTCTAAATTTTGATTTCGGTTTCATACTGCCATACCTCCACCATTCTTTATTTGGTAGACCTTGATCCAGTACTCAACCTCAGTACCGTTTTTTGGCATTTTGCTATTGACAAAGTATTCCAGACTGTCTTTGTGAGACGCGCCTGCAAACAGACTTGTGATCCGTTTCCAGAATTGCATAGTGACCTCCTATTAATCGGACATGCATTCCCATGGTCGGGTAAACCCTGAAATATTGCAAGGCAAATTTTTAGAGTGGCGACTCTAGAGCAGGTTCTTATGTCGATCTGCTTTGTTGTCGTTTGGTTAAAACTAGTGTCATGCCTAATACATAACTCTTTTATACGATCAACATTAAGTTAGGCGCGGTAGGGTACAGATTGATTAAGGCAATTGCTTAAATTTCATTCCAAGCGGGTTCGACTCCCGCTCGCGTCGCCATCGGACTACTGAAAAATCTAGATGTTTATTTTGAATTGATCCATACCTTGCTCTGTCCAGTGAACACCATTGCGTTCTTCAACTTTGAACCAGTGTCCGGCATCAGAATCAGATGGTTCTGATGCAATGGTTGTGATCGGGTTGGGACCTTCTTTGCTTGCACGGGTATGCGGAGATCCGAAGTACATACTAGGTGATAGATCGTCACTTGAATACCTAAATGCCCACATTTCTTTACCATTAGTCAGCGCGCAGGAGATTCGCATAGGATCATCTGAATGATGTCTGTCCATGATGCTACTAACATCCCTTAGCGTCGCTTGTAGTGCATTGATTGGATCGTGAATTAAGCCTTTGCTTAGTGCGACTAAAAATAGCGCTTCGCTGTCAGTAGTTCCTTCTCTATGCGGGTAATGCACATGATCAATAAGATCCTCAACATCTTTTCGACAGTTATGCCAATTACCGATTTTTCCGTTGTGCATGAATGTCCAATTCTGCCAAATAAAAGGATGGCAATTACTTCTATTTACAGCAGTCCCAGTGGTGGCTCGAACATGGGCAAAAAATAGTTTTGTTCGAATGTGGGCTGCAAGTGATCGAAGATTACTGTCATTCCAAGCTGGTAAAACATCTTTAAACAATCCAGGTGTTGTGCGTTGTGTATACCAGGCAACACCGAATCCATCGCCATTAGTTACCCAAGATGATTGATTCGCGGCCAAGCTTTGGCTAACGATTGAATGTTCTTGGTGAAAAACAAGGTCTTCAAGGTAAATTTCTGGACCTGCATACGCAACCCATCTGCACATCGTGACCTCCATTAATGGATTGGAAATAGATTGCAGTCTATTGCATTAAAGATATGAAGTTACAAACCTTATCCAAGGTCATTGATCTGACACAAATAATGACTACAAACTCATCATGAACTTAGAAATAGTCTTTATGGCTATTTCAATGCGAATCTCTGATTTCTTGAAAGTTGCTCATCCCAAAAGGAGGTTGCCAATGGACATGTCAGTTATTTCAATAGAGAGTTTGGCTATGAACTTTAGCCAAACACTTAGCGCACGAGGGTTTTATAAGGGAAGCCTACGGCACTTCAGTCCTTACCAATCCAGTGGCGTGTTACAAATTAACCGTGAGGTTATTGGATTAGTTTTGTTGGGTGAATTGCTTGTTGAGTTCTCAGACAGTCAACGAATCATTGAAATGGGAACTGAGTTTTTCTTGCCACCCAATGTCTATTTTCAAGCAACTGCTGGTGAGCATGGCGCTCACTTTCTATTTGCTCGAAAGAGAATGCATCTCGACTCTTAAATTCGATTTTTACTTTAAACACTAGGAGTATCGCAATGTCTGAAATAAAAAATAATGAAGTAACTGAGGTTGATGTAGATTTTGTTGACGACTTTGAAAGTCCAGCTGAGAGTCATCGTATGGCTGCGTATCATTTCAAGCAAGCATATATGCAACATGAACTTGCTGCATCTGCCTATGAAAGTGGCGATCAAAATGCAACCGATATGCACGCTTTCATTGCCTATCGTCATCAGCTTAATGCAGTTCAGTTTGCAGAAATTGCTGTCATGGAGGTTCAAGGAATAGACGAAATCGAGGAAATCGAAGAAATTTAAGTAAACTATTTCTTGTGAAATTTGGGTGAGCAATGTCAACGATTCTTTGGCAGCCTAAAGATGCCTCATTATTAAAAGAGTTACGTGAAGCTGCGAATGTTGACATCTCCACTTTAGCGCTTAGCTATTCCTTGTCCAAAACTCAAATTAAACAGCTGGAAGAAGGTGGGGATAGCAGTTTTTATAGTCAGAAAATAAAACTAGCAACTGGGCGAAAGTTGCTCATGCATTTTGGAGCTGATATAGAGAACTTAGACCAACTGGGGTATGCACATGAGGCTCCAAAGCTACAAATTCCCTTAAAAAGTTTACAAGTAGATGTGAAACAAAAGGGTTGGGCTAAAAGAATATTAATTACTGCTCTGATTTTGGTGCTAACAATCTTTGCTTTCTATACAGATTATTCTTTTATTACTAACATCAAATTAATCCTAAATAATCAACTCGATAAGTTGACTGTCATTGAGCAGTATCAAGCTCCTATTACTTTTCAGGCAAGTACTGAGGCGCCTGAAAGAATCATAGAAAAAGCGATTTTGCATTCAACAAATAGCAGCGATTCAGAATGCAAATGGAACAATCAAAAAACTCATATTGCTGGGCATAAGCCCGCTAAGCCAGGCGACTATGTTTATATAGTTGCAAATTCAGGCGCAGATATTTGTATAAAAGATTCTGAAGGAAAATTTCAGTTTATTAAATTTAAAAGTGAACAGTCAAAAAACTTTAAAGGATCTCCACCTTTTGAGATTTATAGCAAAAATCTACATTCTTTCCAAATTTACTACCAGGGTAATTTATTGTGGCTGTCTTCTGCCGATATACAGAATATCATCTTGAACGAGCAAAAATATTAATGTAAAAATTTTAGTTAAGTAGTATTAATTTAACCTAGACTTTGACCAAAGAACCTTTTATTAATCTTTATTTCTTCTCACATAGAGTCTTGATGAATGCAGAATTTTTTATTCTCCTAAATTATCAATAGAGTCAGTGATGATCCCGTTCGTTCCCAAGGCAACAAGTGATTCAGCAACATCTTCTTGGTTCACGGTGTAACTCAAACACCGCATTTTTTGAGCATGCACGGTGTCAACCAATTCTTGGTTCCATAGTTTGTAATTGCAAACTATCGCAAGGCAGTCGATTTCAAGTGCCGCTTCCAACCATCCATCCCACAGCGAATCCAAGAGTAGCCCTCTTGGCAAGGAAGGCGCTGTTTGTTTAGCGGCTACCAAGGCTTCAGTTTTGAATGAAGTGAGCAGAGGGGGTATGGATTCGCCCTGCCATAGACGCATAGCCTCCGAAGCAACGGTAGAACCAGTAATAGCTTCTGTGCCTGGCGTGGGCTTTATTTCAATGTTTAAAAAATAACCATGAGCCAAACAGAACGTAGCAAGACTCTCAAGCGTTGGTAATGGCTCACCTATGTAGGTATCAGAGTGCCAACTTCCTGCATCTAATTGAGAAAGGTGCGACCAATCAAAGGAACCTGCAACACCAGTGCCATTCGTAGTACGTTTCAAATCTGCATCATGCAGTAAGAAGACAACACCATCTCGGCTGAGTTTTGCATCGCATTCAAACATGCGGTAACCATAGGAAGCGCCCAGTTGGAATGCGGCTAAGGTGTTTTCTGGTGCCAGCTTGCCGGCACCTCGGTGTGCAATCCACTTGGGGTAAGGCCAAGGTTTCATAGGCTGAAGTTGTAGTGATTAATTAAGTGGAACTAATTTGGTCGATAGCGGCTTGTTGTTCGGCCAATTGCCATTGAATTTTTGATAAAACCCAAAGGCTCGCTAAAAAAAGTAATG
>Ga0114979_10003090_pt1 | contig 11191 bp, 12 predicted proteins | sample S_140625_EF_Meta_FD_87315 | JGI IMG/M metagenome (GOLD analysis project Ga0114979, IMG submission 87315) | Freshwater microbial communities from Lake Simoncouche, Canada to study carbon cycling - S_140625_EF_MetaG | ecosystem: Environmental > Aquatic > Freshwater > Lake | place: Lake... | reverse complement strand
GACACACAACAGCAGCAACCCCCACCCCAACCCCAACCCCAACCAATGCTTCAACAAGCACAACAATTCCTTCCACCGATGCCTATGGCAACAAATCCTATGGCACAACAACCTCCACCGCCATCGAGCATGATGCCTCCTCCTCCCCCACAACAGCAACAGCAGTTCGACGGTATGTATGAGCGTCCAATTGAAGCATTTAGCGGAGCAAGCAGCGGCGGCCTCGGATTCTCATTCCTGTAAGCACTAAACTGCGGGCATGCTTATTTGTCAATCAAAGGTTCACTCCGAAATGCCGGGAACTATTACAAAAATTTCTATGATTAATATAATTACATGAATAATCAATGCAATTATGTTGACCCAGTACGATCCCAACTCGGAATTCAATATGATAACGACCTCTTTAGCCACACAATTTACAATAATGCATTGTGTATTCAGTCTGATGACGAAAAAACCACAACAAACATTGCAGATTTAGAACATGCAGCAGAATTACCTATATATTGTGTATTCGCCCACGGAAAAATAATTTCAGATATTAATGTTTCTTTTATTGAGAGTGATGACGATGAAATATATCAACATATCGCATCACCGGCATCCACATTTTTTAACTTAGGTCGCAATCAATATTTATATGATACAGCACCATTGGGAAGTCTTCTCATGTGTTCGCCGCATTTAAATGAATACTTTGGTCATGTAATTGACAACCCACAAGAATTCACTGAATTACTATTCAGCACTGAATTTAAAAATGTATCGTCTCCTATAGCAACAGGCGATTTTGATCTAGATTCACCCTTATTTTCACCACCACAATTCACAACCATCAATAAAACACTCGATTTTTATGAAGACATCGTTAAATCTCCACTTCGATTTGGCATCGTTCAACTGAATAAACCAATTGACGATGAAGTCGCTGGCATTTTGAAGTCAATCGGTACACAATTAAAGACAACTACACCAGAAGAGAAAATTGCCAGATGTTTCAATACAAGTATAAGTGAACCTGGTAAACTCACCAACAATCCATATGCTGAACAAGAATTCGTAAGACATTTACAATCACGCGAATTTAGATGCACTCTTGAGGAATTAACTAGCATATTTGGAGCTGGAATTTACATCATGTCGACGTGTTCTCCACTAAGTCTTACGTTAAATATTGCCGATATAGGAAAAATCCGTTATAGTTCAGAAGTTGGCATATCATCTAAATTAAAAAGTCCATCACACGCTCAAATAGTAGAGAAAGCAGTATATGCGTTTAATAGCGATTTAGAGGCAATCGTTTATAACCTGAATTATAGGTGGTTTGAGATGGTTCAAAATAAAGCAGAAATTGAAACATCTTATGCATTTCCAAAGTTAGGTGTAGTAACTGGACAAAATTATCCTAAAATCGCAAACGTACCGTCGGATTACGAAGAAAATCAATCACCACTAAATAACGATGAAACTGAAACACAGCCGGATGAAGATATGACATACATGGATGATGTTAATGGAGGAGTTAAAAAGAAACACGCAAAGAAACGAAAACAAACCAAAAAGAATAAGAACCATAAAAAACAAAAAACAAAAAAACATCTCAAACGTCGTCGTCAACAATCTCGGGCTCGCCGCTCATAATGCTATCCATTGCATGCTTAATAAGCACGACATTCCCTATATTCTTCATAATTTCGCGTGCATTCTTGCCTTGTTCCTCTTCATTCTCTCCACCCATCAGATTATGAAGCATCTTCATGTATTGCTCAGACTCTTGCTCATTGTTCAACCAGTTCGGATGTTGTTGCTCCCATTCTTTCATTTTCAAAATGTGTTTGTGTGCTATCTTGTTGATTGCCGTGTTCATCTTGTCGCCGTTATCCTTGTTCCAGCGATTCTCCTCCTTTATGTAGAATTGTAACCGTTTCTGGTCGCTGCAGTGAATTGGTCTCTCATTCGACCCTAATTCACTGAGACTGCGGATGATTATGTCCGAAATCCCCGCACTATACCCCAGATTATTCGTGCGAAACAAGTCATCCATCGTTATCCTTATGCTCTCTATGAAGTCCCGCAATGTCATCGCATTCTTGCAATATTCATTGAGGAATACGTTAATCGAAATCTTGTTATTAATCGTGTTGTTCACTATGTTACTAGGCATAGCCGTTGCCATCTTTATCATTTCCTTGTTTTCATCCACCAATTTCATGAACATGGTCGTCAATTCTTTAAGTTGATCCTCTTTCTGTTTGCTTAACAAGTCGATGTAGTCTTTTTGAATCTGATTCTGCGTTTTGAGCAATTCTATCAAGTCGTCTGGCTGCGACACAACCACACCCCTCTTGTCACATACCTTCTTATGCTTACACATGCTCGACTGATGCTTGTATGTTTTAGCACAATATGGACAAACCAGGCGATTTATTGTTAGTCCTTCTTCGGCTAAGAGATGCTTTCTTGTAGTCAAGTGTTTGCCGTAGTCTTTCCTGTTCGTCGTAACATAATCGCATTTATCGCATGTATAAGCGGAGGACATTTATTAGTATATATTACTAATAAAAATCCTTTTAATACTATATCAATGACTGAACAAATACAACTGGATTTAGAGGAATTGGAGAGAATGGGGGTGGAAGAGGCGAGGGAATTACTGCAGAACCTCGTTGCTAGGGAGCCGACAGCAGAAGACGAAGACAAAATCACTATTATTCAGGAACTAAAATTGCCAGGAGACGTGTCAATTGAGATGCTTTATCAGTTGGTGGATTATAAGTATTTGGAATTCGCCGATGATGTGAAAACGGGCATGTTTTTAAAGTGGATTCCACTGAAAAAACCTGATGAGATCCGCTTGAAACATGGAGCAGTTGTATGCAAAATCAGAGAGACAGAAGACGACGAAGTTTACATAGTTTGTCGCTTATTGAAACGGATTGGTGGGAGAACAGTATTTTTCGAACTGAATTTCGACGAGAATTTACTGTTTTTTAAGAGGTATTAATTGCATTATTCATTTCTTAGAATCAAAAACAATTGAAACAAACTGGCTATATTTTAAATAGAGAAATGTTTACCACGACGCTATATTTAAGTTTGCAGACTTTAAACTAAATCCATCATTTTCTCTCATTTCAAATTCAAACGTTTTATCATTAACATATAGAGCCAATGCTGCGTTAAGAGCTGCTACATCTGCATAACCAAAACCTACGGCTGCTGTTAATTTTATCTGTGTTGCGGGAGTTGCTGTTGTCACAAACGCTCCACCATTGCTATACAGAAAATTATTTAACGCAGCCAGTGTGACTCCAGTAGGTATCTTAAAGTTATATTTATTTGTTGTACCTGCTGTTTTTGTTATAAATTGCTCAATTCCAACAAGTCCTGCTCCAGTTCCACTATCAAACTGAAGTGTGAAATTTTTAGCACCGTCTGTTATTTCAAACTTAATGGATGAAACATTGTTTGCAAACAATGGACTGAGAGCAGTTCCTGTCAACAATGTAACTCCAAAACTGCTAATATAAGGACTTGTTGCCACTCCGTACAATGCATTATAAGGTCCATAAGTAAAGCTTTTCGTAAATTTGTATTCAGAAACTTTTGGAACACCCGAAATCTTAACGCTATCCGGTGCTCTTCTAGCAATCGCATGTCTAATTCCACGAGTAGCACGTGTTCCAATGCTCAACGCCAATCCACCATCGCTATAGGCTTTGCGTCCAGTGATAGACCCTTTGCTAATTCGTGAAGTCATCTTTATATATATACAAATAAGATATAAATTCCTGGAAAATAAGTTGGAACTTTCCGCAGGAACCTTTTGTTTATTATGACTTAATAAATTAGTATACATTTCGAGTGAATTCTAGTGTTTTCTAGTGTTTTCTAGTGTTTTCACTTGAAACAATAAGCATCAAGAAGCCCGCCGGCAGGCATAAAACCCCACATTTACTTTTTCTTCTTAAACTCCAAATTTCGCCGCGTTTTAGCCAATTTCCATCCATCCTTCTTGTTTGCTACAAACTTCGCCTTCTTTTTACATGTGACTTTGTTGAATTTCAAGCCACGATTCCTAAAAATACTTTTGTTGCAAATCGCAATTGCCCCGTTCTCTCTTGATGTTTCCGGACGCACACGGAGAGTTTTCTTTACTTTTTTAATACATCTGCACATCTTTCTTGCCATTTTCCTCTCAATTGACGCCTTATCCTTCTTGTCATAACCGTAATTCTCGGCGATCGCTGTGTAATCGGTTGGTCTAAGCAAATATGTAGACATTTCTCTCTACATATTGATTCGAATTTAAACCAAGTGTTTCTGGACTAAAAGTTCTGTTGGCGTCAGCCTGGAACACTTAAAAGTGTTTCTGGACATACTTCACATCATTTAACGCTTTATGAGAGTAAACTGGGTGCGTATTCTTATGAAGTACTCGCAATGCGTTCAACTTCTTAATCAAAGTTCCTCGCCCATAAGCCTTAACCGACTTCTTCAATGCAGAATGACGTCTATCAGCCTTTGATTTGAGAGAATAACCATACTTCTTGAGTTCGCCAGATTTGAGAGACCCTATAAGAGCCTTGCCTTTTCCTGGTTTCCCCATATCTTTAATGCATGAACTCTTAACATGAACTCCATTCTTGCGAGTATAAGCACTTCTACGAATCGTTCCCCGTTTGCACATATATACATTCAATACCGAAAAAATAACGCGGTTCCACTCAAATTTTCGCACACATTTATAATATCATCAATTTATATGACGTCGCATCAAGTTAAGAAAAAGACCATCGTATTTGACATGGATGAGACACTAGGACATTTTTCAGAACTCAATATGTTTTGGACGTCTCTTAAAGAATACCTGTTTCTCAAGAATCTCTCTCATCATATCGTAGACAAACACGAAGAAACCACATTTTTCCGGCTTCTCGACATTTATCCCGAATTCCTCCGTCCAAACATCATAGGAATTCTTAAATACCTGCGAATCAAACAAGAACAAGGTGACGTCGACAAAATCATGATTTACACCAACAATAATGGCCCAAAAGACTGGGTTCTCTCGATCCGCAACTATTTCAATGCCAAACTCGGTTATTCAATTTTCGACAATGTCATCGCCGCGTTTATGGTGAATGGCAAAATCGTCGAACCAAAACGCACCACATTCTTCAAAACATACGAAGACCTCGTGAATTGCACGAAACTCAGCAAGCACGCCGAGGTCTGCTTCATAGACGACCAATATCACCCACACATGATAAATGACAAAGTCTACTATATTTATACACAACCCTATGTTATTCGCATAGATTTCGCTGAAATGATCTCCCGTTTCCTGAAAGCCAACATCATCAAAATCCCGGAACACTCTGAATTCACCGAATTTATGCTCTACAAGCTTAAAAATTACGCCTACACCATAACAAAGACGAAAATCACAGATGATGACCGCCAAATGAGCCAGGAAATCATCCGCTATTTACAGTCATTCATTCGCAAAGGAGTGCCAAAACAAACTTTAAAAAGCGACAAACTGAAGCTTGATTCACTGAAAAACAAGACCAGGAAAAACAGGCCTTAAAATGTTTAGAATTTTATCGAGAGAAAGACCGGTTAAAATAAAGATTCCGGCTGAAAACGCGATTTGCCGGTTCATGACACTCGAAGACACCGGCATAAACGGATTAAATGTTAATACCAATACGACTCCAACATATAATTTAAGAATGGTCCTCAAATACTCCAAATATTCAGGTGCTTTTCTCCAGATTCCGAGATATGCTACGACATACAAAACATAAACAACATAATTTACCACAACAAACCAATTCATCTATTTATTTTATTGAGATATATTATATTAAACATGTACATCAAATCGTGGATTCACATTATAAGCATTTCAATCGTTCTCCTTACAACAATTTACAGTGGATTATGTGCGTTTGTTAAGAGACTCCCCAAGACTCCCAAGGCTGTCCTCGTTGTCGCCCTTATAGCCGCATTAAGCCTCGTTTTTCGCCGCAATGTCTACTTGCCTTTCCTCGGAGAGACGGTTTATCCTTGCGATAATCTCTCCGAAAAGACGCCAGATGGTGCCGAATTGACGGTTACCGTAACCGGAATACCATCTAATACAAAAGTCGTTTATTGGGCCGCCGAACCAAGCCAAAACATCGTATCAAACCCTTGGGATGCTTATGGAAAATACGAGAATTCGGGTGTAGCCACTTCAGATGCCAGTGGAAACGCACAACTTCGCATTAGAAAACCAACGGGATACAAGGTTCCAAGTGGACGCGAACTCAAGCCACATGTTCACTATCGTTTCTGCCAGGAATCGGGTATATTGAGCGAAATTCGCACTACCAAGGTTTAATAAGCCTTATACACATCCAACGTTCTCGCACTCGCATCCGTCGCCGCGACATACTTCGGCATCCAAAAATACGGAATCACATGAGCACAATTCGGGTAACGTTTCTCAAAAATCGCACGATAATAATACTGTTCACGCGTAGTCGGCTGATTGTGCTCATGCTGCTTGTTGACATTAACATCAATTGTATTCACATGTTCCTGAATAATTTGATACCATGAACGGCTATGCTTGCTGACTCCATCGCTAAACGCCTCCTTCTTGCGGAAAAGCACCTCTTGTGGCAAAAGTCCCTCTGCTGCGAATGCAGTCCTAAACAAATACTTCTCTTGCTTTCCGATTTGCGTGTGGAATCGGAACTTGGGTGGAATCGAGAGATACGACTGAACGAACGCCGTATCCAAGAAAGGTGTACGTGCCTCAAGTCCATTCGACGCAATACACCGGTCAGACCGCAAAACATCGAAAAAATGGATATTATCCAGCAATCGCACACATTCCTTGTCGAATTCAATGGCATCCCCCGCCAATCCCATGTACAAATAGCCACCCATAACCTCGTCTGACCCGTCACCATTGAAAATCACCTTGGCATCACTGTTCTCACTAATGTACTTTGACACCAAGTAATTCCCTACGCTTGCCCGCACGCTGGTTGTATCATAACTCTCAATCGCGTGAATCACATCGGGAATCGCGTCCAAAAACTCTTTTTCTGTCACGATTATTTCATGGTGGTCTGTTCCAATGTAATCGGCAACAATTCGTGCGTATTTCAAGTCGTCACTGTCTGCAAAACCGATGCTATATGTTTCAAGCCTATCAGTCCGTCCCATCGACCGCAAACACTTGGCCACCAATGCCGTCACGATACTACTATCCAATCCACCTGACAGTAGACAAGCAATCTTTCGATCAGTTGCTTCAACCCGCTTTCTCACGGCATCTGTAAAAGACGTTCGAATCCTTGTAAAAACATCGAGAACATTAATCGAATCCACAATCGATGTTCCACCAATAACACGCCAAGCCACTTCCTCCTCTATGCACTCCCAGTATTGTGGTGTCTCATATTCGTCTCTAGCATGATTATAAACACAATTACGAAGACTTGGCTGATCAACATCGGTCAACTTGAACTTGCTGTAAGTTCCAGGTGCAAACTGGTTCATTCTTTCTACATTCGCGTTAAAAAGCCCCACTAGACCCTTCAGTTCAGACGCAAACGCATAGAACCTGGGTGAATAGCACGCAACAGCACTGTAATCAGTGTGAAACATGTCAGTACGCGACACCTCAGCCACAAACAACGGCCTCACTCCGAATGCGTCCCTAGCAACGTAAATTGTGTCTCCATCCACAAGAATAAACGCGAAATAACCGTCCAACATACGCAGACACTGTTGAATACCGTATCTCTTGTAAAGATGAATAATAACCTCACAATCACTGTGTGTCTGTGGAGTCACTCCCATCATTTCGTACAACTTCTTGTAATTGTAAATCTCACCGTTGCACACGAGTCGAACACCATCCACATTGAATGGCTGATGCGAACCGGAGTCAAGCCCATTAATCGCAAGTCTGTGAAATCCTAGAGTCGTCTTGCCGTCGTATTCCACTAGTGCCGAATGCTCCGGTCCACGTGGTTTCGTTGCGTAGAACGCTTCATCGATGACGTGTCTTGTAATAGGGACACTTGCATTGTTGTTTAAAAGACCGAAAATGCCGCACATAGTTGGAGAGAAAACTACAATAATGTATGCTAATATCTTTAAATCTTGTTTATAAAGTATATTTTTCGTGTTCTGATTTGTCATAATCACCTGAAATCACTTGAAAATAACCAATTCGCACGTTATTCTCTCCGGCATCATATTCAACCAGGTTGTCAAAAAGTTCTTGTGCCTTCTTTTTTGTTTCTTCGGTAGGATCGAATACTCCAAGTGTCCGGTTTACCTTACATCTAATGCCATAACACGCTTCACCCATGTGATTTCGCACTACATCAAGTGCATACACTCTAAAATCGGGGTAATTTTTGTCAAGCCACTCCGAATCAAGCACACGATGACGCGTTCCATCAGCAACTCCATAAACAACATATGCATCGAAACAACCGTACATTTTTATAAATAACTTGGAGTTGTTTTTAAATAATAAATCAAGCAATTTTACTTATAGTTCCCGGAATTTCGGAGTGAACAGTTTTTAATAGATTTACTTAGACCCTTTAATCGTTATGTTCATTGTGTTTGAAAAAAATAAGTATGAAGCAAACTCATTCACTTCTCAAACACATGGTGAGTTACACGTGCCGCGACTTCCATACCATTCACAAACTTTGCCCTCGGATCCCAGTCAACCATCTTGACTGGATCAAGGTCGGTATAAATGGTCTTGAATTTGCCTACGATACCCACATCTATCTCTTCATCCATCTCGCGGATTGCCGCATCCTTAAAAGTTTCATCATTATCGACAAATCCACCAGCCCAAGCCAATTGCGACCGACCAGGGCCATTTTGGCGGACAATCAAGATGAACCAGTCGACACCATCCAAATCAGTGATAATCACAACGTTGTCAGCCGCCTTGCCACATTTCTCATTTTGATTTAGGCACCAAGCATTTGAGCACTGTGCAACATCGTCTTCATCCATCGTCTCATCCATATACTTACTCACATCAATGCCGAGTTCGTGTGCATTGGCGACGATTGCGGCTGTATCAATAAAATCCATGTTACTCAGGTCGAACTGCTTCTTTCCCTCGTGTTCGGCAATTACAGCATTGACCTTCTTCATCAAGCGTCTATTGCGAATGCGAGATAGAGCAAACACAATTTCAAACTTATTAGCATAATCTTCGCGACCAATCTTACGATAATAATCCATCGCGAACCAAGGGTGACCAAATGGCATTGCCTCTACGCCATTCATCACATCAGTCGCCCTAACAGCATGAACAAATGCGGCATCGTCCTTAGCAACGAGATTGAGCTTCTTTCCGGCGAGATTCATGGTTGAGTGGTATGGCAGGTGTATATGCTTTAAATCACATGTCCGGATTGGCATTTCAATTTTGCTGAATTCCGCCGACAATATATTATATTCCAACTTAAATCCACATAATATATATTCCAAACCAATTTAAAGCCACATAATATATATTCCAAAACAACTTAAAGAATTTTGAAATCTTAAAAAATATTTTCGGATAGGCAATACGATTTTGCATTTTGGACATTTTAAAAATGTCCATTTTTGACTTTCCCGTTCTTCTTCCCGAAAAAACATGTATTTTTCAATTTATGACCAACCCAGTCACAACTTTTTTGGACCGAAAATCAGGTTTAGACCATAAATGTTTTCAGTCTGGGGATGGACATTAGCCGCCATTAGCCTAATCGGGGCTAATTTTTGTCCCATTTGTCCGACCCCACCCGATGGTCAGTAAGCGGACAAGTCTGGACATTTTTCCGGCCAGAGTGGTGCTTGGTCACAGAGAAAATCCCCAAAATCCCGTTCATCGTAAGGATTTTTTGTGAAGTATATACATAAATGTTACACGGAGTAGTCAGAGGAGCCGCCACCTTCAACCATGAACGGTTGCAACAGTTGAACGACCGCATGTACCAGCGAAACTTCCCTAGTGAAGAGTTACAGACACACTTCTCTCCTAGGTCAACGCCGACCCGCCAATGTCTCTTCCCAATGGTCGACAATCACATGCCATCCGATACACAAATTAAGAAGAATCCCAACTACAACATGGCCAATCAGTTTAACCCTGGCACTAATGCCCCTTGGTCTGGTTACATGACATCAGTTGACAATGAGTCACGTATGCGAAACCTATTCGCCGCAGATCAACCTGCTGCTCAGTCGAAATACATTCCATCATCAACTAGTGACCTCTATGACTACAACATCCAGCAAGAAATCATTAATGCTCACCGCCAACAGTTTCCACTTATAGAACAACCGGCATCAGACATAACAACAGCACAACCATACCCGAGACTCTTTGAAACGCCAAAGTTTGCACCATTTGACGCGAATGAATATGGACTTGGCATGGATACATTTGAGAATCACACAAGACAACAAGTAAGAAATCTCGGTCTTTACTCCAAAAAGAAGTAATTCAACTATATATTAAGAGCATGAACAAACATGATTGGGGATTAGTTAACCAAAAATACATAGCCATTAAAGAGGAACAACCTGATTTAATGGCTGAAATGAGAGAAGACCTGGAGTTTTACAGGAAACGCATTTATCAAGCAACAAAAGAACTGTCCAAAAACGTGTTCGACAATAAACAACATGCAATTAAGAATGCATTCATGAATTATGCCACAATACTCATTGACCACTTTAAACTCGAAGACATTAAAGAAGTCATGTCTGAACAACTAGATACTATATTGGAAGAAAGTGACGAAGATCCAAACATGGTGACTAATGAACCACAATCAGCGGATGAAATAACAAAACAGTTCTTAGTTCGTGGAGAGAAGCCGAGCATCATTCGGATTGAAGATTGCTTTAATGTTATAAAGACATCGACGTCAACATCAGACGAATTTAAACCTAAACGCACTCGATCAGTAGCAACCCCATCGATCAACATTCGTCAAGACAAGTTTAGAGAGAAAGGTGTGAAAAAGAGGCCTGATAATAAAATTTTACAGGTAGACAATAAAATTTTACAGAAAAATATAAAAAATGAGCCTATTATATATGAGACCAACCCGCAAACGGACTCGCAAACATGCACACAAGAAGACAG
>Ga0114979_10003085_pt1 | contig 11199 bp, 8 predicted proteins | sample S_140625_EF_Meta_FD_87315 | JGI IMG/M metagenome (GOLD analysis project Ga0114979, IMG submission 87315) | Freshwater microbial communities from Lake Simoncouche, Canada to study carbon cycling - S_140625_EF_MetaG | ecosystem: Environmental > Aquatic > Freshwater > Lake | place: Lake... | reverse complement strand
AGAGTTCAAGACGAGGAGCCTTCCTGGAAGATCGGCGGGCTGCGGTATTTCAATGTATACGGTCCGCGGGAGGGCCATAAGGGGGTGCCTGCAAGCATGGCGTGGCATTTGGCAGGGCAGATGCTGCTTGGGAAGCGGCCGAGAATTTTCAAGCATGGGGAGCAGAAGCGAGATTTTGTCTATGTGAAGGATATTGTGGCGTTGACGATCGCTGCGATGAAATCGGGTAAGACGGGAGTTTGGAATGCGGGTTCGGGGACACCCAGAAGTTTCAATGAAATGGTAGAGGGGTTGAATGGGGTGCTGGGAACCAAGCTGAAGCCCGAGTATTTTGAGTGCCCGTATCCTTTTTACCAGCCGCACACGGAGGCGGATATGTCGGCGACGAAGCGGGATTTAGGGATTGAGCCGAAGTTTAGTCTGGAGCATGGGTTAAAGGACTATTTTGAATCGGGCTGGCTGACTCGGGGTCGGCCCCAGAAAAAAAGCAAAAAGTAGAGCCGCGGATTTTCGGTGGGTGGGGTCGGTCTACCTTTGGATTCGATTTTCGGCTACGGTGATGCGATGGCATCGAATTTACCGATTGAGGAGATCCGCGAGAAGTTAGGCAGTGCACTGCGGGCGGGAAGAAAGAGAATTGTGGTCGAGGCGCCTACGGGCTCAGGAAAGTCGACCCAGATTCCGCAAATGTTGTTGGAGGGCGGATTTTTGGGAGAGCGTGGACAGGGGGTGATTTTACAGCCCCGGAGAATCGCGGCTCGTATGTTGGCGAAGAGGGTGGCAGAGGAGCGGGGGGTGGAGTTGGGAAAAGAGGTGGGGTACACGATTCGGCTGGATGATCAGACTTCCCAAGAGACACGGATTCGATTTGTCACGGAGGGGGTTTTAGTCCGGCAGATGATCACGAGGCCGCGACTGGAAGGGGTGCAGGCGGTGATTTGTGATGAGTTTCATGAAAGGCATTTGTACGGAGATTTGACGTTAGGGAGAATTTTAGATCTGCAGGAGGGGGCACGGCCGGATCTGATTTTAATTGTGATGTCGGCGACACTCGAGACGGAGAAGTTGGCGGAGCGGATCGGGGCGGAGGTGTTACGATCGGAGGGGCGAATGTTTCCCGTGCAGGTAGAGTATTTAAAGCAGAGGGAAGATTTAAGTGGATCGGGGGTAGCGGAGGTGGCGGCGCGCGAGGCCGCCCGATTGATACGTGCGGGTCAAGGGGACGTGCTTGTTTTTTTACCCGGGGGATATGAGATCAGCCGAGCCAGAAGGGATTTGGAGTCGAGACTTGGAAATGCGGAGGCGGTGATTTTACCACTCCACGGGGAGATGTCGCCTAAAGATCAGGATGCGGCGCTGCAAAAGTATGATCGACCGAAAGTGGTGGTGGCGACAAATGTGGCGGAGACTTCTTTGACTTTGGATGGGGTGAAGGCGGTGGTGGATTGCGGGATGGCACGGATGGCGAAGTATGATCCCCGAAGGGGATTGGAAACGCTACTTGTGGAAAGAATTAGTCATGCATCGGCAGCGCAGCGAGCGGGGCGAGCGGGGCGAACAGCGCCGGGAATTTGTGTTCGGTTGGAAACGGAGATGGATTGGTCGAAGAGGCCCAAGGTGGAGGAGCCAGAGATTCGGAGATTAGATTTGGCGGAGGTGGCTTTGGTATTAGCGGCGGCGGGAGCAGGTCGACTAAGAGATTTTCGCTGGGTCGACGCGCCGGAGGAGGGATCGGTGGTTCGGGCGGAGCGTTTATTAGCGGATTTGGGGGCGACGGAAGGGGTTGGTGGCAAATTGACGGAGACGGGCAAGAAGATGGCGAGTTGGCCTGTACATCCCCGATTAGCGCGAATGTTGATGGAGGCGGGGGCGTTAGGGTGTTTGAGAGGGGCGGCGGGGATTGCGGCACTTCTTTCGGGGAGGCCACTTTTACAGAGGATGGCGGGAAGAAGGGGAGAGGGGGCGGAGATTTTGTGGGAGGCGGAGGAGGAGAGTGACCTCTTTGTGTGGTTGAGGGCGTTGCGATTTGCGGAGAGGGAGAAGTTTCATCCAAGCGCATGTGGAAGGATGGGAATTCATGGAGGGGCGGCGAGAGAGGCGGCGGCAGTACGGGATCGACTTCTTCGTGTCTCGGAAGCGATGGGATTAAAAGTGGAGGAGAGTCCGGCGTCGGGGGAGAAGTTGCGGAAGTGCGTGTTGGCTGGATTTTCGGATCACTTAGGCAGGAGGCTGGATGGGGGAACCTTGCGGTGTCGTTTGGCGGGGGGGCGGGGAGGATCGATTGGGAAAGAGAGTGTGGTGCGGGATCGGCCACTGGTTGTGGCAGCAGAGATTAAAGAGATTGGAAAAACCGATGGCGAGGTAGAGGTGATTTTGGGCTTGGTGAGTGCGGTAGAGGAAAGTTGGTTGCGTGAGATGTTCCCGGGAGATTTCTCCGAACAGCGGGGTCTCGTATTTGAGGAGAGCGGGCGAAAGGTTTGCCAAGTCGAAGCGCGACGGTTTCGGGATCTGGTATTGGAAGAGAAAAAGAGAGATGTGGAGGCGGGGGTAGAGACGGCGAAGGTTTTGGCGCAAGCGGTTCTAGAGGGGCGATGTGTGTGGCCAGGTTGGACCGCGGAGGCGGATCGGATTTTGGAGAGGATAGAAGTGGTGCGGGGTTGGACGGCAGGGGAGTCATGGCCGGATTGGAATGAGGAGGCGAAGCGTTTGGTTTTAGAGATGCAGTGTGAGGGGTGTTTGACGTGGCGGCAGGCGAATGAGCGGAGTGCGCATCGATCGATCGAGGATTGGTTGGGTCGGGAGAGAGTTCAGCGGATGGATGGGCTAGCTCCGGAGCGAATTGGAATGGCGGGGGGAAAATCTTTCAAGATTGAGTATGGAAAGGGGCGGGAGCCGAGAATCTCAGCTAAGATTCAGGATTACTACGGGTTGGAAAAGACGCCGAGGATCGGGGATGGAAAGGTGGAGTTAACGCTGGAGATATTGGGGCCGAATCGGCGGCCGCTGCAGGTGACAAAAGATTTGGGATCTTTTTGGAGGGAAACGTATCCGAAGTTGAAGGCGGAGTTGGCTCGCAAGTATCCGAAGCACGAGTGGCGTTAGAAAGTTAGGGAGGGGTGGGGGAATTGGTATTGGGGGTGGGGGCTTGGGGGGGGAGAGGAGGCGCGGAGGAGTCTTTGAGCGCTGGGCGACTGCCGGTGGCTTTGAGTACGGCGGCTTGATCTGCTGCGGAGGCCTCCGGCCGTGGCTGGGCGGGGGGTTGGGCCGCGGCCTTAGCGACTGCGGCGGCGAGTTGTTCCGCCTCGACTGCATTTTTATAGGCAAGTAGAGCCGGAGGAAGTTCGGAGATGCCTTCACCGGAGGCGAAGGAGAGGGCACGATCTCCCAGGCCGGTCCCTCGATTGGCCTCGGGAAACTCCTGGGCGATTTTTTCGTACATATCGAGGGCGGTTTTTGTTTTGTCGTCACGACGGTAGATTTCGGCGAGTTTCATCAGAATTCGGAGGCGATCGCGATCCTCTTTTTCGCTGAGAAGGTCTAGCTCCTCCTCGTAGAAGTGAGCGGCATCTTTTCGTTCATTCAGGTCTCGGTAGATATCGGCAGAGCCTTCCAGAATGATTTTATTTTTTGGAAAATCCTCGGTGAGTTGATTGACTGCATTGCGGGTTTCGGCGATTGAGCCGGAGTTGGCAAGAAGGCGGGCTTTCCGAAGACGGAGCCAAGGAAGGTTGGGCGATTTTGCAGTTTGGGCGGAGTCGAGATTCTCATAGAAGTTGCGAGGGAAGGGTCGATAGAGGGGGTCTCCGACGAAGGTGACCATCCAGGAGAGGCCGATTTGAGATTGGTAGGCGGACTCCGCGAAGGTGAGTCCGGAGAGGAGTCCGCTGACAAATAGGCTGATATCGGGAGTAAAGCGGAGATAGGGCTCATAGACCGCGCCCATGGTGGCGGTGACGCCGTGGGCGAGTAGGGGGCCGACCCAATTTTTGGTTTCGGAGCGTACGGTATCAGCGCTGAAGGAGTGAATGTGGTAAGCGATGGCTCCACGACGAAATCGGGTAGCAGGGAGTTCGAAGGGTCCTTCAAAATTCCATGTGTACCAGCCGGCGTAGAAGGCAATCTGATCCCAAGGAATCCATTTTGAGGCGACTTCGGGCTTACGATCGATCTCGATATCGAATCCGCGGGCTTGAAAAAGAACGGCAGCTTGTTCAATCCAGTCGTCCCCCATGCGGTAGGGGTCGTCTTTTTTCTCAATTGTGCGGATATCGAAAAACGCACGGCCGGTGAGTTCGGTTTTTTCTGTTTCCACGGCATCTTCGATCATGCGGCGGACGATTGCGGGTGTGGGGCCATCGAGTCGGCAGACCATGATGAGATAATTCGCAAAAAATTGGCCGAAGGGGCGTATGCGTTTGTCGGCAAAGTAGGGATTGGAGACGAGCCCGTAGGTGGGCAGGCCGCGAAGAGGGAGAAGGGCGAGTTCGGAATCGACGGCAGCGGCGTTGGGGCGAAGCTGGGCCATGAGGGTTGCGGGAGCCTGAACGGTAGCGTCTTCTGCGATTTTGAGAGGAACTCCCCGCATGAGAACCATTATCCAAATGGGATTATTCTGTGATTGTTGGATGGGAAAATTGTCGGGCAGGCCGAGGATGGGGTTGGGGAGAATTGTTTCGCTACGTTTCAGCCAGCCTCGGGAGACGAAGATTTGGTCTAAGGGTTCGCGAATCTTTGTTTCGAATTCGACACGAGTGATTTCTTCAGTGATATGGCATTCGATTCCTAGAAGTCGGTCAGGCGGAATGGAGCGAGCTTTGGCGTACGTTTCGGCCAGAGATTGGGAATCAGGATCGGCCCGGTTGTAGACCACGACCGTGTGGGCAGCGAGGTCAGCCGTTTGGGATTCGGCGGATGGGTTGGATTCGGCTTGGGTGAGGGAGAGAGGAAGTGTCCAAAAGAGAGTAAAAAGCAGGAGGAGGATGCAAGGCATGGTAAATAGAGTAGAGAAAAAGGGTGTAGGAGAGAAGATTAGAGCGTCAGCTGAAGTGAGTCATAAGCTAGGCGGACGGGTGGAGGAAGAGTGGCGTCGCGTTCGGCGTGGAGAGTTTGGTGGGTAAGGTGGGTGAGCCAAGTTTGACCTGCTTGGACATCTTGAGAAATTTCGATGGCTTGGGCGATGGTGAGATGGGTGGGGTGAGGATCCTCGCGAAGGCCATCGATGATAAGGGTGGGAATTTTGTGGATCAGATTTCGGATTTCTTGGGGAACAGCGGCGCAGTCGGGCAGGTATACGAGGCGGGGTTGGTTCTGAAGATCGATGCGGAATCCGGTGGTGGTGATGCGACCGTGGGGTACAGGTAAGGGAGTGAAAGTGAGGGGACCGAGAGAGAAGGGGCCTGTGATGGGGTGGGGTTCTGGGCAGACGTAGGCGGGGCTACGGGCCTTGAGGTCGAAGGCGTAGTCGAAGGCTTTTTCGAGGCGGGAGAGGGTGAAAGGCTCGGCGTAGATGGGGATTCGATTTCCATTCTTTACAGAGTAGGAGCGAAGGTCGTCGAAGCCTGCGATGTGGTCGGCATGGCTATGGGTGTAGAGGACAGCATCGAGGTGTGGGATGGAGGCGCGGAGGGCTTGGGAACGAAAATCGGGGGAGGTATCGATGATGATGCTAAGGGGGCCTTCTTCGATCCAGACAGAGGAGCGAAATCGGCGGTCGCGTGGGTCGGGGGAAGTGCAGACGCGGCAGAAGCAGGTGAGGAGGGGAACGCCCTGGGAGGTTCCGGTGCCTAGAAAGGTGAGGCGCATAGATTCTGATAGCGTTGGGCAAGGCGTGTGGCGATCCAGCATTGGATTGGTGAGGGTGGGGTTGGGGGGGTGATAAGATTTTGCCTATCTTCCGTGTGTCTTCTGCTATCTATTGCGAATCATGTTGAGGCGATTACGGATTCGAAATTTGGCAGTGGTGGAGGAGCTGACTTGGGAGTTGGGAAAGGGTTTCAATGCTTTGACAGGTGAGACGGGGGCGGGGAAATCGATTTTAGTGGATGCATTTTTGCTGCTATTGGGCGAGCGGGCGGATCGGGGTTTGGTGAGGACGGGGGCGGAGGGGTGTTTGGTAGAGGGGGAGTTGGGGGGGGCGGAGAGATTTCGGGAGTGGTTGGAGGGAAAAGGGATTGAGGCGGATGGGGAGGGGACGTTGGTTATACAGAGGCAGGTGGGGAGCACTGGAGCGGGGCGACAATTTTTGAATGGGTCGGCGGTGACTTTGGCGGTGTTGAAGGAGTTGGGGGATCGGTTGGTGGATTTGCATGGGCCGCACGATCACCAGACTTTGCTGTCCCCTGCGGCGCAGAGGGGTGCTCTGGATGGTTTTGGCGGGTTGGAAAAGTTGGTGGGGGAGGTGCGGCAAGCTTGGCGAGCGAAGAGAGAGTCGGAGGAGGCACAGGAGTCGTTTCGCAAAAATTTAGTCGGAGCGGATGGGGCGACGCGGGAGATTCTTGATCATCAGGTGAAGGAGCTGGAGGAGGCGAATCTTGTGGTGGGGGAGGATGAGCAGTTAGAGCGGGATCATGCGGCGGCAGGTCACGGAAGGAGAATTATGGAGTTAGCGGGAGAGTTGAGTGGAATTTTGGAAAGCGGGGATGAGAATGTGTTAGAGAAATTGGGAAAAGTGCAAAAGAGTTTGATGGAGTGGGAGAGGTTAGATGGAGCGGCGGGGGAGTTGCGCGAGAAAAATGAAATAGTGGTGGAGACTTTGCGGGAGTTGGTGAGGGAGGGGGAACGTAGGGCGGAGGAGGTGGGATTAGATGGGGAGAGATTGGCGGCGCTGGAGGCACGTTTGAATTGTGTTCTGAGTCTGCGAAAAAAGTATGGGGGAAGTGTCGAGGCGGCGTTGGAGAAGTTAGCTTATTTGAAAAAAAGGCAGTGGGAGTTAGCGAATGCGGAAGGGACGGAGCGAGAGTTGGCGATGGCGGTAAAAAAGGCGGCTGAGGCGCATCGGGTTTTGGCGGGGAAGTTGAGTAAAGAGAGATCCAAGGCAGCCCCGATCTTCGCGAGGGAGGTGACGGGTCAGTTGAGGGGATTGGGGTTTCAGCAGAGCCGGCTCGAGGTGGCGGTGCAGAAGAGTGAGGCGCTTGGGGCGGAGGGTGGGGAGACGGTGGAGATGATGTTTGCGCCGAATCCTGGGGAGCCACCCCGGCCCTTGAGAGCGATCGCTTCGAGTGGGGAGCTGGCGAGAGTGATGTTAGGAATTAAAACTGTGTTAGCGGAGAGGGATGAGGTACCGATTTTGATTTTTGATGAGGTGGATGCAAATGTGGGGGGAGAGACGGCCAAGGCTGTCGCGATGCGCTTGGCAGGGTTGGGAAAAACGCATCAAGTGTTGTGTTTGACGCATTTACCAGCGGTGGCGGGTGCGGCGGACGCACACTTTTGTGTTACGAAAACAGTGGAGAAGGGCAGGACGTTTGCGAGATTGGAGCGGGTGGAGGGGGAGAGTCGGGAGAAAGAGCTGAGTCGAATGCTGGGAGGGGACGGAAAGGCAGCGCGGGCGATGGCGAGGGAGTTAATGGAGCGAGGGAAGGCGACGAAAGTTTAGATCGGAAACATGGAGGGGCGGTAGGTCGGGGGGAGGTTTTTCGCTTGGAGTAGGGCGAGATGAGATTGTCCAAAAAATGATGGGTGGATGAGGTGTTGAAAGTTACGAGTCCATTTTTCATTCTTGGGGGAGGTTTGGCGGAGTAGGAAGGTGGCTTGGTGAGTCAGGGCTGACATGAAGGGACGAGGGCCGAAGCTATGAAAACCGAGATTATTTCCTTCCTCGATCAGTTGGGTGAAATTTACGTGAGCGGTGAGGTCTTGCTCGCCCGGGTGAGCGAGGGGATTGGGGGAGTGGGAGTGGCGGCGAAGATTCACGAGGGAACCAGCGGAGCGGGAGGGGTGGTAGAGGTCGGGGGCGGGGAGACCGTAGTCGAGAGTGAGAACGAGGCCCTTTTGGATTTTTTCAGATAGAAGTTTGATCCATGGGCAGATGTTGAGGCGGAGTTCGGCGGTAAAGCCTTCGATTTCAGGAATCGACCAGCGGTAGATCTCTTGGAGAAGTTCGGGTGGAGCGGGTTGATCGAGCCACTCCAAGTGGCTGTTGGTCTCAGTGACAAAGCGTTCATACCATTGGCCAGAGTGAAAGCGGGTGAGGCGAACGGGAAAGCTATCGATCAGTTCGCAGGAGTAGAAGAAGGTGGGATTCGATTGAGGCGGCAGAGAGGAGAGGTCGGAATGCCAGTGGATGGGAATTTTAGAGAAAAGCGGTTGGAGTAGTTTTTTTTGTTGCTGGGCAAGAGGTGGGGAGGGTTCGATGAGGTGGAACTGAAGAGAGGAGGTGAGGTGGGGATGGTCTTGGTGGATGTAGGAGAGGATATCGTGGGCGAGGTGACCGCGGTCGGCCCCTTGTTCGACAATGTGAAAAGAGGGTGGATGGTTGAGGGACTCGGCAAGTTCTGAGATTTGCAGAGAGAGGAGTTGTCCGAGAACAGGACCTGTGGATACAGGAGTAAGAAAATCTCCTTCCGATCCGGTCCGAGTTTTCCCCGACGAGTAATATCCGATATCTTGTTGATAGAGAGATATATTCATAAACTGATCAAAGCGTAGTGGCCCGTTACTTTGGATTTGATGTGAGAGAAAAGAGGCCACTGTTTGGTGCATAAATAAAGAATAGGTGGGTGGATTCGAAGGAGCGAGATTGACGAGTAGGGGTTGAGAATTACTTTACTCCTATGCAAATGAGATGGATCGCTTTACTCGTTTTTGCTTTCTCCAGTATGAGTTGGGCTCAAGGTTTTGAGGGAGCCACGGCAGATTCTACGAAGGATTTACCATCGACGCAGGCCCCTACGCAGCTTCAAGGCTTAGAAAGTGAGAATCCTAAGCCGGATCTTTCTAGAGTGGACCAAAGCCCGACTAGTTCGATCCCGCAACCCCGCCCGCCGGCAGCCGATCCTACAAAGTCCCCTCCCAAAGATTGGGGAGAGGATATGAAGGCGATGCAAGAGTCTAAGAAAAAAGAGCAGGAAAAGATGGCTATGATGGAGGAGCAAAAAGCAAAAGAGGCGAAGGAGTTGCAAGATAAGTTAGCCAAAGAAAAGAAGGAAAAAGCGGATTTACAAAAAGAGGGGGATTCGATGAGCGTGCCGGCGGTTTCACAAAGCAGCATGCGTGGTGTAGATCGGCAAAATGAGACTAAGTTACCTTCTGTCACCGGTTTAGATGGGGTGAAGCCACGCTCGATGAGTTCAGGGGATGGGCGAGTGAACCCAGGGTTCGATTCCTTCACTGGCCCAGAGGGTAGTGGGCCATTAGGAAAGGATTACCAGTCTGGGGCGAAGCCGATCATGCCGCCAGGTGGCTCTTACGATTCTAGATTAAATGCGGCAGGGCAGGCGCCGCAGGCTCCCTCGGGGGGTTACAAACAGATTTCTCAAGATCCTTACTCCGTACCTCCTGGGAGTGAGAAAAAAGTTACAGCTCAAGTGAAGCCAAGCCCGCTCGTGAATCAACCCGAACCGAAGAAGACCGTGGGAGCCCCGCCACCGGCGGGGTACTCTCCCTACGATAATTTGTGGAATGTTCCCAACCCGCGGACTCCACCGCGATTTTAGTAGCGATAGTGGGACGGTTTGTAAGGCCCGCCAACGGGGATTCCAAGGTAGTCGGATTGATCCTTCGTTAGCTTCGTCAACTTTACACCAATCTTCTCAAGATGAAGTCTAGCGACTTCCTCGTCCAGATTTTTGGGCAGAACATATACGGCCGGTTTATAGAGGGTGCGATTTTTCCATAGGTCGAGTGCCGCGAGGGTTTGGTTTGAAAAGCTGGCGCTCATGACAAAGCTGGGGTGACCTGTAGCGCAGCCCAAATTGACGAGGCGTCCTTCTGCGAGTAGATAAAGTTCCCTGCCATTTGGGAAAACGTACTTATCGAGCTGGGGTTTGATATTCACTCTGCGAACACCTGTCTGGGTATTGAGTTTATCAACTTGGATCTCATTATCGAAGTGGCCGATGTTGGCGACGACGGCTTGGTCCTTCATCTTCGTCATATGATCCAGGGTGATGACATCTCGGTTTCCGGTGGTGGTCACATAGATGTCGGCTCGGCCGAGGGTCTCCTCGATGGTGGTGACTTCAAAGCCTTCCATGGCGGCTTGGAGGGCATTGATGGGGTCGATTTCGGTGACGATCACGCGAGCTCCTTGGCCTCGAAGAGATTGTGCAGAACCTTTTCCTACGTCTCCGTAGCCACAAACTACGGCTACTTTTCCAGAGATCATCACATCGAGGGCACGATTCAGTCCGTCGACGAGGGAGTGGCGACAGCCGTACAGGTTGTCGAACTTCGATTTGGTGACGGCATCATTGACGTTGAATGCGGGAACAAGGAGTTTGCCGAGTTCCTGCAACTTGTAGAGCCGGTGCACACCTGTGGTCGTTTCTTCGGCGACTCCTTTCCACTCTTTGACTAAGGCGTGGAAGATATTGGGATGTTCTGCATGGACTTTTTTGAGAAGGTTTTTGATGACCTTTTCCTCTTCGCTGGAGCTTGGGGTGTTGACCCAGCCGTCGCCATTTTCTAGCTCGTAGCCTTTGTGGAGGAAAAGGGTGACATCACCACCGTCATCGATGACGAGCTGTGGACCTTGCCCCTGTGGGTTGAGAATAGCCTTCCAAGTGCAGTCCCAATACTCTTCGAGGGTTTCGCCCTTCCAAGCAAAGACGGGAATCCCGGTGGCAGCGATCGCCGCGGCAGCTTGGTCTTGAGTCGAGAAGATGTTGCAGCTGGCCCAACGAACATCGGCTCCAAGGTCAACAAAGGTTTCGATCAGGACGGCGGTCTGAATTGTCATGTGAAGGGAGCCAGTTACTCGAACACCAGCGAGGGGCTTGTCTTTGGCGTATTTTTCGCGAATCGACATTAATCCGGGCATTTCTTTTTCGGCGATTTCGATCTCTTTACGGCCGAATTCGGCGAGGGTGATATCTTTGACCTTATATTCGGGAAGTGATTTTTGAGTTTTCGTCTGTTTTGTTTTGGGTTCGAGGGTTGCTGTGCTCATGGTTGGGTTCTCCTATTGGGGTTACTTACATCCGGCATGACGACGGAGCTCACGGACACGGTCCGTATGCTCCCACGGGGCGTAGGCCGGTT
>Ga0114979_10003083_pt1 | contig 11201 bp, 8 predicted proteins | sample S_140625_EF_Meta_FD_87315 | JGI IMG/M metagenome (GOLD analysis project Ga0114979, IMG submission 87315) | Freshwater microbial communities from Lake Simoncouche, Canada to study carbon cycling - S_140625_EF_MetaG | ecosystem: Environmental > Aquatic > Freshwater > Lake | place: Lake... | reverse complement strand
GACCGCGAAATCCTCGCGCGGCTGCGGCCACTGTCGGCCGTTGGCCTCGACTATCTGGCCTTGGGACAACCCGTTCCGACGCTCTCCGGGGGCGAAGCACAGCGCCTCAAACTCGCGGGCTTTTTGGGAGAGCCTACCAAGTCCTGTAAAGCTCGCAAGGCGAAGACCCCGACCAAGAAGACGCCCACAACGACGACGGCAACGCCGAAGGCCGTCAAAACGGTGGCTGGTACTTTGTATCTCTTTGACGAGCCGACGACTGGCCTGCATTTCGATGATGTGGCTCGACTGCTCAGGGCCTTTCGCGAACTCGTGGAGGCCGGGCATTCGGTGGCAATCATCGAACACAATCTGGACGTCATCGGGTCCGCCGATTGGGTGATTGACCTCGGGCCCGAGGGCGGCGAGGGCGGTGGACAACTCGTCGTGGCCGGCACCCCTGAGGCCGTGGCGTCCCATCCAAGCTCCCACACGGGCGCAGCCCTGCGTGATTACACACGTCAGATGATTGATTTTGCCAAGGGCACCGCGCCGGCAATCGACCCCGAGCCCTTGGCTGAACAACCGCTACAGGTTGCAGAGCCGCCAGCCGATCACGATCCAGGGCAGCCGTTACAAACCAGGCTGCGCGAGCGCGCCCGTAGCGCCATCGTTGTCCACCGGGCGCGAGAGCACAACCTGAAAAACATCGACGTCGACATCCAGCGGGGTGCCTTCACGGTGATTACGGGTCCATCGGGCTCGGGTAAAAGCACCCTGGCCTTCGATATCGTGTTTGGCGAGGGCCAACGCCGCTACCTGGAGAGCCTGAACGCGTATGCGCGCCAGTTCGTCCAGCCCTCGGCACGGCCCGACGTCGATCACGTCTTCGGGGTCCCGCCCGCGGTCGCCATCGAGCAGCGCACAAGTCGAGGAGGCCGCAAGAGCACGGTCTCGACCCTGACCGAAATTCATCATTTCTTGCGCCTGCTCTACGTCAAACTCGGCACTCAGTTCTGTCCAGGCTGCGCCGTGGCGATTGCGCCGCAGGACTTTGAGACACTCATCGCCGGCCTCATGCGGACGCACCGTGGGCAGTCGATCACCCTCCTGGCCCCGCTCGTCGTCGCCCGCAAGGGTCTCTATGGCGAGTTAGCCAAATGGGCGCGCGGTAAAGGCTTTAACCATCTCCGGGTCGATGGCAACTTGTTGCCGGTGCAGCCCTGGCCAAGGCTGGACCGGTATGTCGAGCATACGATTGAACTCCCCGTCGACGACTGCCTGGTATTGCCCGAACACGAATCGACGCTCCGCGAGGCGGTCCAACGAACGCTCGAGTTCGGCAAAGGCGTGATTGGGGTCTTGCAGGGCGAGGGGGCCGCAGGGGCTGGAGAGGTCGAGCTCCTATCGACGCGGCGGGCATGCACGGTCTGCGCCACGAGTTTTGCCGATCTCGATCCCCGGCTCTTTTCGTTCAATTCGCGTCATGGTTGGTGCATGGCCTGTCTGGGCACTGGTTTGCGTACCGATGCCCGTGCACTCGCTGCGGCCGAACGTGATCGCGAACGTGCCAAAGCCCGCGGTACCGGCCCCCAGATGGGGCAGTTTGGCGATGACGAACCGCCGGCCGACGCGATCCTTGACGACCAAGCCCCCTGCGAAGCCTGCCTGGGTGCGAGGCTCAATCCAATTGCCCGCGCGGTTCGGCTATCAGGCCAATCGATTGCGGATGTTTCGGCACAATCGTCCGAAGCACTTCTTCAGTGGCTTGACGGACTATCACTCGCAGGCCGCGAGGCGACCATCGCGCGTGATCTGCTGGCGGAGATTCAGTCCCGGCTTGGTTTCCTGCGCGACGTCGGCTTGGGCTACCTGCGCCTCGATCGATCGGCTCCGACCCTTTCGGGTGGCGAGGCCCAGCGAATTCGCCTGGCCGCCCAGTTGGGCTCCACCCTGCAGGGCGTCTGCTACGTCCTGGACGAACCGACCATTGGTCTGCACCCGCGAGACAATCGGGTCCTTCTCGACATGCTCACCACCCTGCAGGCGCGCGGCAACACCTTGCTCGTGGTGGAGCATGACGAAGAAACGATTCGACGCGCGGACCAAGTGATTGATATCGGCCCCGGCGCTGGCCATCAGGGGGGTGAGGTCGTTGGTCAAGGTCCCCTGCAGGCGTTGATGGATCAAGTCCGCTCGGCTGGTCCGGGACAACACCGATCGACCACCGCACGTTGCCTTTTATCGCCCCCAGAGCGGCCTTCACGACCACGCCGACCGGTGAACCTGGATCTGCCCGCTATTAAGGTTTGCAATGCCACCCTGCACAATCTGGCGGGGCTGGATGCGTGGTTCCCACTCGCCCGTTTAACGGTCGTGACCGGTGTCTCAGGGTCCGGAAAGTCGACGCTCGCGCGTAACGTGCTGCTGGCCTCGCTCAGCCGCCGCGTCAATGTGCGCCGGGAGCACGGGTTCGCTGCGCAGGGCCCTCGGTCACCGGGGGCAAACCAACTGAGCCCGATCGGCTGTGCAACGCTGACGGGCGACGAGAGCATTCGCCGGGTCCTCGAAGTCGATCAAACGCCCATCGGAAAGACCCCCCGCTCCTGTCCGGCCACCTACATCGGATTCTGGGACGCCATCCGCAAGCTCTTTGCAGACACGACCGAGGCGCGATTAAGGGGATTCACCGCTGGTCGTTTCTCATTCAATGCGGGGGAAGGGCGCTGCGCCTCCTGCGATGGCGCCGGGGTACAACGAATTGAAATGAACTTTCTGCCCGACGTTCAAGTCGTGTGCGATGGCTGTGATGGCCGACGTTTTAACCGCGAGACCCTCGACGTCCTGCTGCGCGGGCGATCCATCGGCGACGTACTCGCCATGTCAGTGGATGAGGCTGTTCTGTTTTTTGTGGCTCACCCTTCGATCCAGAATCAACTCAAACTCTTGCAGGATGTCGGCCTCGGTTATCTCACCCTCGGCCAACCCAGCCCAACCCTCTCGGGGGGAGAGGCTCAGCGAATCAAACTGGTCGCTGAACTCGCCAAAGCGCGTATGCCACAGGTCGTGATCGAGCGGAGCGAGGCGGGCAAAAAAAGCAAAACTAGCCAAGCACCCAAAGTATTCAGGACCCTCGTTGAACCCGCTGTGTACGTCCTCGATGAGCCCACCACAGGCTTACATATGGCCGATGTCGAACGGCTGATTGCGGTCCTGCACCGCCTGGTCGATGCTGGCCACACGGTGGTCGTCATCGAACATGATCTGGACTTGTGGGCCGAAGCCGACTGGATCCTCGACCTCGGACCCGAGGGCGGCGAAGGTGGTGGTCGACTGGTGGCGATGAATACGCCTGAGGAATTAGCGCAGCGGACCGATGTCTCCCACACCGCGCGCATCCTGGCGCCATTTCTTAAAGCCCGAGCGCCGCAGGTCCCGTCGTTGGCACCGTCGTTGGGCGGGCCGGACTGACCTCGGGACTGACCTCGCTCCAACCCCAGCGGCGGGCGGCAGCAATCACGGCGTCGGGGTAGGCAGACTGGCCCACCGAGCCGTTGTAACGGCCCAAGGCCCGAAACAAATCACCCCGCTCCTGGTCAAGGTAATGTCGCAAGATCACGCAGCCAAAACGCAAGTTGGCGCGCAGATCAAACAACACGCCAGGATCCTCAGCACTGATCAGGCGAGCCCAAAAGGGCATCACCTGCATGAGGCCGCGCGCACCCGCGCTTGAGACCGCATAGCGACGAAAACCACTCTCGACCTGGATCAGGCCGAGAACCAGCAACGGATCGAGCCCGGCGCGCTGCGCCTCGTAGTGGAGGGTGCGCAGAAATTCCACCCGATGGTCATATTCCGGCATCGAGCGCAGGGGGAGCCGGGCATTCATCCGGGCCAGCCAGCGTGCGCGTTCCAGCGGCGAATCAAACAGGGGCTCTGGGGGAGACCGGTCAGCGACAGCGGCCGTCAACGCGGTCCGAACCGAATCAGACAGCGGCTCGAGACGTTGCTGCCCCGCCCAGGCCATGCTCGACATCAGGGCCCATGTCAGGATGAGCAGCCGAATCATCGGGTTGAGAAATTCATCCGTGTATCAGGCGCGCTCGAGTTGACCCTGAACCGCCGCGACCACCTCGTCAATGCGCACGGCATCGGGGGCTACGCCGACTGCCATCCGCCGACTGAGGATTTCGACCACACCATCGCGCAAACCGCGTTCACCGACGGTGATCCGAACGGGCACACCGATCAATTCCCAATCGGCAAACATCACCCCGGGGCGTTCGCCGCGCTCATCCAGAATCACCTCGATGCCGGCGGCCTGAAGTGCCGCATAAAGCGCGTCGGCCGCGTCGCGCACGGCCTCCTGGCGGTCGTAACCCACCGGACAAATCACCACTTCAAAAGGCGCCAGTGCGCGCGGCCAAATGATCCCGCGTTCATCATGATTCTGTTCAATCGCAGCACCGACCAGTCGGGTGATGCCGATCCCGTAACAACCCATTTCCAACAGTCGGGGCTTGCCGTCCTGATCCAGCACAGTTGCACCCATGGATTCCGAATACTTGGTGCCCAGGTAAAAGACGTGCCCAACCTCAATGCCACGAACAATTTGCAGATGACCGTGCCCGTCCGGAGAAGGATCCCCCGCAACCACATTGCGTAAGTCCGCCACCTCAGGTTCGGGTAAATCGCGTCCCCAATTCAGACCGGTCCAGTGGAAGTCCACCGCATTCGCACCCGCCACAAAATCGGCCATGTTCGCGACGGTACGATCCGCGATCACGCGAACCGTCGATGCCGATTCGCCGTTCGTAAAGACCGGCCCGAGATAGCCCGGTGGACAGCCAAAGGCCTCCAGGATCTCGGCGTCAGTCGCCATCCGAAAACCCTCCATTCCCGCCACTTTGCCGGCTTTGACTTCGTTCAGTTCGTGATCACCGCGCACCAGCATCAGGACAATCCGGGGGCGCGCAGGCGCTATGGGGGCAGAGGCAGAAGTAGAAGCAGAGGCCGCCGGTATCGCAGTGGTTGCAGGAATCGGGTCGACTGCGAGTACCACCGATTTCACGGTCTGCGCGAGCGCGATGCCAAGCAACTCCGCGACCGCCTCGCACTTCGAGCACCCCGGCGTGGCCGTCTTGGCAAGAGGCTGCGAAGACATTGCGCGGGCCGGTAACAAGGCCAGCGCTTCAGCCAATTCGATGTTGGCTGCGTACTCCGACGCGTCAGACACGGCAATCGCGTCCTCGCCCGTATCGGCCAACACTTGAAACTCGTGGGATGCGCTACCGCCAATCGATCCGGTATCCGCAGTGACGGCCCGAAACCGCAAGCCCATTCGATTGAAAATCCGTTGATACGCATCAAACATGACCTGGTAGCTCACGAGCGCACCGGCCGCATCCCGGTCAAACGAGTAGGCGTCCTTCATCGTGAACTCACGCCCCCGCATGACCCCGAAGCGGGGCCGACGTTCGTCACGGAACTTGGTTTGGATATGCCAGAAATTTTTTGGCAATTGGCGCCAGGAACGAAGCTCGGCCCGCGCAATGTCGGTCACCACCTCCTCCGAGGTCGGCTGAATCACAAAATCGCGCCCATGTCGGTCCTTGACCCGCATCAACTCGGGCCCGTATTTCTCCCAGCGCCCCGACTCCATCCAGACCTCGGCTGGTTGTACGACCGGCATGAGCAGTTCGAGTGCACCCGCACGCTCCATCTCGTCGCGCACGATCGATTCAATCCGGCGAATGACTCGCAGACCCAGCGGCAGGTAGGTGTAAATCCCGCCCGCGAGCCTGCGGATCATGCCGGCCCGCGTCATTAAACGGTGGCTGGCAACCTCGGCGTCGGCCGGGGCCTCTTTAAGCGTGGCAAGGTGGAATCGGGAAGCTTTCATCGGTTTGACCGTCCGTGGCTATAATCATTTCCAGTTTATGACAGGAATTGAGGGTGGCAGTATGCTGGATCGAGACGGCTACCGCCCCAATGTCGGCATCATTCTGGTCAACGAGGTCAACGAAGTCTTCTGGGGCAAGCGCATTCGCGAGCACGCGTGGCAGTTCCCTCAAGGCGGCATCAAACGGGGCGAAACGCCTGAACAGGCCATGTTCCGCGAGCTCCACGAAGAGGTTGGTCTTAGACCGGAACACGTCAGCGTTATCGCGCGAACTCGCGATTGGCTGCGTTACGAGGTGCCTGCGCAATGGGTGCGACGGGATTGGCGGGGACACTACCGTGGGCAGAAACAAATCTGGTTTCTGCTCCGAATGATCGGACAAGACTCCGACGTGGAGTTGCGCGCGACCGAACATCCCGAATTTGATGCCTGGCGCTGGAATGAGTACTGGGTTCCGCTGGACGCCGTGATCGAGTTCAAGCGTGCCGTCTATCGGTCGGCGCTCATCGAGCTGTCGACATATCTGCTGGCGCTGAACCCACCGGCTGGCCAGGACTCCGTTGTGAAAGAAACCGCCGCCGGACCCGCCTCACCGGCACGGCATCCTCGTGGGGCGCGGTCTAAGCTCGTGATCGAAGTCCCACCTGACGGTGAACTGAGCTGACGGCGGATCAAGCGGCCGATGCGCCTGACTAAGCGCAATCCGGCGGCACGACCACAAGGTTGTCGCGGTGGATGAGCTCAGGCGATTCGACATACCCCAGGATTGCCTCGATCTCACCCGACGGGCGCCGGGCAATTCGCCGTGAATCGGTCGCACTGTAGTTGACCAGCCCGCGGGCGACTTCACGCCCGCTCGAATCGACGCACGCCACGACATCGCCGCGCAAGAACTCACCCACCACCTCGGCGACACCCACGGGCAATAGACTCTTGTTTTCATCGCGCAACGCGCGGATCGCGCCTGCGTCCAGCACCAGGCGGCCCTTGAACTGCAGGTGTCCCGCCATCCACTGTTTACGGGCCGCCAGCCTGGGTAGCTCCGCAACCAGTTCGGTTCCGATCGACTCGCCCGCGACCAGCCGCACGAGGACGTCGCTCTCACGACCCGAACAGATCACGGTACTTGCGCCGCTCAGGGCAGCCCGCTGCGCCGCCAGGATCTTGGTCAGCATTCCACCCTTACCGATCCCCGAACCCGCGCCACCCGCCATTGCCGCCATCGCCGGGTCACCGGCAACACCCCGTCTGACGAGAGTCGCGCTGGGATCTCGTCGAGGGTCAGCGGTAAATAGCCCAGCCTGATCAGTCAGGATCACCAGCAAGTCCGCATCGACAAGACTGGCGACTAGCGCACCGAGCGTGTCGTTATCACCGAACTTGATCTCATCGGTGACAACCGTATCATTTTCGTTAATTATCGGAATTACCCCAAAACTCAGAAGAGTCGTCAAGGTCGCCCGGGCGTTTAAATACCGGTTTCGATCGGCCAAATCCTCATGCGTCAGCAGGACCTGCGCGGTGCCGAGACCGTGTTCGCGAAAGATCGTTTCGTATACTTGAACAAGTCCCATCTGACCAACCGCAGCGGCAGCCTGCAGGTCGTGCACGGCATGTGGCCGGCGGGTCCAGCCAAGACGTTTCATGCCCTCCGCAATTGCGCCCGACGAGACCAGCAGGACCTCAAGTCCAAGCTCGCGGAGCTGGGCGATTTGCCCGCCCCAGCGCTGAATGGCGGCGACATCAAGCCCTCGCCCTTCGTCTGTAACCAGAGAAGATCCCACCTTGACGACGATCCGTCGAGCGCGCGCCGCAGCCGGACTAGTCGTCATGCTCAAAGCGCACATCAACGACTCCGTCATCGGGCTCTGGTTCACGGTGCTCGACCATGTATTTCCAGATCTCGGAGCACAGTGCAGCGCACCCTTCACCGGTGAGTGCGGAAACCTCAAATGTGGGCCCTTTCCAGGGAAACCGCGCGACGATGTCAGCCATCCGTGCCGCACGATCGTCAGGGGCCAGCGTATCGGTCTTATTCAGGACCAGCCAACGCGGCTTGTCATACAGCGCCGGATCATATTTTTTTAGCTCATTGAGGATCGCAACCGCCTCCGCCACGGGATCGCGGTTGACATCAAACATCGAGACATCCACCAGATGCAGGAGCAGTCGGGTACGGGCCAAATGGCGCAAAAACCGATGGCCCAGTCCAGCGCCCTCGGCCGCACCCTCGATCAAACCGGGAATATCAGCAATGACAAAACTGCGCTCTAGACCGACCCGAACGACACCCAGATTTGGGTGCAGGGTCGTGAACGGATAATCCGCGATACGCGGCCTTGCGTTCGAGACCTGCGTGATGAAGGTTGACTTGCCTGCATTGGGCATTCCGAGCAAGCCCACATCTGCGAGCACTTTGAGCTCGAGTCGCAGGAGTCGCTGTTCACCCGGCGCGCCATTGGTCGATTGGCGAGGCGCCCGGTTAACGCTGCTCTTAAAATGAAGGTTGCCCAACCCCCCCTGCCCGCCGCGCGCTAAAACCTCCCGCTGGCCGTGGCGAACGAGGTCAAACAGCCGCTCGTCAGTTTCTGCGTCGTGGACTTCGGTCCCGACGGGCATTCTCAAGATGATGTCTTCAGACGCAGCGCCATACTGATCGCTACCGCGCCCGTGCTCACCGCCTTTGGCCCGATGCAGACGGGCGTAGCGATAGTCGATCAGCGTGTTGATGTTGCGATCAGCGACCGCAATCACGCTGCCGCCACGGCCGCCATCACCCCCGTTCGGGCCACCCTTGGGGATATATTTTTCTCGGCGGAAGCTCGCCATTCCGTTGCCGCCGTTACCAGCGACCACTTCAACTCGAGCCTCGTCGACGAATTTCATCGGTGCGGCCGGATCATTTTCGCCCGCACCAATGCGGGCGATTGACCGAAATCAGACGCTGGCCGCCGCCTCAGCCGGAGCGTGCGCATGAGCGATGGGGATGATCGACACCGTTTTCCGGTTCTGCTCCCCACGGACCGAGAACTTCACATGACCGTCTTTGAGGGCGAACAAGGTGTGATCCTTACCAATCCCAACGTTGACGCCCGGGTGCACGCGGGTACCGCGCTGACGAATGATGATTGAGCCTGCCGAGACCGATTCACCGCCGAAGGCTTTGACGCCCAGACGTTTGCTTTCGGATTCGCGACCGTTGCGCGTCGAGCCGCCGCCTTTTTTCTGTGCCATTTCCGATCAGCTCCGGATCTCATCAATACGTAGCTCGGTGTAGTTCTGCCGATGCCCTTGATGCTTCTGATAATGCTTACGGCGACGCATCTTGAAAATGCGCACCTTGTCGCCTCGACCGTGAGAGAGCACCGTGACGGCCACCGAAGCCCCGGGAACCAGAGGTGAGCCAACGACAATCCCGTCGTCCTTGCCCACCGCTAACACCTCTTCGAGCGTGATGACTGCACCGATGTCCGCCGGTATCTGTTCTACTTTCAATTTTTCTCCGACGGCAACGCGATACTGCTTGCCACCGGTTTTTATGACCGCGTACATGGAGAATGTCCCTGCGAGAAACACAGAACCGGCCATGTTATCGATGCACTGAGCTTGAGTCAACTCCCATTCAAACCGGAGAGTTGACCGACACCCTGACCGGTCCCCGCCTATAATCGACCAACCCAACGCCCCAGACCGTCTTCACTGCAGACCGCCTTGACCGCCATCACCGCAACAACCGCCACCGCCACCGCCACCGAGCTTTTTCCCTCGATCGCAGAAGATTTGGCAGCCGTCGACCAGGTGATCCGAGACCGGCTGCATTCTGAGGTTGCCCTCGTGCGGACCGTCGCCGACTACATCGTGGCGGGCGGTGGCAAGCGACTTCGGCCAGTCCTGGTCCTTTTGTTTGCCCGGGCACATGGCGCCCACGCAGATCACCGTCGTCACATGCTGGCCGCTGTCGTGGAATTCATCCACACCGCCACGCTACTGCACGATGACGTCGTCGACGAAAGTGCATTGCGGCGCGGCCGTGACACCGCCAATTCGGTGTTTGGCAATGCCGCCTCGGTCCTTGTCGGTGATTTTCTCTACTCGCGGGCCTTCCAGATGATGGTGAGCGCGGGCGACATGTCGATCATGCAGATTCTCGCGGATGCCACCAACATCATCGCTGAGGGTGAAGTCCTGCAACTGATGAACAGCCGGGACGCAGACCTTGATGAGACGCGTTACCTGCAAGTGATCCGCTACAAGACGGCCAAACTCTTCGAGGCGGCTGCGCGCCTGGGCGCCCTGATTGCCGGTGCGGCGAGCCCTCTGGTCGAAACTGCCGCGGAATACGGGCTGCGCCTGGGTACGGCCTTTCAGGTCATTGATGATGTGTTGGACTACGCGGGCAATAGCAATGAGATCGGCAAAAACCTGGGGGACGATCTGCGCGAGGGCAAGGTGACGCTGCCCCTGATTCACCTCATGCGAACTGGCAGTCACGCCGATCAGACGCTCGTGCGTAGCGCGATCGAAACCGGCGAAGGTGATTTTGACGCCATTGCGCGTGCTGTCCGCGATCATGGCTCCCTCGATTACGCGCGCGCCCAAGCGATCTCAGAAGCCGCGATTGCCCGGACCTGTGCCCAGTCTTTGCCAGCGTCGCCGTTTCGCGAGGCCTTGCTGTCCCTGACCAGTCTTGCTGTCGACCGCGACCGATAGTGATCAACCGGTAGTTCGCGGCAATCCAAGCCAGCCACCCGCTGTATTTCAAATCCGATGAAGCGAATCTCAACCTTCTTGAACCGTGCTTTGATGACGGTGGCGTTGACCGTTCTGTTGAATGGACTCGCCGGAGCACCCCCCGCCCGAGCCCAGGGATGGCCCAACGGTCAAACCGTCCGCGTGGTTGTTCCCTTCCCCGGGGGCGCAAGCACACTGGACTCGGTGGTGCGGATCGTGACCCCGGAGTTGGCGAGAGCACTGGGCACCTCAGTCATCGTCGACAACAAGCCAGGTGCCGGTACCGTAATTGGTGTGGATGCCACTGCCAAATCGACGGACGGGCATACGGTCGGCGCCGTAGCCAATAGTTTCACTGTCAATCAGAGTCTGGTGAAGAGCCTGCCCTACAACACGACCAAGGATTTGCAGCCCGTCATCTTGATGGCACGCACGGCAAATGTCCTCGCAGCCCGCCCGGACCTCCCGATCAGCAATCTCCAGGAACTGATTGCCTACGCAAAGAAGCATCCGGGGAAACTGTCGTACGGGTCGTTCGGTAACGGAACGACGCCCCATTTCGCGATGGAAATGCTCAAGTCCATGGCCG
>Ga0114979_10003079_pt1 | contig 11212 bp, 11 predicted proteins | sample S_140625_EF_Meta_FD_87315 | JGI IMG/M metagenome (GOLD analysis project Ga0114979, IMG submission 87315) | Freshwater microbial communities from Lake Simoncouche, Canada to study carbon cycling - S_140625_EF_MetaG | ecosystem: Environmental > Aquatic > Freshwater > Lake | place: Lake... | reverse complement strand
TTTCATTTGATTTACTAGTATTGGGTAATCCGTTAGTCTCAGGTTTATTTGAAAATCTGTTAAATAATATTTTTAATTTACAATGTAAAGAAGTAGATAAATAGAATAAAAAATCTAGCAAGTTTTATTAACCCATTTTTTTGTAACAGCTAATTCTACGCTATCTAATGCTCCTTCAACCCATCCCTGATTGAGTGCTACAACTTCTCCTACAACAACAACTCCATTCATAGGGTGTTGCGCTTTTTCAATGAAATCCATTCTATTTTTATATTCAGAAGATAATGGTTCATAATAATGTGTACCAATCGGCCAATAAAAATCAATGATTGAATCTAAATGTAGTGAGTCAAAAGGTAGTGCCAATGATTTCTCTAGTAATCGTGAAAATAAAGAGCGATTGGCCTCAGTATTTTTAAGATGATTTTTTAGATAAATAGAACCGGCATTATCATTATAAACAATCATATAAACACCTTTTTTAATGTTTATTGGAATTATTTTATATAATGGTCCTGAAACAATAGTAAATGTTGATACATTATTCTTCATTAACACAGCGGATTTTCCTGAAAATTTTCCGTATAAACGTATAAATGGTTGCCCATGAATTTGTTTATATATAGGGAATTTATCTATTGGGAATAATTTGTGAATACTAGAAATGGTTGTAGCAACGACTATTTTCTTACATGTATATTTTTTTCCATTTTCACATGAAACTGCAAATCCACATGCCTCTTTGCAATCATCTAATTTGTTTATTTTCACAACGTTGGAAGAGGATTTTATAGTGACATTGTATTCGAGTAATAAATAGATTAACTCATCCACCATTTTTTTCCATGGTACTGAAAATGCTTCTAATTTCGTTGAATTATCGTCCATACCATAATAGTATAACACATCATGTATATCAGCATTTTCGTAATCACTATAACCAGTAGAAGTAACAAAATTATTATATGTATTCTCACCCAATATATTCACCGCAAAATCGCGAAATGTGTTTCCTTTATACAACCTAGAATCTTTAGTGTATATTTTTTTTAAATACGAAATTATCTTATTCACATCTACTTGATTAACATCAGTTGCATATTTTTTTTTTACACTATATTCGTTATGTTGCAATTTTAAATCATCTAATAATTGCATAAGTAGAATATCTTTTTTCTGCCTTCCAATACCAGCACCTGTTACTACCGAGACACCAAAAAAATCAATATTGCTTGTTCTACCTCCTAACCATGATTTTTTATTTCTCTCCAAAACCAAAATAGATGACTCTGGTGATATTCGTAAAATTTTATATGCGCTGTATAAACCAGAGATACCACTACCTACAATAATAAAATCATAATTAGAATTCATGAAATTATTTATTTTATATAAATATAATTCTGTAATATATTACCGTTATAGATTTATTTTTTGTAGAATGATATATTTTTCTTCGTTTTTGTGAATTTGACTCGTGGTCGATTATTTTTTTTACACGTGAATTTGCCACGTTTCATGTTTCGTTTGTTAAAAATTGTCTTACTGCATATTCCAATAGATTTAGGCTCATTTTCAATAGAAGCTCCTATTTTTTTTATACATCCACATAATTTATTCGCTAAAATTGTCTCTGCTTTTTCTTTTAAATTTTTATTATTTTTCGGAATTGAAATATTGTAATATTCTAATATTTTTATATAATCTCTTTTGCTTATGTTATATGACATTTTAAATATACTGTTTAATGATAATGTTATAATAAAAAGTAGAGTATTAGATAATCCGATTATCTAATAATATCTATATAAGTGTAGTAATTATATATAAATTAATATATATCAATTTATATATATTAAATATTATAAATTTTGTAATAGTAATTATATTATTATAATATATGACACTATCATCATCAAAACCAGATAAAATAGTAGTATTTGATGTAGATGAAACATTAGGTTATTTTACACAATTAAGTATTTTTTGGGATGCATTATCTGTTTATTATAAAAATGTTAACAATATTAATCGAGATAATGATTTTGATAATATTAAAGGGGAAAATGAAGATATATCTAATTCACATGAACAATCTCAACAACAAAAACAACAATTGTTTAATACTTTAATTGAAATTTTTCCGGAAGTTTTACGTGTTAATATATTAGCAATATTAAATTACCTGAAACGAAAACATCAAAATAAAAAATGCAAACATATAATGATATATACAAATAATCATGGATCAAAAGATTGGATTAATTTAATTATAAATTATTTTCATGAAAAAATAAATTATAAATTATTTGATCGAATTATTCGAGCATTTAAAATAAATGGTAAAATAATAGAAGCGTGTAGATCTACAAATGATAAGCAAGTAGGCGATTTATTCAATTGTACTATGATTCCAAAGAATTCACAAATATGTTTTTTAGATGATGTATATTTTTCAAATATGGTTGATGAAAATGTATATTACATAAAACTTAAGCCATATATATATATATTACCATTTCAATTGATGCTTCAGCGATTTATTGCATCTAAATATGGTAAAAAATTAACAAATGAAAATAAATTCATATATTTTATGAATAATTATATCAATAAATATAATTTTATATATTTTAAAAAAAATGAAAAAGATTACGAGTTAGACAAAATTGTGAGTAAAAAAATAATGATACATTTGCAAACTTTTTTTGATAAAAAATGGCATGGTAATGATTTAGGTGAATCTGGACAATTTGGACAATCTGGTGAATCTGTTATTAATATGGATAATATTACTATTAAAAGTAAAACTAAAAATAAAAATAATCACACCAAAAAAAATTCGTTATATTATCATAATAATAAAACAAATAAAAAACACAATACTCATAACACTCACAACACTCACAACACTCACATTTATTGAAGATCATTATTTTCATTCGTCTCTTTTTTATTTTTGAAAGTTTTTACAGTATTTTTTGTTTTTGATAGATAATACTGTAATATATTTTCAAATATAGTTGTAGATAATAACAAAAATCCAGCAATAAATGCAATTCTTTTATCTAAATGTTGACAGCTTATTTTTCTCCATGGATTAAACCTATAAATTAAAAAAGCACATATATATAATTTAACAACAGTATGGAATATATTTATGTATTGTGGTGAAATTATATAAATACCTAACGCTAATGAAATATATATAACATAAGTAATAAATATTATAATATCTAGACTTCTATTTTGAATTTTATCTAAATTATAATATGATATTTTTTTCATGTTAAATGATAAATAAAAATAACTCTTATATATTACAGTTATTTTTATTTTTTGTGTTTTGTCTTTTGTTTTGTCTTTTGTCCTTCTATGTTTCTTTTTCCACTATAGTATCTTTATGTGATTCATGCAACTCTTGTAATTTTGAATATATATCCAATGTACGCGCACTTGCATCTGTAGCATTTACATATCTAGGCATCCAATAATAAGGTATAATATTATCAATTCCCTTATAAAAAGAATTAAATATAAACTTGTAGTATTTTTTTTCAATTTCTGTTTTTGATATAATATTGCTTATATCTATCTTCTTTTCAGAATCTATGTTGTTCATTATATAATCTTGTATAATTTCGTACAATGATCTTGTAGTTTTACTTACACCATCACTAAATGCTTCTTTTGTTCGCCAAATAATTTCATCTGGAAGTATCGGTTTACCTTCTGTATTTTTAAAAAAATCTTTTGAAAAAGCAGTTCTCAATAAATGTTTTTCACATAGCTTGTTTTTTGGATGAAAACGTACACTTGGATGTATCGATAAATAATATTGAACCCATGATCTATCTAGGAATGGTGTTCTTGGTTCTAAACCATGAGTAGAAATACATTTATCTGACCGTAATACATCAAACGCATGAATATTTTTTAATAAACGCCTAGTTTCTTTATCAAATTCAATTTCATCAGGACATTTATGCATATATAAATACCCACCACATAATTCATCAGAACCATCTCCATTGAATATTACCTTGGCATTACTATTTTCTGATATGTATTTACCTAATAAATAATTACCAATACTTGCTCTTACTGTTGTAGTATCATAACTTTCAATAGTATATATAACTTCATTGATAGCATTAATAAAATCTTCTTCTTTTAAAATTATTTCAGTATGTTTTGTCCCCAAATAATCAGAAACGATTTTAGCATTTTTTAAATCTTCTGAATCCTCCAATACAATACTGTATGTTTCTAAAGGATCAATTGAAATATCTTTATGAAATTCATTTACCAAAGCAGTAACTAAACTGCTATCTAAACCTCCAGATAATAAACATGCAATTGGACGTTCGGTAATATAACAACGTTTTTTTACAGCGTTGGTAAAATAATATTGAATATTTCTATAAATCGACTTCATATCATTTTTGTTTGTAGCATCATCTATATTATACATGATACTATTAAAACCGTAAGTGTGATATCTCTCTTTTTTACTAAAAATCCATTCTGATGAAACAACGTGGGGTAATATATACAAAGAATATGTTCCTGGTTCAAAATGTTCAATACTATAATTTTCACTTTTAAAAGCGTTTAACATTTTTATTTCTGATGCAAATCCAAATATATTATTATTATTGTTCGAAGAACCATCGTTATCATATTCAGAATTTACATCTGGATTAGCAATTTTTATCTCTAGACTAGTGTTATTTTTGTCGGAATAAAGAAAATATAATGGTCTTACACCATATGGATCACGTGCAACATAAGTTTTTGCATAATTATTATTAATATCATAGTCACATAATATAAATGCAAATACACCATCTAACATTTGTAATGTTTGGTCTATACCGTATTTCATGTATAAATGTATTATAACTTCACAATCAGAATCAGTAGTAGGAGTAACACCCAATAATTCATACAATTCTTTGTAATTGTATATCTCACCATTGCAGATAAGAGTAATATCTTCAAATATCATAGGTTGATTGGATTTAGAATTTAAACCATTAATTGCTAGTCTATGAAATCCCATTATTTGTTTTAAACCAATACGTTCTAATTTAGAAAATTCTGGACCACGACCTCTACCTTTATTAAAATTATCAATAATAAATTGATTACCGTATTGTGAATCATTGTTTAGTAATGTAAAAATACCACACATTGTTTATTTGTTACTTATTTTTGTTAATGTAGTGTTATTTGTATAACAGTTTATATCTTTATATTTGTTATATAAATATGTTTTTTATCTTCATCTATAGTAATACTATATAAATCATAAATATATACATAAATAAAAATAGTAAAATGAATTATAATAATTATGAATGTTCTTCTGAAATACAATCTAATATGAATAAAAAAATATATAATAGAAATGTTCCATCTTATTTACTTCAACCTTATATAAATGTACGTCCTGTATCAACAAAATATTCGCTTCTTCCTATTGTAGACCCTAGAGCACCTATTAATATTCCTGCGAAAGAATTTCCGTCTTACTCTACAAACAAGGTATTTTATCCTGGTAATAATATGGCACCATTTTCTGGATATATGCAAAATGTAAATGTAGAAAGTGATTTGAGAAATCAAATCTACGCTTTGCAAAAATGTCCTCAATCTGAATATGTCCCTTCTAGCAAAAGTGATCTTTATCAATACAATATGGTATTGAATTCAAATATATCACAAAATACTTTAGTGAAAGAGTCGTTTCCATATTTGTTTAATGAAGAAAAATTTGATAATTTTAATCCAAACAAAGATAATTTAGGAAACAATACATTTAATAATTGCACTCGTGTAGAAATTCGATCTATGAATACACCATGTCTCTAGGTATTAGATAGATAGATATATAGATTGGAAAATATAATCGAGAGAAAAAGAGATTCCGAGTGACAATGCAAATAAATATGTAAAATCATGATAAATAATATAATTGCCTTTATATATTATTTATAGACCCTTAAACATTTATTTATGAATTCTGGTGATGAATATTTAAACGACGTCACTTTAAAATTTTTAACAAATATTGATTATCAGAAACTAATGAATCCTGGTAATGGTGATATTATTAAGACAAATAAATCAAAAAATACTGGATTAAAAATATACAAACAAAAAGACAAGAAATTTTATAAAAAGAGAATTTTGAATATTGTGAAAATATTATTGAATGACATAGAAGATTGTGAAAAAAATAACACACTTTTTCCAGATATTAAAAAGACATTTGATATTTTTATAAAAACGAGTATTGATTATTTAAAATCAATGGACAAATGTGATATTATTCAAAGTGATTATAAAAATTTAAATATGGAAAATGTTTCGAACAATATTGAAAATAAAGATTGTGATTGTTACTGTGACTTTACAAAGAACAATGAGAACAATGAGAACAATGAGATAAATAATTTGATGATGCGTAAAATAATTGAAAAAAAGAATTTACTTGATTCGTTTGTAAAACGAGTATCAACACATCAACCTATTACTATAATACCTAAGAAAAAAAAACTAAATTTACATGATCCGGAATTGAAAACAAAAGGATTAGTTGTAGAAAATATTAGTGAAAATAAAAATACCAATATATATAAAGAAACAACATCTGAATTAGAATCATCATTAAAAAATGATTACCACGAAGAAAAAATACCAAATAAAAAAAACCTATCAGAAAAAAAATTCAAAAAAGAGAAAAAACAAAAAAACACGAAAAATACAATATTCTTATCTCTCGAATGAGCGTGACAACAATAATAACAATAATAACAACAATAATAACAACAACAACAATAACAATTATAAATTTATTCATGAACAAATGAAAAAAGAACAATGTAGTCCAATATCTAAACAAAATGAAAAAATCGGGAAAAAAAGTGTTAAAAATAGTTGTCTATCCGATAGTGCATTGATTCGTTTAAGAGATTTATGGAATGCTCGACATCCAGATGTTACTATAAAAACAAATAATCCGAGAGAAATATGGAACACTCTTTACTATTACATGAAAAATACATGCAACAAAGAATCGTGTTGGTTAAAACAAAATTTTGCAAATCATGATAAATCTTTAAAAAAAGAATTGGAAGACTCATTTGCACCAGAATATCCAAAAGAATGGAAATATGAACCTAATAAATGGCTTTCCAGTTTGGATATTTTGAATGTAATGAAACAATATGAAAAAGCGTACAAATGTTTTGATTTTATCGGTCCTTCACCTATCGATTATGATACATACATGTTATATGGTGAATGTGTATGGAATGAATTATGTCACTTTAATTTAATGAATCAGATGAAATCAGGTAAAACAAAGATAGGTATTATATTTAATTTGGATCCTCATTATAAGGGTGGGTCACATTGGGTTTCTTTGTTTATAAATATTAAGAAAGGTACCATTTTTTATTTCGACAGTGCTGGAGAGAAAATACCATTACAAATCGAAAAATTTGTGAAAACTGTTATGGATCAGGGTCATTCTTTGATGGGTACCAAACGCATAAATTTCATATTTGACCAAAATTATCCTGTAGAACATCAATACGGAAACACCGAATGTGGCGTTTACAGTTTATATTTTATCGTACATATGCTAGAAGATAAAATAACTGCGTATTATTTAAAAAATCACATACTTAAGGATGAATATATGGAAAAATTCAGAAAAATATATTTTAATATTGCATGATTCATATACGAATAAACGTTTTTTTGAAAATATAATTTATATATTATATATAACTATAAATATCAATATCATGTGTGTAATTTATTATATGAATATGAATGGTCAACATATTTTGGCGAAAAATCGTGATTTACCTTATAATCCTGAAATTGATATTATTCACGAAATAGTAAATGGTGTAGAAGTAGTTTATATGATGGACAAAAAAAATGGTTGGGTAGAGGGAATAAATGAATTTGGAATTGGTATGGTAAATTCTTCTCTATTAGAAGATTTTCACCATTATAATGACTACAACATGAGAGAAAATAAAATGTACAAAGCGTTGATTAATAGACATCATGATAAAAACCACTTGTTTCATGAATTATTAAAAAAAAGTGATAAAAAATATATATTAGAGGGTCATTCTTTAATAGCACATAATAATACAATATATCATTTAGAAAATACTCCTATCAATAAGCATATCGTAAATACAGTCTCTCCTATGACAAAGTATAAGGTTTTTTCTAATCATGGTGTTAATTTTCCAAAAGAAGGTTTAACGGATGGTAGAGGAGGTGTCTCATCCTTTTTACGGAGAGAACTGACAAAAAAAGAACTGCATAAATTTTTTACAAATAAAACTACTATAAAATGTGATGATAATAAATTATATGATGAATTATCTAGTGTTTTGAATAAAAATTATGTCAATATAGATTATCGTTTTCACCCTTATAGATCAAAATCAAGAATAAGTAATAATATTTTACTAGTTTATACCAGTGCGCAATTATTATTAAATATAACAAATAAAGAATTTGTTTATTTTAAAGATAAACATTACACGGAAAAGGTAACATATATAAACAAATTACCAAGAAATTATGTGCCAAAAATAAGAGTTATTATAAAAGAGACAGAGAAAAATATGACACCAGTTAAAAAATTAAATAAAACATTTTTGCAAAAAATATATAAACGATTTCATTACAAAAACACAAACAAAAACACAAATAAAAACACAAATAAAAACACAAACAAAAACACAAATAAAAACACAAACAAAAACACAAATAAAAACACAAATAAAAACACAAATAAAAACACAAATAAAAATTATAAATATATACAAACAAAAGATAAAACTCGTAAAAATAAAAAATAAATAAGCAGTGAATATAATATATATTTGTTTATCTTATTTAAAATATCAACAATGTTGGCAAAAAATAATTCTCAGTTTTTATCTAAAGATAATTTGTCGCTATTATTTGAAGTAATTAATGATGAATATAAAAATTATATTTTAGATAAAAATGCATTTAATATTGCATTTAAAGAACTTATACAAATATTTTATTTTAATCAAATTAAATCTGGTAGCGAAATTATACATGATATAGTAAACATGAATAAAAAATTTATTTCATTTGTTTCTGCAACATTGGAAAAGAAATTTAATATTCAGAAACAAATAAATCCAAATGTTAATTCTAACATAAAAACTAATATGCAAACTAATGCATATTCAAACAATCAAAATAATACTAATCGGACAAATAATAAACATGACGAATTGCCTATAACAAGTGAAGATATTAAAAGTAAACGATTAGAAAAATTCGATAAAGAGTTATCACTGAAACAAAACGAATTTAAAAGTGCATTCAATAGCAATGTTCCAGAAACACCAAATTTTAAATCTCCAGTTGATGAACCATTGAATGAAATTGATATTTTGACAAAGCAAAAAATGGCGGAACGAGAGAAAGAAATTCAAACTATTTATAATAATGTGGATAGTAGTGTTAGAAATGATAAAGGAGAATTTGATTTTGAAATTAAAGAATCGAACGAATGGTTACAATACTTTAGTTTGCCAATTGAAAAAAAAGAAACGAATATTACTAGTATCATGAAGAGCATAAAAATAAAAGAGGAAATTCCAAAGGAAATGCACGTTAAGGAAGAAATAGTATTGCAAGATACGATTCTAAAAAAAAATATATCTTGGAATGACGAAAAGCAACATAGTATATTTTCAAAATTAAAAACAATTGATGTTTTAACACCTGAACCAGTGAAAGTTATACCTTTTGAGACAATACCAAAACAATCATCATTATATTTAGATGAAACAGTAACGCGCATGGAAAGTAAAATAGATAAATTAACTTCTGAAATAAATAAATGTTATGATGTAATAACTTTATTGTTTAATACTATAATGTCATCTAACAATCTATCAGGATCAGTACCAACCGAAGTAAATAATCAAAATAATACTGTTAGTGAAGAGAAAGAAAAATAAAATGAAAAATAAAAATAAAAAATGAAAATAAAAATGAATTTAAATTATAATCATAATTATTTAATAAATAGTATAATATAATTATGATTAATTTGTTATATAAGATGATTTCACTTTATATTATACAGTTGTTTATTATGAACATAAATGGGTTGCTGAAAAAAAATGTAAATAATTGTGTAATGTCGAATGAAAAAACATATATGAAATATTCTATGGAATTGGAAGATTATCATTATGAATATCAATATGATTGGATTTCAGGTGAAGTTCCATGGGAATTTCTAGAAACTGACAAACCAGACAAACCATGTAATAATTTAATTATTTATGATAAAGAAATAAATAACGTGGAGTATTCATCTGATAAAAATGATATTCAAACTGTTAATATGGAGGATTCGTCTGTTTTAGATATGGATTTTGAAATAGAGATTGAAAAAATGAATACTATATTCGAGAAAAATATAGTTTCAAAAGCAATATTATCCGGGGCAATGAAGGGTATTTATAATCAAATAATATCAATTGATAGCGCGATATCATATACAGAATGTTACACAAATAAAATAATTGAAATGGATATTGTATTGACGTTGTTATATGCTATAATTTATGAAAAGAGTAAATTATACGAGAAAAATAATATAATTTCATTGAAAAAATACAATAATATTGAAATTTTTGAAAAATATATCAAATTACGCAGAACCGCAATGTTGGGAATTATTATAATATACGTTCTTTTATTTAGAGGTGTTTCAATCGTACAATGAATATGTAATATATAAAATGTAAAATGTAAATATATATTCGGTGAAACAAAACAACCATTATGACATTATTACAACCTACAACCTACAACTTACAACCTACAACCTACAACCTACAAATCATAAATCATATATAGTTTCCATTGTTAAACATATACTGTAATCCATATTATTTAAGTCTAAAATACGACCATATTCATCCAATAGCTGTATTTGTAATTTTTGTATATTAACCGGACCAAAATATTGACGCGGATATGTTATAATACCCAAATCATTTTGGGATACCATGTTAAAACCATTCGCTGGTATAGCTACTCTAGCTAATATATTTTTGTTTAGTATGGAATCAGTGAAAGTAGCATAAAAACCATCATTTACGTTGTTATT
>Ga0114979_10003077_pt1 | contig 11212 bp, 9 predicted proteins | sample S_140625_EF_Meta_FD_87315 | JGI IMG/M metagenome (GOLD analysis project Ga0114979, IMG submission 87315) | Freshwater microbial communities from Lake Simoncouche, Canada to study carbon cycling - S_140625_EF_MetaG | ecosystem: Environmental > Aquatic > Freshwater > Lake | place: Lake... | reverse complement strand
ATAGAATAGTGATAGGCGAGTTAGCCTCAAAAAGCTACCTAACCCATGAAATAGCGAGATTGACCGCAACTCAGCTTATGGATCAGATAGTTAGAGCCAGCGCCCGTAAAGAGAGAGATGGCTGGATTGCAGTCCTAGAGGACCGAGAAGGTAACATCTTATTTTTTAAGACTGGTTACAAAAACGAAACCGTTGCTAAAGCAAGAGCTCAGGAAGCGCTCCAAGCAAACAAATAACAATATATTAATATATTATTGTAGGAAGACGGGTTACTCAAATGGGTAAACGTCTTCTTTTTTTGTATTCGTCCTAATACATTAATAATATGCTTCAAAAAATATCATGAGAGCTGTAAAAATGCCTTAACTGTAGAGAACATATAAATATAGGCTTGCCTACTACTAGAAAGTTAAAAATGATATCAAAAAATACTGCAAACAATTTTTTGAGTGTTGCCCAAGGCAATAATATTGATTTCTTCTTTAAGGCGGCCAGCGAAATCCACGGTCAACTAAAGCAACAGCCTACCTCAGAGCAAATCTGGGCTAGATGGAATCAATTTTCTTCAGAAAATCTATTATCCTTGATACCAAATATCAGCGATAGTGACTTACTTGATAAAATACTTATCAAAGAAAAACGCAAAACCGTGTTGAGAACGATAGCTGCAAACAATAATCTATCACTTGTCTCACGGATGTATCTCTACCAACATAGTTTTACCAGCGACGATTATGAACTCCGTAATCTGGTATTACAATTTATGGAAGCAGACTTTTACATTGCGCTAGCCCTTGAAGATAGTTCGCTATCCAATCACCGTAATACTAACTTAACATTTTCCAAACTAGCCGAGGTTAGTTCTGAAGAATTAGTTAAGCAATATTTCACTGTGAATGGAACTGAACATCTATCGGTTTTTGCAACTCATAATATGGGATTAGCAAATAAGATTGCGAAAGAACTCGACTACCAAAAGTCTAGCGACGGTAATACCTTACGCTACGGTAGGAAAGGTAATCAAATCAAGGAACCTACGGTAGATGAGTATAGAGAATTTCTTAGTATTTTTTCTTCACCGGATTCAGTTAGCTATGTAGTTAACCGTTGCGATGGTGATCTAAAGTTGCTAGCGCATATTGATAGTAATCTACTAAAAGAGTACTTTAAGCAAAAATCAGATTTTACATTGGAAGATGTAGAACTTGCGGAAACATATAATTTGATTCCTGAGTTAGCTAAAATAAGCCACTCTACCGATTCAATGGAGGCAGCTGAGCGGTTAATCAATTTAGCCGGTCCGACTAATTGTCGAAAATTGATTCTTAACCATCCAGATCGCAGAAAAGCGATTGACTGGTTTAAGGCTAACTACCAAGAGATGCTAATGCCTTTAGAGCAGAACAGTTATAAGGTAACACAATTTGCGGATGAATTTTGTGAAGAGCTAGGTCTAGAATCCTTTTGGGAAATCTATGACAAGTTTAATGAACAGAATCTTTCCGGAGCAACATTGGAACTTTTAAATAAAAATGGTTTCTCTTACCCGATGATCATCAAAGCTATGCCTTTGAGATTTGTGAGTAAGATTAAACATTTCCCAAATTCATTTGATTATAGTGCGCTTTATAGTCGCTATTGTGAAATCGAAGAACATCGCAATAAGGTGTCTTTCTTGGAGACAATCCTAGAAAATATTGTACCTCGCTACGGTGATGATCCTTACAAGGAAGAAGATTTAGTACTAAACCTTATTCCTGATCTCTACGAGGTCGGCGCTAAGGATACAATCTTGAACCTACTTTATCGTCGCAACATTAACGACAAAGCTTCGACGTTAATCTATAACATCATCAGAAATGATCCGGAAATGCTGGAAAGTTCTGTGAAGAATTTTAGTTATAGAAGTTCGGAGTCGCTAAAGGGAATCATAGATTTAATTGCGCCTAAACAAGGTTGGGGCACCATGCTTAGAAGCCGTGATATCACGGAAACTATTTATGACTACCTTGCCCTACACTTAGGTGATGATCAAAGTAAGTGGGAGACCGCTTTCACAGTCTTTGATGACTGGAAGGGAACCCTTCCAGAGTTAATTCATATGTGCGAACATATTTAATAGGGAGGGGGGAACCCCTCCCTATTTTTATTTTTGTGAAGGAAATTCGTTGCAGTAAAGTAAGTAATTGGCATATTTTATGCTATGAAAGCTATGTTTACTTGCCTAACATTTAAAGTAGAAAATTGGGCATGGTACCAGCGGGTGCTAGTTACCTCTTTGGCTGGCGTTTTTAGCTACGGGATAGCAAGTAGAATTAGCAATGCAGATGCAGTGATCGCAGCTATTATGGCGATAATTTCTTTAAGAGTTTCAATTCAAGCCTCAGTCGCGGAATCATTTGTGCAACTTTTAGCAACCGCCATGGGGGCAACGCTAGCTTTATTAGGTTTACAATTCGTCTCTTCCACCCTCACCATCATCGCTATTGTAATTATTTTTAGCTTTACCGCGGCGAGAGTATTTGACTTGGGCGACGACGGAGCCATAAATATAACCATCACCGGTTTGATTGTTGCGGTACAAGGCTCCCATACTAGCACAGCCATTGAGAGACTTAATGGTACCTTGATTGGTATAACTACGGCCCTAGTACTAAGTTATTGGGCACACCCACAGTCTCCGTTAGATAGAACAGTAAAAAGAACTTCCGCACTCGGACTGGAAACAGTGGTTCTATTAAGAGAGATTAGCGTAATGATTACAATCAGTAAGGGAAGCAATTTTAGTGGGTTACTAACTCAAGCCCGTAAACTATCGGATAAAACATTAGGTGTTAGAATGGAGAGTGAAGAGGCGCTAAGGTATGCCAAATGGTCCCCAACTATTAGAAGGCAGGATGCGTTAAGCGCTTACTACAAGTTTATTGCTCTAGAGCATATAATTGTACAAGTAAGGAACTTGAGTCGGGGAATCTATGATCTTAGGGAGAGTAAGATTAAGTTACCCAAGAAAACTGTCGACAACCTAAAAAACGATATTGAGAGAGTGGCTATATTAGTAAGTAAAAAAAGCGAAAAATTACCGAGAAAATTAGATTTTGAGTTTGATCAGAGCCAGCTAGATCAAGCCCAGAGAGAGTTAGAAAAATCAATTGACTTATTCTCATCTGAGAGTGATAAGAAGACATTAATATTACTAATAGGTATGTACCAAGCATTATTTCGCATGATAGAGTCACTTAGTAGTGAAAACCCAGCAATATATGCAGTAACTACCCCTAAAATAAGTCGTAACCCAATGAAAAATTTTATATTTTCTTATAGGAAGTTTTTACGCAAAAAGTAAGTTACTTTGTTTTTGCAACAACAGTATCACTTATCATAAACTTATCTAAGGAGCCCAAGTGGACCCAATCAAGTACTTAAACGAAATCATCGATGATGTTGAGGTGGCAATCCTTGCTAACAGCAATATGAGTCGTCTTACTCGCCCTGTACTAGGAGCGGTAGAGCGTTGGTTTCAGGATGTAGATATCATAATTCCAATGAACGTAATGCAGATGGATAGTAATACTAAAACTAGAATGCTGGAGACAGCGCTAGTTGAGATGAAAGATGCATTTACTTTAGAGTTGGAAAGAATTAAAAACGGAGGAGTTAGTAATCCTGAGACACACGAAGCGCTCGCGCAAATCGTAGATCCTCTTTGGAGAGAAATTGCTTCATTACATGCAGATGTCTTTAATATTGAATTTGAGGCTTTACGCCCCAAAGATTTTGAAGAGATTAACGAAAGAATTTCCGTAATGGAAGAAATCACGGGAATGAATCGTAAAGAACTACAAGAAAGAGCAAGTAAAGATTTGCGAGTAAGGAAAATGCTCGGAGATATGGGTTTACTACCTACCGATCTAAACGATTAAGAAAAGGCCCCCTTTAAGGGGGCCTTTTACTTTACTGGTATTTCTTTTTTAATTTTACGAGATTTTTTAAATAGTTAATTGAGATAGTTATAACCTTAACCTTCGAGTCATTACCCTCAACCCATTCTACAGGATAGGGTAGCATCAGTAATCCTTCACGCTCTGATAGATACATTAATTCAGAATCAAAGAACCAACCATTTTCATTTATTTGAGAAAAGACTGGAGCGACGGTAGATCGACGAAATAATTTTAGACCACAATTGATGTCTTGGATATTAGTATTTAAATAGTTTTGATAAATCTTTGTATAAATTCTACTAGCCATTTTTCTATAAAGACCACGCTCGACAGTAGAAGCGGGTGAGTATCGCGATCCATAAACTATATCCAGCTTTGAAGTAATTAGTTCTTCATACATATCAGCAACTACGTTTATGTCAGCAGCAAGATCTGCATCGGTGAATCCGACTATTTCATTAGAAGATTGAAAAAAACCAGTTCTGACTGCGCGACCTTTACCCTTTTCTGCAAGAGCAATGTAATTAACTCTTGTGTCCGTTTGCATTACATTTTTAGTAAAAATTAAAGTATTGTCGTCAGAGCCATTGTCTACCACGGTTACACGCAGTAGGATGCCTGGAAAACGTATTGACATAGCATCAAAGAGATTCAAAATAGCTTCTAATGATTTAATGATAATTTTCTCTTCATTATACACGGGAACAAGTAGGTCAAAAGATGGGTAACTCAGCATAACGTTATCTGTGGGGATTTGCTTGGTAATGTCAACATTCATTGCTAAAACAAGCATTTTACGAACAATAAAAGTTGTGAAAAAAATAACTATTTTCTTGACACTCGCTGCGGTACTAATCGGCGGTTCTGGCTACGCAATCTACCAAGCAAATCCTACCGTAAAGAAAAAGCATTTTGTTGCGAAATATAATGCTAAGAGTTTAGCTGAAAAATGTCGCGGTGATTTGTTGGACGGCGAAGCAAAGTCCACGGGTGCTAGGGGATGCTACTTAGAGTATTTTACTAACGTATTTGACTTATCAGGACCGAAAGTTGCAGTAGATACCTTAATAAAGTATGCAGAAGACTCAAGCGGATTAACCGGTGAGTGTCATAGCGTAGGACACCTCTTAGGCCAGTATGCATTCAAAACTGCTGGAGATGATGCATATAATGCAGATTTAACTGCATGCGCCTTTTCCTATGGGCATGGAATACTTCAAGCTGCTTCTAAGGTAACTCCTAAGGAAGAGCTGAAGCAGAAATTTTTTGGCTTATGTGAATTTACCATTGATAAGTCAGGGTGTCTTCATGGTTTTGGGCATACTTTGAGAGATCTAGATTTTAATGTTATTGAATCTTTAAGTTATTGCAACCAAGAGGGTAAACTTGCCGGTACCAATGAGTACGACACAATTGAAAATAGAGAACAAACCTGCATGGAGGGGTGGGCAATGGAAGATTTCACCCTTAGAAACTTATTTTGGATAACTGTAACTCAGCCGAATATTGTAGCAAAGCTTTGTGATGGCATTGAAGGAGCGGGCTGGGTAGGATGCACTGGTAGCGCCTTTAGAAATTACGTTGTCGCTCCTGATCCAATACACGATGAAGATTATCTAGCAAAGAGAGATGACCGATTAGTTTGGTTTAAAAATTACTGTATGAAACAAGCAAACGCTAATTTAGTTAGAAGATGTATGAACTATGTCGGTTTAACCTTTGCGGAAGTCTATACATTAGAGATGGACAATAAAATTACTGCCCCTAAAGCGGAGCAGTTCTGCTCAGGTAAAGATTTAGATTTGTGTTTCTCCTCACTAATTAACTCACGTTGGAATAGGATGGGCAACTCACAAGAAAAAGTTTACCCACTATGTGATGCAATGATTCTAGAAAAGAACAAAGCTATTTGTCGAGAAATAGTATCTAAACAAAAAATAGGTATTTAATGAAAAAAATTATTATCTTTTTCTCGATACTATCCTTACTGCTCGTAGGCGGTATATTTATGATTGGTGAGACTTCAGGCAAGGTCTTAAATTCTAAAGTTATAAAAACCGCTACCGATTTAAAAGAAAAATGCAATAAAGATAGCTCCTGCTACCAAAGTTCATTAATAATATATATGAATACTAACGGAGTACCAGCGACAGTGAAAATGATTGCGGCTACTTCCAAGATAACAAATGGGTTAAATAATGATTGCCATAATATTTCGCACAGAATGGGTCAAGAAGCGTTTAAACTAATTGGCAAAGAGGCGCTAACTTTACATGAAAACTCTTGTCAATGGGGGTTTGGGCATGGTGTTTTAATCGCAGCAAGTGATAAACTAGCAGCTGAAGAGTTTGTAGATGCGTTTAAAGATTTCTGTTCTGTGGACCCGGAACCTATTGGTTGCCTTCACGGTATTGGGCATGCTTTAGGTGGTAAAAAAACTGATCCAAAATTATCGCAAGATATTTGTTACAATATTGCAACGGAAATAGATGCCAGAAAACCAAGAGATATAGCAAGTAAATCATCGGCCGGAGCTTGCGTTGAAGGGTGGATGATGCAACAACTAGGCTCCCTCCCTTATAATTCCTATACAAGATTCGCTCAAGTGATAGAACCATGTGAGTCGATGACAGGGGAGGCCTTAGCGATTTGCAATAGTATGTCAATAAGAAATTATGTAGATATTGCCGTAGATCAGGCGGGTAAGAGTAAAAGGTTAATTGAATTTTATAAATACTGTAATAAAATATCCGATAAAATGGTTGGTTACGAGTGTGGTCGATACTTAGCTGAAGCTGCCGATGATGTCTCAGTACCGGATAGTAATTTCAATCTGAGTGGAGTAAGTAAATCTATCGACTTTTTCTGTGATAACCAGTGGGCTGATGCTTGCACTACCAGTTATACTAATTATCAAATAAACCGAAATGAATCTGACCCTGCTAATATGTTAGCAGTTTGCAAAATTATAAAAAAGAAACTTCAAGATTATTGTTACAATTCAATTAGTAAAAGAACGAATAGACCGGTTGCAGAGTTAAAAAGCTAATATTATTAGATTTACTTAATAGGATAGAAAATAATTGAGATACATAGTTGTTAAAAATTATGTGTAATTTTTTTTGCTTGTAAAGATGATCATTATGTAAAGTTAATTAGTAAATTTATCATTTTGTAACGTAGTAATTTTTAAAATCCTATATTTTAACCAATATATTATTTACTTCAGGGCTTAAATGCCGCGCTTATTTTCTGAAGTAGTGAGCGTTAAATGAGATTTCACTGTATCACATATTGCAATAAATAGTTTTGTCTTCCCTAACTTATTACAAACAGCCACTGGCTCTTCTAGGTTATTATTTATCGTAATACGATTTAAGATCGCGTTAAAACCACAGACATAGCCAGCGTTAAAGTCTTTAGCTTGAGCACAGATAGCATCCACGTTGGTAAAGGTGTCAGTTTCCGCAGTGTAAGCCACTTCTCGACTGATACCAAAGTAGCAAGGGGTAGCATCTACACTAGGATACAAGTTACATAAGTATGCCTCCCGATTATAATCAAGTTCATTATGCCCAAAAGCTCTAGTACCATACTCAAAGCAACCATAACGTAAGGATGGATCAGTTAGCTTATCACAGAGGACATAGGGATTTTCTAGAATATTAGTAGGTTTACCGGTAGGCATCTTGGCATCTTTATCAACCATAGGTTGCATGGGTTCAAAGAAACGCATAGCATAACCTTCAGCGCATAATTCCCGTTTAGTGTATGATTGGTTAAATTTATCAGTTTCATCTTTAGCATCTGACATTTGTAAGCATACATCCATTCCATCTTTGAAAACTTTATTTAATTTCTGATAGACCGCATGGCCTATACCATGGTAACAGACCCTGTAGTTTGAGTCTCTAAAATCGTTGTTCGTAATTACTTCGCAAACTTTAGAGACCATAGCGAGCATTTTAAATGCATCAATATTCTCATCCCTACCAATAGCTTCTTGGACTCCATGTAAAAAACCAGAGGCGCAGACAGGGGTACCAAATTTTAAAATTAGATCTAAATCTTTATATTGTTTCCAAGCTAAATCACCTACCGCCAAAGCTTGGTCATGGCAGTATTGTGTGGCCGTTGGTACTGCCGTACGATATAGATAAATTTGGTTAGCCAATTCTTTTGCATTACCTTTATTTAAAGCTACAGTAAAATAATTAGTAAAACATTTTCGCTGATCTCCTTCTGAGACACATTTAGCTAAATCAGCGTTTAAATCTTTTGAAATTGAATCGTTAGCGGAAAATGTTGTTACGGAGGACTTATTAGTGAAGTAGATAGAGCTTAATGTACCTAGAAGCAAAATTGGTATAACGAAGAGCGCGATTTTCTTCATAAATTTACTTTCCCATTTTTACTACTTTAGTCAGATATCTTAGGCAGATATAGTATTGTAAAAGTGGGGTAAATAATCACCTCGTGACAAATTAGTTGGTTTATAGACCGTTAAACAAATGCCTTTCATGCAAAATGCGAAAAAAATATCTAAATTTAGCGTCGCAGTATTAGGCTATGGATTTATATATTTTAACCTCTTCTTTTTCATGAAAGATAAAGGTGGCTTAGATGCGGGGTACATTCATTTACAGTATCAATCACTAATAATACTAGTACCGTTAATTATCTTTTTAGCTTTTAACGAGAGAACTTTGCAAAATATATTACCAAGTGTTGTGCTATTAGCCACACTTGTCTCAACTTACCAACAAAAAATAATGGGAAATTATATTGTAGTGGTCGGAGGAATAGTAATAATGCTGGGAATATACTATGCAACTAGAGCGTTGCAGTATTCTGGGTATAACAATATAACTCTACATATGGGATCGCTTCTTGCCCTAACCAGCTATTATGGTATAAAAAATTGGCAAGCCGAGTTAGCGGTTGGAGAAGATAGACTCTGGAGGAGTGTACCATGGCATAATCCGAGCGGTATAATTGCAACTATGATTGGATTCACTCTAATTGGGTATGGGTATAAGGCGCTAACGGAGAAAAAAAGTATCAGAGGGATATTAAGTATTTTAGGGGCGTCTTTAGCTTTTTGCCAACTAGTATTGAGCGGTTCTAGAGGGGCAATTTTAGTGACGTTGATTGTATCCCTACTCCCGTTAGCATTATTTAAAAAATTCTTTAATGTTAAAGAGTTTTTTAAAACATTATTACTTTTTTTTGTTTTCCTGGTATCTATTTACATTCTCTTTCAAGGGATTAAGGGTGGTTACGCAACCGACGGCACGAGTTATAACGGTACCGGAGATCCAAACGTAAAAAGAGATATCTTTAACCGTAGTCAAAATATGACTGGAAATTTTCAAGAACGTTTAAAATATTGGGTCACGGGATTAAAAATATTTACAGAATACCCAGTATTTGGAAGTGGATTAGGAAGTTGGAACTCACTGCAATGGCTTTATAGAGCTCCGAATGAGACCTTGAGTACCGCGGCACATAACGACTACATACAATATTTAACGGAGGGAGGATTACTGGTTAGCGTTCCCATCTTCTTCTTCCTAGGATTATTTGTTCTAAAAGTAAGAGGATGGAAATTATTTTCCGTTTTGCAAATGATGACCTATATTAGTGGCTTAGCTTTTCTTCTTCATAGTGGAATTGATTTTAATACGAGATACCCAATCACTTGGGCTTTTTTTATGATTATGTACGCTTCCTTACCAAGTAAATCTCAAGTAAAGATTACAAGAGGTAGTAAAGAGTTCAAAGTAACAGTAGTGTCAATTTTAATTATACTTAGTTTCTCATTAATTATCAAGAGCACTTACCAAAGAGCGGAGATATTGGATCGGTACAACGGTAAAATTGAAAGAAATGAAAATATTCCCGGATTAGACATCTATACAAGTTTTAATAATGAGATAGTGCTTCATAATGCAAATAAACTAGTTTCCAAAGGTTTAGACAACATGGCGATTAATGAATTAAAATTAGGCGAGGTATACAGCCCAGGCGACATCAGATTGAGAATATTTAGAGAGGAGTTGGAGTATGCAATTGGAGATCGGAATCAACCAACGTTTGAAAATCTCATGGAGAGTATCAAGCCATTTTATTGGAATACGGGTGAATTAAATGCAATCTATGCTTATAATAAAAAAGGTGATAGAGAAAAAGCGCTCCAACAAATTAATAAGCTAGAGCAACTACTACCCAAGTACCCTGGGTGGGAGTACCACTCTACTATGGGTTGGGTGTACATAAATAAGTTGATCTACATTAGAAATTTTGGTGGTGGTTGCGAAACCCCAGAAGCCAAAGTAGTTATTAAGAATTTCAATGCTTTGATGAGTATTAGTGAAGGTATTATTAAAGAAGCAGAGATTCCCACTTTCAAAATGATTTGCATAATGTAACTAAGAGTATTTATATAGCATTATATAGTAATAATTTATGTTAAATCTACAGGCATACTAACATTAACGAGCATGAAAAAGGGGAGGTGACCCTCCCCTTTTTCATTTATGAAATGATTAGCAGGTCTGACCTGATAGTGTTACGCCTTGGGTTACAGCTGTGTTAGATGCAATTCCAACATAACAAACCTGGCCAACGCCACCACCGTTAACTTGTAGAGTAGCAGAACCAGAGGTTGCATTCCATGAAGCAGTTAGGTTTGATGGAATTGTTAACTCTGTGTAAGCTGTATAGATGTTTGCAGCAGCGGTAAGACCAGCTGAGTTTCCACCATTTTGTGCGCCAAGTGCATTAGCGTCACGAGCTAGTGACTTAGCAGTTGTAGAAGCTACTGATGAAGCTGAGTTCTGCTGAACCTTGTTGAATGAAGGGATAGCAAGCGCTGCGAGGATACCTAGGATCACAAGAACAACGATGAGTTCTAGTAATGTGAAGGCCTTTTTGTTGCGAGTTGACATAATGTCTCCTATTTATTCGCTAGGAGAGTCGCTAGCGATTATCTCTCGGGATAAATCCTACCTCAACTGAAGTATAATGTTATTATCGGTACGGGGTTGGCTAAAACCTTAATCTCTAACGGGTAAATGAAAGATCCCCCTGATTACTCAGAGGGATCTTCCACGCTAAGATTAAAAAATTAGCAAGTAGCTCCAGTTGCAGTTGTACCAGATGATACAGCGTTGTTAGAAGTAATAACAACGTAGCAAGTCTGAGCAACTCCACCACCGTTAACTGTCAATGTTGCAGAACCATTGGTTCCGTTCCATGAAGCAGTT
>Ga0114979_10003073_pt1 | contig 11217 bp, 20 predicted proteins | sample S_140625_EF_Meta_FD_87315 | JGI IMG/M metagenome (GOLD analysis project Ga0114979, IMG submission 87315) | Freshwater microbial communities from Lake Simoncouche, Canada to study carbon cycling - S_140625_EF_MetaG | ecosystem: Environmental > Aquatic > Freshwater > Lake | place: Lake... | reverse complement strand
AGCATTGGTTGGTAGGTGGTGGAGTATTGTTGGTTGGCTTGACAATAGTATATTTTGTTTTAAGAGCAAAAAATAAACAACAATGAAGAAAGCAAGTGCGGGTTTAATGGTTGCAAGTGAGGTAGCCAAAACCAAAGGCGGACAAGAAGCAATTAGCGGTACAATGACAAGCGTTAATCGTGTTCAATCGGTAATCGGTTGGACAATTACCGCATTGGTCGTTGCGGGTGGTGGATTTTTGCTTTGGAGATTTATAATCAAACCCGCAATGCAAAAAGGTGAAAGCGATGCAGAGAAAAGAGCATCAATCAAAGAAGGGGAATTGGTTTTAAAGGAATATGATAGATTAGGTCTTCGTGTTGACCCGACAAAGAACTACAAAGGAATTGCAGATGCTATTCAAAGCGGGTTGAGCGGTTCAACGGAAGACGAAGAAGCGGTTTATGCTCAAATCAGATTGATTAGCAATGATGCCGAGTGGGAAGCATTGAAAATCGCTTGGGCGGGGGTAGATGGTTCAAGACCCGTAGAAGGTACTTTTACTTCAACTAACTACTCATTGGTCGGAGCATTGATTGGATTGTTCAATACATCAGAACGCAATGTAGTGAATCAGATTTTTGCAAGTAAAAATATGAAAACAAGAATATGAACGAGAACGCAAAAAAAATATTAGTTTACGGAGCAATTGGTGTTGTGGGATTTTTGACCATAATGTTTGTTGCCCGTAGAATAGGTGGTAAACCATACGGAATTTGGATTTATAGATAATACTATGAGAGTACAAGAAAAAACCAAAAAGCACAAGGATAACTTCAATAAAAAAGATGGTATCTTATTGAGCGACAACAAGCAAGATGAAATGATGGCTAATGTTTTGGATTTATATCCAAAGCAACCATCTTATTTGCTTATGGGAAATGATGGCGCAAAAAAGCGTACCGAATTACAAAAAGAAGTTCGTACCTATTTTGATAAACTTCAAGATAACGATACCGCTTTAAGTGCAAACGGAAGCCGTAGAGATAGAAAAGGATTGCAAAAGGTAGGTCGCACTATCGCCCGTGCTTCATTAGCCGTTCCAAGAGGAGCGGGTCTTGCTTTAATTCGATTGAACTTTAGAGGTATTGCAAAACGATTTGATTTGCTTAATTCTGAAGGTGAAGAAAAGTTGATGAGCAAATGGGAAAATTTAGGTGGTAAAAGAGATAAGTTGGCTTCTGCGATTGAAGCGGGAAAAACAAAGCACATTCTTGTTTGCGGAAAAAAATGTCGCGCTCAAGCGGGTGCGAATCCCAAAATACCAACTTCAGAAATGCTTTCTTACGAAAACTTTGAACCCGTAGTTACTGCGGGAATCATTACTGCGGGAGGTGGAGTAGTTGCTACCCTAATCAATCAAGTGGGAACGGGTGTGAATAGTAATAAGAATTACAAAAACACATCTGCTTTAATGAAGTTAGAAGCGGACATCAAACAAAAAGAGTCGGAAGAAAACGCTATTGACGCTACAATGACACCTTCTGAAAGAAAGATAGCCGAAGAGATTATCAAAGCGCAAGATTCGAACAACGACCCTATTCAAGCGATTAGAAACAATACCAATTTGACTGCTGAAGAAAAAGCCGAAGCGATAAAGCAACTTGAAAGTATGCAAAAATCAAACATAGGTATTGACACAAACAAAAAATTCATCCTTTTAGGTGTTCTGCTTATTGCGGGTTACTTGGGATGGAATTACTATAAAAATCAACAAACAAACTCATAATATGCAAATCGGAGATACTCAAATAGTAGTTGACCAAGCGTCTTTAGCAAGTTCACCAAATGCAACAAATACGGCATTTCAATCACCCGCTTCTAATCAAAATTCTGATAAAAATCAAACAAGTGGATTGAATGCTCTTTTCAATATTGCGAATCAAGGAGCGCAAGTTGCAAGTGCTATAAACTACCAAAGACAACAAAGCGGTGCTTCTGCGCGTAGGCAATCTTTAATCTCTCAATGTGGTCGCGCACCATTATTCGGAAGACAACGCAAAGAAGAGTATCGCAAATGTAAAGCGGACTATGAATCAAAACTTTCGGGTGCTAACTTACTTCAAACGGGAGGTGGAAACGATAGTAAATCATTGAACGATACAAGTGGTTCTTCAATGAAGTTCGTTTGGATTGGATTAGGTGTTATCGCTTTAGGCGGAATTGCATATTTAGCACTTAAGAAAAAATAAGATTATGGGAAAGAAAATTTTATCAACGGCTCTCGGATTAGGAGTTCTATTCGGAATGGTATGGTTAGTTTCTAAAGCGTGGAAAAAAGGACAACAATAAAAACTATGGGATACAAAGACAAATACAAAAATATGGGAAGGTCTAACTTGACTTTCCTAAATGCTAATGGGGATGAAAACGCTCATCAGCAAATTTTAATTGCAATCGAAAAGGAAAAGCAAGAAAAAATTCAAGCGTTATTTTCTACCACTCCAAATGTTCAAGAGTTTCAAATCAAAAAGAACGCAATCATCGCTGAAGCAGAAGCAAAGGTGAAAGCAGAAAATAGAAGATTTGACCTTGAAAAATTGTTCGGTAGAGTAAGCGGAACATTGTCAACCACTCAAAGTATTTTAAGCACATTAGGCATTGAGCCACCCGCAAAAGATACAAATGCACCAATAGGTGGAAAAGATAATTATACTCCACCACAAAATGAAAAGGACAATACATTACTTATTGTAGGAGGTGTGGTAGTCGCGTTAGGAATCGTTGGTTTGGTGATTTACAAAATGAAAAAATAAAATGGACAAGAAGGTAAAAATAACTTTAGCAATCGCGGGTGGAGTAGCAGTTTTACTTGGGCTGTTTTATTACCTAAAGAAAAACGCAATGAAATTGATGGAAATGACTTATCGTTTTCAAAACTTTAAGTTAAAAACCGCCACGTTAAACAATGTTGAAGTAGAAGCGGAAGTAGTTTTGACCAATCCAAGTCAATTAGCATTCACAATCACGGGTTATGATGTCAATGTACAATTTCAAGGAGTTAATGTCGCTAATCTCAAGAGAAGCGATGCAAACATCCCTATTCCTTCAAATTCAAGTGCTACAATACCTTTCGGGGTTAAATTCGACCCTCGTCAAGTTGGTTCGTATTTATTACCGCTTTTCTTGGATGTTTTCATAAACAAAACAAGTGGCGACAAACTAAAACTGCGTTATGTAGGAACAATAAGTGCGAGATATGGTGTAGTTGGAATAAGTAATATTCCTATTGATTACACCTACGATTTGAACTAAATTTGTTCCAATAACAAATAACTAACTAACTATGGTAGCGGAATATGTAAAAGGAATTATGCAAAAGGGTATTGCTCGTTTTGCAAAAGAACTAAAAAGACCAAACGATGAAGTTCAACTTTTAATCTCTTGGAACGTGGAAGAGGGCAGACCAAAATTCAGAAAAATGGTTAAAGATTTGCCCCATCAAGACATCACTTTTAACGATGTGTTGGGTGTGAAATTCGATATGTTCAATAGAGGAGAAATAGTGAATAATTTCATCACTCAAACGATGCAAAATTACTCGGAAGAGTTGGAATGCTCAAAGGAGCAGTTGTTCATTGTGATTTCGCTATTGGAAGATAGTGAAGGTTTTGACGAGGTGAAACTTCATTTGTTCAAGGGGAACGAAAAGATTAAAGAATTACAATTAGAACAATTACTTACTTAAAATGAGTCTAAATAACCAAGTACCATATGTCTTCACCTTGAATGGTGCGAGTGCTGAAACTTTAACCATAACCAATGCGCGAAGTATTAGCGTTATGACTACGGGTGCAAGTACATCAGTTCAAAATAGCGCAACGCAGATTATTTCTTTGCCCGATGGAGCAACGATAGAGTTAAATGCCGATTCGGGAAATACATTATCAGATGTTATTATTTCTCCCGAAGTAGCGGGTACTGCGTATGTTGTTATGATTGGTGGTAACGGGGTTGTCACGACTCCATAAAAAAATAGTACAATGGCAGTAGTAAGAATATATAACAACACTTGTAATGGTTGTGGTGGAGGTGGTGGAGGAACATCTGTAATGGTGTCGGGTTCGGGTAATTATTCTACCTTGAGATGTGATGCGTTAAATACGGCTTCGGGTGATTATTCAATGGCTTGGGGTAAAAACAATACTGCAAGTGGTGATTATTCCACCGCATTTGGTAATTCTACAATCGCTTGTGGAAATAGGTCAACATCATTTGGACTAAATACAATCGCGAGTGGTCAATTGTCAACCTCATCGGGAAGATACACAACCGCAAGTGGTACTTATTCCACCGCATCGGGTTATTGCACAACCGCAAGTGGTGAATTTTCCACCGCATCGGGTTATTGCACAATCGCGAGTGGTTTTTATTCCACTGCTTCGGGATATAGTTCTACTGCAACCGCAGATTATTCCACCACATCGGGAGCGGGTACAATAGCAAGTGGTACTTATTCCACCGCATCGGGATATTGCACAACCGCAAGTGGTTATTTGTCCACCGCATCGGGTTATTGCACAACCGCAAGTGGAGCGTATAGTTTAGTATATGGTAATGGAAGTTGCGACAACGGAAACGATTTGGCTTATGTGTTTGGAGAAAACATCGTAGCAGATAGAGTAAAAACAACATTCGTAAACAACCTATCAATAAAAACAATCCCAACATCAAGTGCGGGATTGCCTTCGGGTTCGGTATGGAGAAATGGAACAATCTTAAACATAGTTCCTTAAAAAAAAAATAGATTATGGCTGAAGTAAAAATATATGGTGTGGGAGCGGGTGGAGGTGCGGGTGCATCGCCCATTATGGTATTAGGAACGGGAGCGACATCAACGCAAAGGTGTGGTGCTTTTAACTCGGCTTCGGGTAATTATTCTATGGCTTGGGGAAAACGCGCTTGTGCAAGTGGTGATTATTCCACCGCATCGGGGTATTGCACATTAGCAAGAGGTGATTATTCCACCGCATCGGGAAGATGCACAACTGCAAGTGGAGGTTATTCCACCGCATCGGGATATGTTACAATCGCAAGTAATACTTCATCAAGCGCAAAAGGTGTTTACACAACCGCAAGTGGTCGTTATTCCACCGCAACGGGATGTTGCACAACTGCAAGTGGTAATTATTCCACCGCATCGGGAAGATATACAACCGCAAGTTGTTATCATTCCACCGCTTCGGGCTATCAAACAACGGCAAGTAATAATTATTCCACAGCATCGGGTCAATATACAATCGCAAGTGGATTTCATTCTACTGCATCGGGTGCTTACACAAATGCAAGTGGAGCATATTCCACCGCTTCGGGTCAATATACAATCGCAAGTGGATATCAATCAACCGCATCGGGATATTGCACAAACGCAAGTGGTAGATATTCCACCGCATCGGGCTTCCTCACAACCGCAAGTAACTACTACTCAACCGCATCGGGATATTGCACAAACGCAATTGGTGAATATTCCACCGCATCGGGATATTGCACAAACGCAAGTGGTAGATATTCCACCGCATCGGGATATTGCACAACCGCAAGTGGTAGATATTCCACCGCATCGGGCTTCCTCACAACCGCAAGTGGTTATTATTCCACCGCATCGGGATTTTGTACAACCGCAAGTGGTGGTTACTCTATTGCTTCGGGAAGTTTCACAACCGCAAGTGGGAATTATTCAGTTTCTCAAGGTTACGCTTCAACCGCTTCGCAATATGGTCAAAGGTCGTGGGCAAATGGTACGTTCACAAAAGGAAACACAACGGCTCAACAAGTGCAATATGTACTGCGACAAACAACAACACTCGCGAGTACACCGCTTTACCTTTATATGGATGGTTCAACCGAAGAAATAAGCGTTAAACCCAATTCAGTAATGCTTTTCAACATATATACTCTTGGAATCGAACAAGATGGCGCACCCGTTGGTTCATCACAAGATTATGTTGTAGTAAAAAATGTAGCGGGGACAACAACACTTGTTCATTCTAACACAATAGCATCTCATTATGGCGCAGTTGGATTAGCAATAGCAATTACCGCTAACGATACTACCGACAAACTTCAAATAAAAGTTACGGGAACAAACAACGCGATGCGTTGGGTAAGTTATGTGAATGGAGTAGAATTACTCTACGCGACCTAACGCTTCTTTAAGCCGAAATTAATACGATACCACACTCGTTCGTGGACATAGTAAGAGCCGATTTTCACAAAGAAGTCGGCTATTCCTATGCTCATACCCACCTTCGCACTACCCGTTGCCCAATATGAGATGCAAAAGGTAATGCAAGAGGAATAAATGCGGTAACTGATTGACTTGACAAAGTCTCTAACCTTGCTCGGACTGCTCATCGGTAAAAAGGGTTTTCAAGTCGTCCCAAATGCGATTATCCACATTCATCATCCATCTCTTTTCACCCTTGCGGATTTGTTCACGGATGTCAGTAGCAGAAATAGAACCCACAATTGCAGACACCTTTATCTCCTTCACTTCATACCCCACACCTCTTCCGTAGTTCACCGAAGCAATATCGGGAATGATAATCACCTTTACAAGCGGATTGTCAGCATAAATCTTTTCCCACAATCCTTTCACTTGCTCGGCAGTCAATGGGTTCTTTTCATCCGTTGGGGTGTCGCGTATAGCAATAAGAACGGGAAGTCCTTTCTCAAGATAAGTTGAGAATATTACTTGATGTCCGATATGTGGACTTTGGTATCTACCAATAAATAAGTTGTACATAATAGTTACTTGATTACAAAAACTTTATCTCCATTTTCTTTTACCTTGCTATAAACACCTTCATACTTATCAGCGCAGATGTGATATTTTTCTGATTGGCTTCCATCTTCATAGGTCATAATGTCTTTAGAAGTATGCGTAGGGCATAAAAAAACAACATTGGATACCAAGTATTCAACACCTTTGTATAAAACTCTCCAACGCTCTGATTCATCTTCAGCATCGTGATTAAAACGAACTAATACCATATTTGATTGATTTTATTGATTACAAAATAAAGCGAAACTCCAACCATTTTTCAATGATTTTTGTCGCACATTCTTCTAAATTATTTGCCCGTGTATTCACGCAAATATTTTCGTTGTGTGGTGCTTCATATGGTAGGTCAAAACCAACCATATTCTTCACTTCTCCCTTCAAATATTTTTTGTACAATCCTTTGGTGTCGCGCTTCACTAAAGTATCAATGTCGCACATCACATAGGTCAAAAAGAACTTTTCCTCTCCGATAATAGACTTTGCTAATCTTCGTTGCTCTTCCGTAGGTGACATAATACAAGCCATCACATCAATCCCATTGTCATTTAGAATCTTGCAGATATGCGAAGCGCGAAAAATATTTTCCGTTCTATCGTTTTCCGAAAATCCAAGATGGAAATTGATACCCTTACGAAGTTCATCTCCATCAATGATTACAATGTTCTCCATTGCTTCCCTTGACTTGATTTCTTGCGCAATAGTAGTCTTACCCGCACCGCTCAATCCCGTGAGCCAAATCGTTGTTCCCTTCTTCATATCAATAGTATTTGAAAGCATCGTAAAACCAATGGTTATTGGCTTTAATTCCATTGAACAAAGCACTACCCAAAATCTCACTTGAATCCTTTTTCAAAGGTTGTATGTTCGATTTAATCTTGTGGTCGCCATAAATACCAAAATCACCTATGCGGTCATTCTCAATGGTCACTTGTTGGACATTGGTGTAATCCATTTCGTAATAAGGTTCACCAAGATATTCGTAAACACCACGCATAACCTTTTCGGGATTAGCAGAAAAGTCTTCTGCACGAACAACGTGCATCTTTTTTAACATATTCGTTTGATAAGCATTATATAAACGCTTGAGCGCAATACCAAGCGGAGCATCATTCAAAAAATGATTCACTCGTTGCTCAATGGTAATAAAGTCTTGTTGTTGCGGGTTATCGCGTTGGTCAAGAATTTCGGGATTCTCTCTCCACTTCTTTTCAAGCGAAGTAACTACACTACGAAGGTCGCGAACCATAATGATGATTTTCGCATCGGGAATCAGTTTCCACAAAAATTCAGCATAGTAAACCCACCCGCGAGATTTGTCCAAGTAGATTTCCTTTTCAGTTACGCTTTTCGCATAACCATCCATCCCCGCTCGGCAGAACTCAAGGAACGACTCAAGCATAATATCTTCAGTCAAGGATGCTTTTACTTCGGGTGTGTTGGAATAGTTTGCTCTTGCTCCGTAGAGATATTCCAAGAGAGGGGATGTTTCACCACCCCCTATTCTCGGATTATTTGCAAGGACATTACACATTAAGGTGGTCATTGCACGGGGCAGACCACTCACAAAGATTGTCTTTTTCAAAATAGTTGTTGTTAGTCAGTTAGTTCTCTCAATTAAACGCTTGGAGTAGCGGGAGTTGCAGACGCTTTTAGCGTAGCAAATTCAGCAATCAAAGCATTCAATTTACTTTCATTCAATTCTGCTAATTTGCAAGAGAATGAGTTTTCTTTCGCCTTACCCATATAACGGCAATCGGCAGAAAAGAAGATGTTGATAGCGTGGTAATCACCATCAGTTTTGTCTGCGGGTTTCTTTGACTTGATGTCAGTAATAACCGCTTGAAGTTTGGTGAAAGAGTTTACACTTGCTTTGAAGTTTAGGTCTTTACCAATGATTTGCGCTTCTCCGTAAGCGAAAATGTGGATAGTTGAAAATTCAGTAATCATTTTTTTAGTATTAAAAATTGTACGCTAAAATACAAAAAATTATGCTTGACTGCGAACCGATTTAACGATTTCTTCAACACTAAACAACTCTGCGTCTTCTTTGAACGGACATTGAGGTATTTGCCCCGCAATATCATAAGGTTCAAGCAAGGAATAATCAAGTGATTTTATGTCTTCAACTGCATCAGTAACGATATTGTCGTGAAGTGCATATCCCAATACTTGCGGGTCATTTTTAACCCAACAAATAGTCGCTTTTTTGCCCAATGCGGTTGATGCGTGTTGCGATACCGAATCATTAAACAATCGGTACTTACTCTCGCGTATTAGCACGAACAACTCACGAAGACCACCCTTAAACTGCTCAACGTCTTTCATCGGTAATTGGTCATCTCTGCGTATGTGCATCAGACGTACTTCACCGCGAAATTGTTCCGCTACTTGTTGTGCAACTCCTATCGGAATGTCGCGCATCCAAGAGTATTTGTTATTAGTATCAGCACCTCCATTGGTTTGAATCAAAAAGATTGGTTCATTGCGAACATATGTGTTTTGAACAAATTCAATTTCGCGCTTGTTGAAGAATAATTCGGGTTGCTCCCCGTTGTATTGGATTCCGTACAACTTACACCAAGTGGAAATCAAATGCTCCTTCTTCAAAATGTACTCTTCAGTTTGATAAGGGTCTAAAGAAAACACTTTTACGTTGCTCTTTCCTTTGATGTAATTTTCGTAAAAGTAAGGAGAGTTTTGGAAGTTGTAACTGCGATAAACATTAGGGTTGTACATCCACACATCTTTCCAAGCGGAAAGAACCACAATGTTCATATCGGGGTATTGCGCTTTCATCGATTTGACAACGGCAGTAGCAAGAATGTTCTTTCCCGCACCTCCGCTAATTGAGAAAATAATGAAGTTGTCAGTTGCAAATGACTGATTCTCCGTGTTTGAATCTTGTAAAAGTTCCATTTTTTTTGATTAGTTAGTATTTTAGTTGCGGGTGAAGGATTCGAACCCCCGACCTCTTGGTTATGAGCCAAGCGAGATACCACTTCTACCAACCCGCGATGCAAATATAGATAAACAAGTTGCGTAATTCCAACAAGTTGCATAAGCAGATAACTTGACTTATCAAAAAGTGTTTATTTTTGAATATGGCTACATACTCAAGAACAATGAGCGTAAGAAGAAAAGAAGACAACGAATTATCGCTACTTCATAGCGAAATAAAGACATTATCCATCAAAGTAGATAGAGTTTTAAGAACTCTTGTCGGTGACGAAGAGATGGCTCAAGAAGGATTAGTACACAAGGTACAAAAACACGAAGAATTTATTGAAAGTCAAAAATTGCTAATGGCAAAAGTTTCGGGCATTGCTATTGGTAGTGGAGTGTTGGGAGGTGTTATTATGGATGCTATTTACAAATATTTGTAATCGTGGGAAGAAATCTCGCATTACCAAATAGTTTCTTTATCCAATTCACGAACAATAGTTCAAGTGAGCAGACCTTCAATTTATTCAATCTTGGCGGTTCTTTGCAGACACCAATTACAAGTCAGCAAAACCTTTCGTCTATTCTCAATTATGACTTATCCGCATTTATTGACAATAGCGGAACTCTTTTAGCAGACACGACATTTGAAATTCTCACTTCAACATTTGCACTACTCGCAACAACATCGCTTGTCGCGGGGCAAAATATTTCGTTGGTTGCTTCGGGATTAAACCCAATTACGGGAACGAATGGTTTAACGGGTGATTTTCAATTAACTCAACTTCAAACACCGAATCAAAAATCAGTAAATGTTTCAGTAGGAAGCGCAAATGCGGGTAATTTCAGATTGTTCCAAACATCCGCACCTTTTGCTACGCAAATCACTACATTTCAGCAAAATATAACATCATTTGTAACGACAAATCCACTTGTTACTTTGGGAGGAACAATACCTTACCAAGAGATTGAAAACTCCGAAACGGGAAATGCCTACAAAATAATGGGGATGGATGTTTATAGCAACAAGTCAAATCAACTTTTGCAAGAGATTCAATATGGAATGAGAGATTCAAATGGTAATCGTTATATATTGGGTGTTACACCCACAATTGACCCTTATCAACCGAGTAGAGCGAGTCTTCAGAGCGTGGATAGTCAAGGTTTCACAATAGACTCTGAAACGCTCTTCTCATATAACGTGGAAAGTTTTACCTTTGTAAGACTAACATTCAACTACGTTCGCGCTCAATTGAGTGTGATGAAGGAATTTGACCAAGCGTTTGTGCAACAACTGACGATGGAATCAGATAAACTTAAACGTATTTTGAATTTAGAAGATTCAGAAAGATATATACTATTTCAATGACACAAGAACAACTACAAATCGAATTGATTAAAAAAGTTTTAGCGAAGAAGAACTATTTGTTTTTCGAAAACGGAAACTTCAATCT
>Ga0114979_10003072_pt1 | contig 11218 bp, 7 predicted proteins | sample S_140625_EF_Meta_FD_87315 | JGI IMG/M metagenome (GOLD analysis project Ga0114979, IMG submission 87315) | Freshwater microbial communities from Lake Simoncouche, Canada to study carbon cycling - S_140625_EF_MetaG | ecosystem: Environmental > Aquatic > Freshwater > Lake | place: Lake... | reverse complement strand
TGGTCGTGCAGAAACTCCGAGAACATGATCGCGGAGAGGGCGAATTGTGCGACCGGTGTTCGCTGATCGTCGATCAGCAGCGTGTATTCGCGGGTGGCCCAGTCGGTCGCTCCCCACTTGGTCAACAGGATCGCCGTCTGGAGCCGGTCGACGAACTCGGCGTTGGTGCCGGCAGGCTTGGTGAAGGCGGCGGCTGCCAGGGAGTCGGCCAGGACATCATCGTGGCGGGCCCGCGCTGCCAATGCCGCGGCATACCCCACCAGTGGATCATCGCCGATGATTTCGGGTCGATCGGCCGCCAGCCCGTCGACCGCCTCCGGGAGTCCGCGGGCCACCAGCCAGACCAGTGTGCTGGCCGCCTCTTCGCCGGCCAAGGCGATGTCCTTGTCTGGACTGAAGCAGGTCTGCAGCAGTCGCCGCGATTCAGCAAGCGCGGTGTCGCGCCGGCCCGCCGCGAGCAGCATCTGGATCTGGCACCGCTCGAAGATGCGGAGGGTGGTGTCTCCTATGCCTCCTGCCGTGGCCGCGTCGCCGGCCGGCACCACACCGCCGACAGCAGGGGCCTCGCCGACTCCGCCAGTTCCCGCGGCCGCCGTGCCTGCAATCTGTTCGAGGGCGGCGGCTGCGTCGGCCAGAGGCTGCGGCTGCGTGTCAACGCTGGCGGTTGAGAAACCGACCACCGCCCGTAGGAAGGCGGCGGATGGACGTGTGCTCGCGCCGAGCCCCGTGGAGATGCGGTCACGCATGCCGTTCCAGGCGGTGTCGCCCGGCTGCCATTCACGGGCGAGGAGCGCGGCTGCCACGCGGGATCCGAGCGTGGAACGATCGAGCCGAACGATGCGGGCGAGGGCCTCGATGCCACCGTCATCGTCCACACGCAGCAGCCTGTGCATCACCTGCACGCGGTCGGCGAATCCCTTCCGCTTGTAGTGTTGGAGCAGCGCAACGACCTCGGGCGGGTCACGTTCGGTGTCGAGGGGGATCGTGTCGACGAGCCACCGTGCCCGCAGCGCGATCTCGAGGTCGTCACTCACCTCCGCCGCGGCAAACAACGGATCGACCGCTGCCGCTCCAATGGCATTGAGCTGTTCCGCGGCGGCCTCTCGCTCGGCGTAGTCGTCGGCACCGAGGCTTTCGACGAGCGCCGCGATCTCTTCGGGGGAAGGCTGTCCGGCGGCCGGAGCTGGTGGTGGCGAGGAGCCAAGGAGAATTCCCGCGACCGCCAGACAGGCGAATGCCCGACACCGCAGTGAGTCGTAGGTCCTCATAGAAGAAAGCCTACGGCTGGCGGGCGGGCCTGTGCAAATGCCTGGCCCGATTCACTCCGGCTCGATGCCGAGGTCGCGGATCGTCACCAGTGATTCCAGTGGAATGCCGCGGGCCGCGAAGGCGTCCTTCGCCCCGGCTAGCCGGTCGATCACCGTGATCACGCGTTCCACGACCAGGCCAAACTCTTGGACGCGGTCGATTGCCAAGAGCGACGAGCCACCCGTGGTGGTCACATCCTCCACGATCACCACCCGCTGGCCCGGCTCCACCGGACCCTCGACATACTTCTTCGTGCCATGGTCCTTCGGCTCCTTGCGGACCATGAATCCCTTGAGCGGCAGTCCTTCGACCCCCGCCATGGTGATGACGGCACTGGTGATCGGGTCGGCACCGATCGACATGCCCCCGACCGCTGCCGGCAGGGGGCCGAGCGACCGGAGACGCTCGAGGATTGCCCGGCCTACGAGCATCGCCCCGTGGGCGTCGAGCACCACCTGCTTGGCGTCGAGATAGAAGCTCGCCTCGCGGCCGGAAGCGAGCCGAAAGGTGCCGCGTTTCAAGGCCTTCGACTCAACCAGGCCGATGAGTTCGCGAATCACGGGTGAGGCGGTGGCGGTCGTCTGTGCGGGAGTGCTCATGATGCAACACTATATAACAGCAGACCGGGTTTTTGACTCCCCGCCCGGTGGTCTTAGAATTCGAAGACGTTGGTATCGGCCCGGGTGGTGTCGACCCAGCGGTTTCTGAGGTCAGCGATGCGTCACCGCCGGGCGGTTTTCATGAGCCTCACTCGTGCCGCACGCGATGGCGTAGTCGGCGCATCCCGTGGCTGTTCGCAGCGGATCGTGGCCGCCCTCGTGCCTGCTCTGCTTCTGGCTCTGTTGCTGTCAGCGGTCGTCCTGCCAGCCGGTGAGGCCTCCGCCGCGGAGGCTGCTGCGGTGGCGGTCAGGCTGCCGATTACCGGCACCCGCGACACCCAGGTGGAGGCGGCCATTCTCCGGCAGCTCGATCGGCTCAAAGGCGGCACTGAGCGGGGCCTGCTCGTGCTGCGGTTTGATCCGCCCGAAGATGGCAGCAGCGGCGGCAGCGACTTCGGCCGGTCGCTAGAACTGGCGAAGTTTCTCTGTGACGGCCGGCTTGCCGGCATCAAAACAGTGGCGTTTCTACCGGCCGGTGCCGCCGGTCATGCCGTGCTCGCGGCACTGGCCTGCGAAGAGATCGTGATGTCGGCCGATGCCGTGCTCGGGCCGGCCAACACCGATGAGCCGGCGGTCGATGAGGCGATGCGGGCAGCCTACCTGCAGATCGCCAGCCGCCGCCGGACGGTGCCGCCGGCGGTGGCGGTGGCGCTGCTCGATCCAGCGGCGAGCGTGGTGCGTGTCTCCACCGACGAGGGCGATCAGTTCGTGGCGGCCAAGGATGTCGAGCCGCTCCGGCAGCGGGCTGCGGTGCTCGACGTCGAGGAGATCAGCCCCGTTCCCCTCTCACTCACCGGCCGCCGGGCTCGCGAACTCGGCTTTGTGCGGAGGCTGGCCAAAACTCCGGCCGAACTGGCTCGGAGCCTGGAGATCGACGAACGGGTGCTCTCCATCGATCCCGCACTCGACGGCGGCTGGAAGGCGGCGCAGATCGTGCTCGCCGGGCCGATCACGGGCGATACCGTGGCGCGGGCACGGGTGCAGATCGAACGGGCCGTCGCCGACGGAGCCAACTTTATCTGTCTGCGGGTGGACTCGGCCGGCGGCAGCCCCGAGCAGAGCCTCGTGCTGGCCAATCGATTGGCGGCCTTCGATCCCAGCCGGGTTCGGACCGTCGCCTATGTGCCCAGGCAGGCCCGCGGCGACGCGGCGCTCGTGGCCATGGCGTGCGATGAACTGGTGATGCATCCCGAGGCTGTGCTCGGGGGCGAGGGAGATGCGGCCATCAGCGGCCGGCAGGCAGCCGCCGTGGCGGCATCGTGGCGGGAAGGCGTGGCCAAGACCCGAGAGCGGTCGTGGTCCCTGCCGGTGGCGCTCGTGGTGCCCGGCATCGATGTGGAACAGGCCACCCAACAGAAGACCGGCCGAGTCGAATACTTCTGCGAAGAAGAACTGGCGGCGCGGGACGACCGCGACGCGTGGAAGATGGGAGCAAAGATCGGCACCGGGCCGATCGAGCTCTCCGGTCGCTCGGCGGAGTCGCTCGGGCTGACGACCCACACGGTGGACGGCTTCGCCGGACTCGTGCAGGCCTATGGGCTGACCGGCGACATAGCCCTTTCCGAGCCGGGATGGGCTGATCGGCTGCTCGATGCCCTGGCCAGCCCGGGCCTAGCCTGGCTGCTCCTTCTGATCGGCGGCGTCGGCCTCTATATCGAGCTCCACACACCGGGCTTCGGCCTCGGCGGCTTCGTGTCGATGGTGGCGTTCATCGTCTACTTCTGGAGCCAATACCTGCATGGAACTGCGGGCTGGCTCGAGGTGATGCTGTTTCTGGCCGGGCTCTTCTGCCTGGCGGCCGAGATCTTCGTGCTGCCTGGGTTTGGCGTGCTCGGACTCGGCGGCGGGGTGCTCTTGATTGCATCGCTCGTGCTGGCCAGCCAGTCGTTCGTGTTGCCCGCCAACGACTACCAGATTCGGCAACTCCAGTGGTCGCTGCTCGGCATTCTGGGGGCCGCGGTCGGCGTGTCGCTGATGGGCGTGCTGCTGCGGCGCTGGCTGCCATCGGCGCCGGTGTTGCGGAATGTGCTCCTCGAGCCACCGGCCGCGACGGACGATGCCTTCGAGGAAGAAAAGCTCGAGGAACTGATCGGCCTCGAAGGCACGACGACCACGCGACTCGCTCCCGCGGGCAAGGCGCGGATCGCCGGCCGGCTGCATGAGGTGACGAGTGATGGCGCGCTCGTCGAGCCGGGGCGGCCGATCCGCGTGGTTGAGGTCCGCGGTGGTCGCGTGCTCGTCAAGCCACTGCTGGGATCGAGCAGTTCGGCATGAACACACTCCTGTGGGTCGTCGCGCTGCTGGTCTTGGGCCTCGCGGTGATGGTGCTCGAGGTGTTCGTGCCGTCGGGTGGCATCCTCGGCTTTGTCAGCATTCTGGCGCTCATCTCGGCCGTCGCGACGGCCTTTCTCGAACAGGGAACCACCGCTGGCATGGCGGCACTCGCGGTGGTGGTGCTGGCAGTGCCGGCGGTGTTGTCGATGGCGTTTCGCTGGTTTCCTGAGACGCCGCTGGGCAGGCGGGTGCTCCCACCGGCGCCCGAGGCAGCCGATGTGCTGCCCGATCCGGAGCGACGGCGGCACCTGCGGGATCTGGTCGGACGCACCGGTCGCACCGGGAGCGAACTCTTGCCATGGGGCAGCGTGGAGATCGGCGGCGACATCGTCGAAGCGATGAGCGAAGGCGGCCCGCTCGAGGCCGGGATCGCCATCGAGGTGGTGGATGTGCAGGGCACGGTGGTTGTCGTCCGGGGCCTGGAGCCCCGGGAGAAACCGCCGGCGGCAGCACGGCGGGAGGCTCGCGAGCCGTCTTCGCCGCTCCCGCCGGTAGAATCGTCATCGGCTGAAAATATGGCGATAGGCGGCGACTCAGCCCTCTCCCCGACGCTTGAGACCTTTGAGTTCGACGGGCTCGAGCCCCCCGCGGCTTGACCGGCGTCCACCCCGGAACAACGCTACAGAGATTCTTGTCTGTTCCCTCGGAGCGTTTGCGATGCTGCCCCTGATCCTGATCGGCCTGGGAATCTTTGCTTTCCTGATGCTGTTTGCGCTGCTGGCCCGCTACCTGCGGCTCTGGCTGCAATCGTATGCATCGAGTGCCGGGATCGGGCTCTTCGACCTGGTTGCGATGAGCTTCAAGAAGGTCAGCCCGACGGTGATCGTGCGGAGCAAGATCATGGCGGTGCAGGCGGGGCTTGGTGATTCCACCGGCATCACCAAGCAGGCGCTCGAGGCGCACTATCTCGCCGGTGGCCGGGTGCCGCTGGTCGTGCAGGCGCTGATCGCCGCCAACAAGGCCAAGATCAAAGAACTCGACTGGAAGCTTGCCACCGCCATCGATCTGGCAGGCCGCGACGTCCGCGAGGCGGTGCAGACGAGCGTCTACCCGAAGGTGATCGACTGCCCCGGCAAGAACAGCGGGCGTGAAACGCTCGATGCGGTTGCCAAGAACGGCGTGCAGCTGAAGGTGCGGGCCCGAGTGACCGTTCGCACGAACTTGAACCAGTTGATCGGCGGGGCGATGGAAGAAACGATCATCGCGCGGGTGGGCGAGGGGATCGTGTCGGCGATCGGTGCGGCCGAACGGCACACCGACGTGCTCGAGAATCCCGACATGATCTCGAAGACCGTGCTCGCTCGGCGGCTCGACTCCAACACCGCCTTTGAGATCGTCTCGATCGACATCGCCGATATCGACGTCGGCTCCAACATCGGCGCCCGGCTGCAGGCCGACCAGGCCGAGGCCGACACCCGCGTGGCCCGCGCCAATGCCGAAGGCCGCCGGGCGATGGCCGTCGCCAAGGAGCAGGAGATGATCGCCAGCATCGAGGAGAGCAGGGCGGCGCTGGTGGAGGCGGAGTCGGCCGTGCCCCGGGCGGTCGCCGAGTCGCTCACCTCCGGCCAACTCGGCATCTTCGACTATTACAAACTGCGAAACCTCCAGGCCGACACCGACATGCGACGCACGATCGCCACCGGCACCACACCCGGCACCGCGGCGGTGCAGTGATGCACCTCCCCACCGCCAGCTGCGTGCTCTTTGCCGCCGGGTTCGACTGGCTCGAGGCGGTGCTGCCGTTTCTGTTCGTGGCGTTCTGGATCGTGTCGCAGGTGTTCGCCGTGTTTCGTCGGCTCCAGGGGGGCGGACAAAAGCCGCCGCCGCTGCCACGATTTGATCGGGCTCGCGATCCGGAGCGGCTGCCCCGCCCGCCGGCCGACGATGCCGCGATCCCGCGGACCGAGCTCGAAAAGCAGATCGCCGAGTTCCTCCGTGAGGCGACCGGTGAGCAGCCGCGGCAGCCCACAGTCAGGAAGCCGCCTTCGAAGCCCGACACTCGGCCGCAGCCCGTTCCGCGTGCCGACACCGAGCGGCGTGTTCCACAGGTGACGCGTGCTCAAGGGCCACGTCCAGCGGCACCTGCCCGCCGGGAGCGGGAGCCGAAGAAGCCGGCCGTCAAGGTACCGGAGGCTGTCACCACGACGCAGGAGCGTCTGGATGCCAACGTCTCGGTGGCCAGTCATGTGAAGGGTGCCTTTGCCCGCGAACTGACCCATCTGCAGGGAACGATCAAGCAGGATGAGTCGACAGCCGGTGGCGGCGCGCCGAAGGCAGCAACGCAGGCGGAGGAGTTGGTGCATCTCCTGCGTAGCCCGGCCACGATTCGGCAGGTGATCCTGCTTCGCGAGGTGCTCGACCGCCCAGTCGACCGCTGGTGAGGGAGTGCTGACCAAGACACAGGTAGTTGTGTCGTAGGCGTGGGCACGATTTCGTGATGTGAGTGGGGAGGAGATTCTCGGGCTTGTGTGGGGATGGGATTCTCTGACTTTTGTGGGGACAAGATTCTCTGACTCTTGTGGGGACAAGATTTCATCTTGTCCGTTCAGCAAGTTGGAAACTTGCTGCCACATGGGGAGGGGGAGAGTGGCTTGCTGGCAGGAGTGCTGGCGCTGGCATCGCTATCAACCGCCGTCGCCGCCGGCGCAGTCTGCCCCAACCGCCCCGCCACAGGCAAAACGCCCATAAAGAGGGGTGTTTGGGAGGGCCGCAGTACCTGATTTCCAGGCGATCCAGCGCGTGAAAAATCGCGACTTGAGCCTCGGCCACGCGTGGTCTACAAGACCCTCCGAGGGTTCGCTTCCGGGCGGCCCCTTGCAGCGCGTAGACGAGGTGCCCAAGCCTCGTCTACGCGCCTGTTTTTCAAGGATGAAGCTCCGTGGGATCACGCTCGTGGAACGACCGGCGCTGACAGCTCCGAGACACGCAGGATCACCTCCCACGGCGGGTGGCCGTGCCATGCGTGCCGCCGTGCTCTGCCAGTTGATCCTCGGCATGCTGTTGATCACATCGACGACTTCTGGCGGCGACGGCAGTTCGCAGCCACAACCCTTTCCGGCCACCGTGCGTGTCACGGCCGATCACACCTATCTCCGCGCCGGTCCGGGAGATGACTTCTATCCCACCGAACGGCTCGTGGCCGGAACCGCCGTCGAGGTGTGGGCCGTCGACCCGTCAGGGTATGTCGCCGTCCGGCCCGTGGAGGGAAGCTACAGCTGGCTGCGGGCCTGCGATGTCGATCCGGTCACCGTGAGCGGCGGTCCAGCTGCCAGTCCGGCCCCTGGCCTTGGCATCGGTGTGATCGTGACCGACGGTGCGGTCGCCCGGGTGGGATCGCAGATCAACGACCTCCGACACGCGGCCCAGGTGAGCCTCGAAGCTGGCGAACGCGTGCAGATGATCGAAGAAGTACGGATCACAGAGGGCCGTCATGCAGGGCTGTGGGTGCGGATCGAACCGCCCGCTGGTGAATTCCGTTGGGCATGGCTGGCCGATCTGGAGCTCCCGCCGGGCGTCGTGCCGCCGCCGGCTGCTCTTGCTGTGACCACACCCGCCCCGGCGGATAACTCCGCATCGATTGGTGAGGCGATGGCCGCGATCAAGGATGCCAGTGTCGCCGTCGCGCAGGCTGTCAGCGATGCCAGCCAGCCGCCCGCTGCGATGCAGCCGGGACTGACCGCTCCCCCCGTCCCACCGCCGCAGGAACTGGGATTCATGCCCTCGGCCCGCAGGCTCTTTGCCGGCTGGCTGCCCCTGGGAACGAGTGTGTTCGATCCCGCCACGCCGATTACGCCGGTGGCCGTGAGCACCGGGCCCGTTGGAGGTGCCGGTGACGAATTGGCCGACATCGATCTGGCACTCTCGCTGGCCGTAACCGGCCCGGCCGAGGCCTGGAATCTCGCGCCGGTGCGGGAGCGGCTGCGGCAGTCGGCGGCGCGGACATCCACCGACATGGACCGGACGCGAGTCGAGGCGATCGATGCGCGGATCGCACGGTTCGAGGCGATCCAGTCTCGGCATCGCATGCTGGCCGCGGCGCCTGCGGCGACCGCCGACGACTCCCTGCAACTCGGCGGTATGTGGTCGAGCCTGTCGGCGATCGGCGGCCGGCCCATCCGGCCGGGAGTGCTGCCAGGCGGCGGGTCGGCAGATGGCCAGTCGACCTGGACGCCACCCGACATGACCGAGATGAGCGGCCGGCTGGCCACCGTTGTCTCGCGTCGTCCTGATGCCCCGCGATGGGCGGTCGTCGATCAGAACAACAACGTGATCGCGTTCATCACGCCCCAGACAGGCGTGAACCTGGCACCGATGGTGGGGCAGGACGTGGCCGTTCGCGGTGCTCGCGGATACATGCCGGAATACAAGCGGCCCTACGTGGTGGCATCGGAGGCTCGCATCCGGATGGCCGCCGCGCCTGAGGCCTCACCGGACCGGGCGACCCGGTAGCGGGAAGCCACGTTACCAACTTGTCCCCACGAGTGGAGGCCGAAGGCCCCGCTACTGCCGCTGGATGCGGTCGAGTTCGTCGGCGGGTAACCAGCGGGCCGCGAGTTCCGTCTGCAGGCGATCGGCGGCAGCCCTGTCGGCTGGATCCCTCCGGCCCCCTGGCGGGAGTCCGCCACCAAGAGGCTGCCCGGCCTGACGGGCGATCGTCGCCAGCTGCTGTCGGTCGGCGGGGGCTGTCTGTTGCAGTCGGCCCGCCAGCTGCGCCACGCCTTCGGGATTCGTCCGCACCGAATCGGAGAGCGTCGCCATGAACAGGCAGATTTCGTGGAAGTTCGACGCAGCAGATCGCACGATCAGCGGCTGGAGTGTTCGCGTGACGATTTCGAGTCCGACACCGTCCATGTCGAGGAAGGTGTCGATCTGTACCAGTTGTCGTTCACGGCCGTCGACCGTCGGCATGCCCGGCCCATGGCGGACCAACAAGACGCAGCTTCCAGTGAGATTTTTCGGTGACAAGGGTCCGGTGTACGCACCCCGCCCATGAAACACGAGCAGGCCGCCGAGCCCCTGTCGCTCTTGGTGAACCAGCCGCAAGACACCGACAGTGCCATAGCCGTCACTGAGCTTCCATTGCCGGGGGCCAACCGGATCGAGCGCGAGTCGGCTGATGCCGAGTACCCGCCAGATGTCGACGATGGCTTCCGGCTTGGCGAGCGCAAAATGGAGAAGTTCGGCATCGCAGACGATCGTCTCGACGGGGAGCCGTCGATAGAGCGTGGCCGCTTTGAGACAGGGCTCGATCGCCTTCCGGTGCGGCTCTGGAATCCGGTCCATCGGCAGGGCTTCGACCGCCCGGCGACGAGATTCACGGCTCGATGAGCCCGAATCGGTTCGCGTCGACGGCCCGGCCGCCGCATCTGCCGCCATGTCGGCGGCCAGATCTGACGCGGCATGGCCTGCCGGCAGCAGGCACGCCAACATTCCCACGCTCACGGCCCATACGATCCACCGGCGCGCAATCGTCATGCTGTCCCCCCTGTCTCAAAAACCTGCCGTCCGGCGGTCAACAACCGCCCGTCGGCAGTGCGGCCTCGGTCGCCGCATGGAAGGAATTTCGGTCTGCGGAGACCTTTTGAACCAATGATTCCTCCGAAGAATCCGAACGGTTTGCCCAGGCCTCCCAGGCTTTGCAGCTGTCAGAAAGAAGGTGTTGGCCCCTCGGCGTAGGTTCGCTACGTTCCCCGGCCCCTTTCTGGAGGAATGTGAGACGATGCTGCGACCCCACGATCCCACCGATGCCTGTGACGCGAGCGATGATGCTGCCGGCCCGTCGAGCCCCACTGATCCGGGCACCGACGGCACGGCTGGTGGGCGATCGAAGGCGCACGAACAGACCAGCCTGCTGGGCCGTGGTCTCGTTGCGTGGACGCGGCTATGCCTCTGGGCTCCCGGCACCGTCCTCCTCGTCGCCGTGATCTCGGCGGTGGCGGCCGGCATCTGGACGTCACAGTCGCTCGGCTACAAGGTCAGCCGCGTCGATCTGCTCGATCCCAAGAGCGACTACAACAAACTCTGGATCGATTACATCAAGGAGTTTGGCGAGGATGATGACGCGGTGATCGTCGTGGAGGGGCCGACCCGGGAGCGGGTGGTGAAGGTGCTGGAGGAACTATCGCGGGAAGTGGCGCGGGACGGTGAACTCTTCCGGTCGGTGCTCCACGAGGTCGACCTGTCGAAGATCCGCGCCAAGGGCCTGCACTATCTCTCGCCGGCGGATCTCACGGAGATCGACCGGTTCATCGAACAAACCGAGCCGATCCTCGCCGGTGGCTGGGCGCATCTCAAGGTGGCTTCGATGGTCGGCGGACTCGCCGGGCAGATGGTCGCCGGGCCACCAACGGCGGCCCCCCGAAGCCAGTCGACCAGTGGCCTGCAGGAGTCGCCGCTGGCGTCGCTCGAGCGGTATAGCGAGAGCCTGCTGGCGGGACTGGAGGCCGGGCGTCGTCCGGCCGAGGCTGGCGCGGACAACGCAGGCGCGTACGTTTCGCCCTGGCCGCGGATGCCCGAATCGCTCTCCACGCTGCGTGATCTCTCCAGTCAGCATCTCCTCGCCAAGGACGGCCGGCTCGGCTTCGTGCTCCTGCGTTTGGCGAAGGAGAAGGAGGGCTTCTCCGGTGCGTCGGCCGCCACCGACGAGCTCCGCCGCCTGATCAAGGTCGTCGGCAGCCGTCATGCCGACGCCACGATCGGCCTCACCGGCCTGCCCGTGATGGAAGACGACGAGATGCGGACCAGCCAGCAGTCGATGGTCTGGGCCAGTGGCCTGTCGCTCGTCGCCGTGATCGTCGTGATCGTCGCCGGCTTCGGCGGCGTGCGGCACGCGCTGATGGCCAACGGCGTGCTCATCATCGGCATGGCTTGGGCCTTCGCCTGGGCCACTGCCAGCGTCGGCCACCTGAATATTCTCA
>Ga0114979_10003071_pt1 | contig 11221 bp, 11 predicted proteins | sample S_140625_EF_Meta_FD_87315 | JGI IMG/M metagenome (GOLD analysis project Ga0114979, IMG submission 87315) | Freshwater microbial communities from Lake Simoncouche, Canada to study carbon cycling - S_140625_EF_MetaG | ecosystem: Environmental > Aquatic > Freshwater > Lake | place: Lake... | reverse complement strand
GCTTTATCACTGACGAACCCCGTATTTGCGCCAGGGGTCGCTAACTATGTGGCGATGGGTGGTATTCAGGCGCTCTGGAGTGGGGATCTGAAGCAGGACCTTCTCGATGCGTTGGCCGCGACAAATACCGTCGATGCTCGAGCCACCTTAGGGGCAGAACGCGGTGGCAGAGCGCTTGCGGCTCGCGTTGTTCAGCAGGTCCTGGTGGCTTAGTTCATCGGTATCGACATCGACATCGACATCGGCATCGGCATCGGCATCGGCATCGGCGCGCGCTGAGCCATGAACGCCCTTCAGCGTAACGGCTTGGTTTGGCTCACGACCTCCGGCTGGGACCGGGTACTTGCCAGTGACTGCGATATGCAGGCGCTCAGCATCCTGCACCACTGGGCGTTGAGGGCTCTGCCGCTGGTGGTTTGCCGGCAACGCGTTGAGAATTTCCCCCCTACGATCAGCCTTGGGCTTCCTGCCCCCTCCGTTTGGGATCGGCGCAAACTCGCGCTCGAAGTAACGCTCGATGAAGTGGGCCGCGCGGGATGGTTTCCGACTTTGGAACAACTCAAACAACTCAAACAACTCAAACAACTCGAACAGTTCGCACAATTCGAACCACGCGAGGCCTTCGCTGCCGCGATCAACGAAATACGTTCAAATGCCGCAGGCTTTGACGGACCCATTCAAGTCTATGGTTCGTTTGGATGGGAGGCCTTAACGGACATGAGTTATGTGCGACCTGGTTCGGATTTGGATTTGCGCGTTCTGGTGCCGGATCACGGGATAGCCGCAGCGGTGTCTCGGGCATTGAATGGGCTGCAACTGCCCATGCGGGTGGATGGTGAGCTCGCGTTTCCGGATGGAAGCGCGATCGCCTGGCGTGAATACCTGCAGTGGACCGAACGGAAAGTGGATCGCATGCTGGTCAAAAGTCGAACCTCAGTTGGTTTCATCGAATGAAGGTCGTTTCTGAACGCCTGGCCGTTCAGCCATCTTTAATTCAAATTTCTCGGGGTGCTGTTCGGGCCTTGCATGCGGAACTGGCCCTCGAACCCAAGCCAGGCCTGGTGTCCTACCGAGACAACGGGAGCCACTCCGACATGAATGCAAGCACGCTCTTTAAGAGCTTGTTTGCGTTACGCGGTTTTTTTGGTGAGGTTGCCCGCGCGGGCTGGCAAACACGTCCCCTCGCAGAGTTGCAGTCGCTCGGGTTGCTTGCAGAGGCCCGGATGCTCAAATCGACTGGTGGAATCAACACCCATCGGGGAGCGATTTTTTCGCTGGGTCTGCTCTGCGCGGCAGGAGGATTGTTGGCCGCCCAACGATCGATCTTCAGTGCGTTGCGGGTGCGCGAGGCGCTCCTGGACCAGTGGGGCGAGTCATTGCGATCAAGGGCGGCGCAGGCCCGTTGCTCGAGCGCTTTATGTATGGGCCAACCAAGCAACGGCCAACTCAGCAACGGCCAACGCGTTGCCCAGCGTTTCCAACTCCGAAGCGCCCCTGAGGAGGCCGCGGAAGGTTTTCCAACGCTCTTTGAGGTGGCCTTGCCCGCATTGCAAGAGGCGATTGCGCTCGGCATGCCACCGCGCGCTGCGAAAGTGCACTGCCTTTTTGCCACCATGGCGGCGTTGGATGACACCAATGTGGCGCATCGTGGCGGACCTGAAGCAATGGATTTTGTGAAGGGGCAGGCGACCGGTTTTATCGAATCGGGCAGTGTTTGGCAGCTTGATTGGTTGAATCAGGCGCGGCACATTCATGACGAGTTTGTTGAACGGCGACTGTCGCCAGGTGGCGCTGCGGACATGCTGGCCTGCGCCTGTTGGGTCCGAGAGATGGAAGGTCTGGCGGGTCAAGATTTCGCTTCATTGAAGACGCGACCAGTCTTGTGAGCTATGCATTGGTTTTTGCTGGGCAAGGCAATCAGTATCCGCAAATGATGCCGTGGCTGACCGTCGAGCAGAACCCATCAGCCGCCCTCCTCGAAATGGAGCGGGTGGTGGGTGCCGCCTGGCGCACAACCCTGGAAAATCAAGCGCTGCGCAGCAAAGGTGGTTTTGCCCAGCCATTGGTGGTTGGCACGGCATTGGCCGCCTGGGCCTTGCTCAAACCTCTACTGCCCCGCACGCCGACGGTGGTGGTGGGTTATAGCGTCGGGGAATTGGCGGCTTTTGCCAGTGCTGGCGTGATTTCGGTTGAGACCGCGATGGGTCTTGCAACGCGCCGGGCCGACTGGATGGACCGTTCGGTTCGAGGTGATAGCAGTAGCGGCCTGATGTCGATCTCTGGCTTGCCCGTTCGTTCTGTTTTGGAGCAATTCCCCAGGCTCCATTGTGCAATTTTGATCGACTTCGACCACGCTATTTTTGGAGCCTTGAGCGGTGACCTCGACCAGGCCCAAACCGAATTGGCGGGCACAAGTGCTCTCTGTAAAAGGCTCGCGATCGATGTGGCATCGCATACACCGTTGATGGCTGCTGCATCCGAAGGATTTTCCGAGGTGCTCAATGCGGTGAGCTTTTATCCACCAGAGTTTCCGATCGTTCTCAATGCTCGAGCGACGCTCAGTCGTCGGGTCAGTGAACTGAAAACGGCACTCGGTGCACAACTTTGTATGACGATTGACTGGGCAGCCTGTATGGACGCGATTGCCGAACGCGGCGTTCATTGCGTTCTCGAAATCGGCCCCAACAGCGCCCTGGCCAGTCTTTGGAACCGCAGGCATCCAACGATTCCTGCGAGATCAATCGAAGAGTTTAAAAATCCTCGAGGGGCGGCTGCGTGGGTTCAAAGTCACGCTTGATCCGCCACCCAATCCCCCGACTTGCCTCCGTGCTTTTCCAGCAAGCGCACGTCGGTGATGACCATGCCGCGGTCCGCCGCTTTGCACATGTCATAAATCGTGAGCAGACCGACCTGAACGGCGCACAGGGCTTCCATTTCGACGCCGGTTTTTCCGGTGCATTCGGCCGTGGCGGTGCAGTGAACCGAGTGGTTCGCCGTGTCGACTTCAAATTCCACCGCCACGCGGGTCAAAGCGATCGGATGGCAGAGCGGAATCAAGTCTGAAGTTCGTTTCGCGCCCTGAATGGCGGCGATGCGGGCGATCCCGATGACGTCGCCTTTTTTGGCGTTACCTTGAGCAATCATGGCCAGCGTCTCGGGTTGCATCACGATGGTGCCATTGGCAACCGCGACCCGATGGGTCGGTTCTTTGCCGTGAATGTCGACCATGTGCGCGTGGCCAGCGTCATCGAAGTGGGTGAGTGGTTTCATTGGGACTCCCGCTGTTGGGGTCTAAAGGCGTTATCGGCAATGGGGTATGGAGCGCTTCGGTGAAGCGTAGCGATTTTCTCTATCATGTGTTCATGAGCACACGCCATCTTGCGGCCGGTGGGTCGAAAAAGCATTCGCCCAGCGCCATGGGGGCTAAGGCTGGGTTGAAGCGGGCGATGCGCGTTTCATTCGTGCTCGGCGCAGCTCTGCTCGGCGGGCCGTTGAACTTCACTGCGATGGCACACGATGTTCTGCCGCCACCGGTGGCGATGGCGCCGGCGGGCACAAGCCTACCAGCGATCTCTACGGCCCCTGCGCTCGGTGCCAATTTGCCCCGGCTGGGCGATGCAGGCGGGGAGGATCTTTCGCCACTGGCCGAGCAGCGCCTGGGTGAAATGGCCATGCGCGAGGTGCGTCGCGATCCCGATTACCTTGACGACCCCGAGATCAACGACTGGCTTGGTCAGTTTGGTCACCGCCTCGTGGGCTCGGTACCCGGCGGCGTGATGGGCCAGGAATTCGAGTTCTTTGCGATTCGCGACCGCTCGTTGAATGCATTTGCTCTCCCCGGCGGATTTATCGGGGTGCATACGGGTCTCTTATTGGCCGTCGCCAATGAAAGCGAGTTGGCGTCCGTGCTTGGTCATGAGATTGGCCACGTCACGCAGCGCCATATCGCCCGCACGATTGCGCAACAGCGTCAGGCGGCCCCGATGGCAATCGCAGCCCTCGCCCTTGCGGTGCTGGCGGCGCGCTCAAGCCCCAATGCGGCGATGGGGATGAGTACGCTGGGTAGCAGCTTGGTGCAGTCCAAGATGCTTTCATTTTCGCGCGATGCGGAACGGGAGGCTGATCGGGTTGGTTTTGAGACCCTGCGTAATGCAGGTTTCGATCCGAGCGCGTCGGCGATGTTTTTTACCCGTCTTCAGCAGGCAACCCGGGCTTATGACAGTCCCGCCGCCCCCGCCTATTTGCGTTCGCATCCGCTTACAAGCGAGCGGATTGCCGATATGCAGGCGCGTTCGCTCGGTTTTGTGCCTCTCGCACTCGCCAATGCGCCCAGTTTTTTCATGGTGCGAGCGAGGGCCAGGGCTCTGCAGGATCCAAGTGTCGATGGCCTGCGGGGCTCGGCGACGTTTTTCGAGCGCTCGCTTGAGGACGGTTCCATGCCAGAGCTAGCGGCCTGGTACGGTCTTGCGCTCGTCGCGGCGACTCAGCGCAATTTTGCAGCGGTACCCAAATTTCTGATCAATGCCCGAGTAGTAGCGCCCGGCGCGGCCCATCCCTGGCTCGATCGCCTGGAGATTGACGCCCGCGTGGACTCGGGGGATGCGCCGGGGGCTGTCGCGTTGGCCCGGGCGGCGCGCGTCCGGTATCCGGATATTCGGGCCATTGCTTATGCGGAGGCGCGTGCCCTCTTGGTGGCGGACCAACCACAGCAGGGGGTTGAACGCCTGAGCGATGCCACGGCCCGCTGGCCAGGTGACCCGCATTTATGGGAGCAGTTGTCGCGCGCCTACGGGGCTCTCGGGCAACGCGCCCTTGCGCACCGGGCTGCCGGTGAAGCGGCCATCGTGCGGCGCGCGTGGCAGAGCGCATTTGAGCAGTTTCGACTCGCGCAGCGGGCAGGCGATGCGGATTTTATTTCCGCTTCGATGATTGACGCGCGGTTTCGAATGGTCGAGGCCGAGGCGCTGCGCGAACGCGCTGAGCTAGGCCGGCAAGTGCGCTAAGTCTTCTCGCGGGGCTGGCGCAAAAAGCCAAATTCGAGTGCAGCGGATTGGGTGAAGGGCGTCAGGGGCAGGGGCTCTGGATGGCCGCGAAAACGGACGCGTACCGCGGGTCCCGGAGAATCCCCCGGGTCATCGCCGTCTACGGGGTCATCGACTGCATCGACCTGATCTAACAGGGCCGCCAGCTGACGATCGTCGATCGCACCAGGCCCAAGATCGGTTTGGGCCCAGACCACGCCGTCCGAATCGACACCGAGTCGATCGACTCGGCTTGCGATCTCACCGGTGTGTGCGACCAGTACGATTCCGTCGGGTTGGGGTGCCAGTCGCCAAATATTGGGTGCGAGTTCGAGGTCGACAAACACCCGTTGCGGGCCGTTCTGGAAAAACCAGGAGCCATCTTCAAGACAGGAATAATTCCGGGCAATAAAATCAATCAGGGCCTCGTGACGAATCGGGTCGCCGCGCCCGTCGCGTATTGAATCGAACCCTGGTGCGCCGCGGTCGATCAGGCGCCAAGCGCCTCTGCGGTCGAGAAAGAGCCAGCCCCACGCAGCCGGAACATTGGGCCAACGCGCCTTGGCTTGAAGAACACGTTCATCCATGGCCATCAAGAAAATTGAGTACCCGGTGCGGAAGCCAGCTTAGGGTGTCCCCTAAGCCTGCAGCGTTATTGGCTCGACCAGGAAAGCCCACATGCCCGCCATCCTCAGGGTACTCGAGGGTCACAGTCGAGGAAACCTCGGTTTGATTGGCGAGTGCGAAGGCCGGCAGAAACGGGTCATTGCGGGCGTTGATGACAAGCAGTGGCAGGGTGACCCCGCGAAACCAGTTTTTGCACGAAGAACGGGCATAGTAATCGTGGGCATCCCGAAAACCATGAAGCGGTGCGGTGACCGCGTCGTCAAATTCAAAAAACGAGCGGGCATTGACCGCTTTGGGCCCGTCGATCAACCCAGGATGCTGCTTGGCGAGTTTTTGGGCCTTGACCCGGAGTGTCCGCAGAAACGATTCGGCGTATAAGCGCGCGAAACCGTTGGCGAGCGCTTTGGCGCCGGCTGCGAGGTCTTGGGGGGCCGAAATCACGGCGGCTGAATCGACCCAGCGTGCGGCATCATCGCCACGCCGGCCCGCCCATTTGGCGAGGGCATTGCCGCCCAGTGAGATACCCACTGCGTGCAGGGTGGCTGAGCCCGCACGCGTGCGCATGCGCTTGAGAATCCAGTCGATTTCGTGGTCGTCGCCCGAGTGATAGGCGCGTGGCAGGCGGTTTTCGAGGCCACCGCAGCCCCGAAAATGAACCACTGCACCGCGCCAGCCCCGGCGCAGGAGGGCTGCCATGAATGAGCGTGAGTAGTGCGATCGGGAATCGCCTTCGAGTCCATGGAACAGCACGACGAGCGGGGCGTTTGGGTTTGGGGTGTCGACGAAATCGACCGCAATATGATCGCCGTCGGGGGTTTCCCAGGTCTCGCGACGGTAGGCGATGACGGGTCGGGGGGCAATTCGCGCCGACCAGATGGTTTGGGAGTGCCCGTTTGGGAGCCAGGCGGGTGCGCGATAGGTTCCGGGTTTCAGGGGGTTATCCTTGTCTGGCCATCGCGTGGCTGAGCGCTTCGAATACGGTTTCGGGGGCGATCTGGGTCAGGCACGCGGTGTGCCCGAGCGGGCATTCACGCGCAAAGCACGGGCTGCAATCGAGTTGAAGCCAGAGCACTTGGGCGCGGGCCGAACCTGGGGGCGTGTGACGTGGATCGCTCGAGCCAAAGACGGCGGCCTGCGGGCGCCCAAACGCCGCGGTGACATGCATCAGGCCCGAATCATTGGAGACCACACCGTCAGCGTCGGCCAGCAGTGCGAAGGCGTCGGCGAGGGCGGTCTCGCCGCAGAGGTTGCGTACCGGACCGGCTGACATCGTTGTGATTTCGGTGGCAATGGGGCGTTCATTCATGCTTCCAATCAGCACGACTTGTACCTGTGGCCAGGATTCGCTCAGTTGGTCGGCAAGCGCCGCAAAATGACGCGCGGGCCAACGTTTAGCGGGGCCGTATTCAGCGCCTGGAGCGAGGACCACAAGGGGACCGGGTGGGATCTGGAGTTGTGCACGGACGGCCGCCGCGCGGGTGGGGTCGGCGAGCAGAACGGGCTGCGGGATCGCTGCTGGCGCGGGAGACCCCAAGGCGCTGGCGAGACGCGCGTAGTGTTCAACCATCGGAACCCGCCGCGCGACCGATTCGGGGGAGTGGGTCAGGAGCGCGCTGCGGGACTCTCCCCGATAGCCAACCCGTTCGCGGATGCCGGCAAACCAAGGGATGAGCGCTGACTTGGCGGAATTGGGCAGGATATAGGCGCGGTCGTAACCCGCATGGCCCAGCTTGCGGCCCAAGGTCCAACGGGCGCCCAATTGAAGTTGTCCGTGCCGTTGGGGCGCTTCGATCAGGCGATCGATCTGTGCCATGGCTGCACCGACCGGCAGGATATGGGGCGCCGCAAGCCAGTCGAGCGGGCGCTTGGGTTCGTGTGCCTTAAGCAAGGCGAGCAGTGGCTGGGCCATCACTGCGTCACCGATCCAGTTGGGCGCGACAATCAGGGTGCGCATCGGCCCGGCTGGCCGTTGCTCAGCGCCGTTCAATGACCGGCGTGCGCCGGCCCGTCAAACACGTAGTGGGTGCCGCAGTAGGGGCATCGCCCGGCGCCGGTGGTAGTCACATCAATGAACACGCGGGGATGTCCGCTCCAGCGAGCCATTTGAGGATTCGGGCAAAACGCCGGGAGATCTTTGGCCTGCAAGTGCACCGCGTCGGCGGGCGGCGCGGATGCGTTGCCTGGCGCATTGGTGGCCGGATGGTCGGCGGGAGAATTTGCACGCATGGGGACCTCTTGGGGTAACCGGATGGGGAGGGGTCAGCGCATTGAATTAGACGGGCGTCAGATCGGCGTCAACCAATCGGAGTAGCGTGGATCGCGCCCGCCGACCGCATCGAAGAAGATGGTCTGAATCTGCTCGGTGATTGGTCCGCGGCGCCCAATCCCGATCTGCCGGCCATCGAGTTCGCGGATCGGGGTGACTTCGGCGGCGGTGCCGGTAAAGAATGCTTCGTCGGCACAGTAGACCTCGTCGCGCGTGATGCGCTTCTCGGTCACGCTCAGGCCCAGGTCATGTGCGATCGTAATCACGGACGAGCGGGTGATGCCATCCAGGCACGAAGCGAGATCGGGGGTGAAGAGCTTGCCGTCCCGGATGATGAAGAGGTTTTCGCCGGCCCCCTCGGAGACATAGCCCTCGGTGTCGAGGAGCATGGCCTCATCGTAACCATCGGCGACGGCTTCCTGATTGGCCAGGATTGAATTGACGTAATGGCCGGACGCTTTGGCGCGCACCATGGTGACGTTGACATGGTGGCGGGTGAAGGAAGAGGTCTTGACCCGAATCCCTTTGGACAGGCCGTCTTCGCCGAGATAAGCGCCCCAGGGCCAGGCGGCGATTGCCAGATGAATCTGATTGCCCCGCGTGTTGATTCCGAGTTTTTCGCTACCGATCCAAACCAATGGCCGGATGTAGCAGCTTTTAAGCCCATTGGCGCGGACGACTTCTCGCTGCGCGGCCTGCACGGTCTCGCGGTCAAAGGGCATCACCATCTGGAAAATGTGGCAGGACTGGAAGAGTCGGCGGGTGTGTTCGGCTAGCCGAAAGATGCCGGTCCCGGCCGCGGTCTCATAAGCCCGGACCCCCTCAAAGACGCCCATTCCATAGTGGAGCGTGTGCGTCAACACGTGGATCTTGGCGTCGCGCCATTCGACCAGTTTGCCGTCAAACCAAATCCAACCGTCGCGATCCGCCATCGACATGATGCTGTCCCTTTGTGCGCTTTTCGGCGCTGATGATGATTTTCGAACGTTGATTGTATCGAATCCCCTGATTCAGGCGGCTCCGAAGACGGTATGCCAAAGAGCGGTTACGTTGGATATTTCATTCACCACTTGCGCGTGAGGTACCCGTGCATAGGGGCTGTCGTCGAGTCGGAGCCTGTGTTGCAGCGAGCGATAACGGCGGTAGGCGTCGGCGGCCCCCTCAGCAAGTGCAGGCGCGATCAGGCCGCCCTGTGCCGCTCGTTCCAGCAGGGCGATATTGCCCACATCGTCGAGCAACACCGGATGTTGGGCACTGTGGGCCAAGACCAAAAATTGGACCGTAAATTCAACATCAATCAGGCCGCCACGATCGTGTTTGAGATCAAAGAGGTCGGACCGGTTTGGATGCCCTGCGGCGACCTGATGGCGCATGTCCAGGATCTCGCGCGCGAGTTCGGCGGGCCCGCGCACTCGCGCTAAGAGCTCGCGACGCAAGTTTTCAAACCAAGGCTCGATAGACGATAGCCCGGCGCAATGACGGGCCCGCGTTAAGGCCTGGTGTTCCCAGACCCAGGCACTTTCGCGCTGGTAGCGGCCGAAGGCCTCGAGGCTCGAGACCAAGAGCCCTGAATTGCCGTTGGGCCGCAGGCGCAGATCGACCTCGAATAGCAAGCCGGCCGCGGTTCTGCTCGATAACCAGCCCATGAGGCGCTGGGCCAGTGCGGCGTAGCATTCGGCGGCGCGGGGGTCTGGATCGTCGTACAAAAAAACGAGGTCGAGATCGGACGCATAGCCCAGTTCTTTGCTGCCCAGGCGCCCATAGGCAATCATCGCGAAGCGGGGGTCGGCTGTGTGCCGGTTGCGCAGTTGCGACCAAACGAGCGGGATGGCGAGCGCGAGGACCTGGTCGGCCAGTTCGCTGAGATGATCGCTGAGGTGCTCGATGCTCAGGCGACCTTCCAGATCCTGTACCAGGAGTCTGAACACCTGAGCGTGGTGAGCTTCGCGCGCCAGATCCATCTGGCGTTCGATGTCGGGAAGACGACCCCCATCCAGTCGCGGGATTTGGCCAAGCCGGTCCTTGAGTTCCTGGCCCCAGCGGGCGTAGTCGACTGGCTTCAAGACCTCTCCATCGAGCAATTCATCGAGCACGACGGGATGGAGTAAAAGGTAGCTGGAACCCCACTGCGACTGGGCAACGGTGCGAACCAGCCGATCAAGGACTGCTGGAAACCGATCCAGCAGCATCAGGTACGAAGGTCGACCTAGAACGGATTCAAACAGATCGATCAAACGCACCCAGGCGGCCGGGTCGTCTGACTGGGGACGGCCGCGTACGCGTGCAATCAAACGCTCCAGCACGGCCCGGGTTTCGGGGCGGGCCGCACCCCAGCGCCGGCTGGCTCGCAAGGCCTCAACTCGGGCCAAGAGTTGGGGCGACTCAGCCGGATCGGCTAGATCGGGCAAGCTCTCCACGTCACCAGGTGTTGCCGGGCTAATCGGATCTAGTTTGCTTGGCCGCAGGAGCGCATCGAAGATTGCGGCCACGCGCTGGCGGGTGACGCGCAGTTGGCTCTCCAGATCTTCGACGCTCAACGAAAGCAACTGCGCCGTTTGCGCCCGCGCTTCAGGCGCATCGGGCAGGGTATGGGTCTGGGCATCCTCGCGGTACTGCAATGCGTGTTCGACCCGTCGAAGCCACGTGTAGTCGGCAGCGAGTGCCTGACATTCATCTTGGGGCAGCAACCCGCGCGCGCCAAGGATTGCAAGCGTCGTGAGGGTCGATGGGTGGCGCAAGTCGGGATCTCGACCACCCCGCACGATCTGAAAAAGCTGGGCGATGAATTCAATCTCACGGATTCCGCCGCGGCCAAGTTTGACGTCGATCCCACCGCGGCGCAGTTCGCGTTTGGCGGCTTCGCTGCGGATGAGCCCATGGAGGTCCCGAAGAGCATCGAAGGCACCAAAATCGAGATACCGACGCCAGACGAATGGCTGCACGATGGCGGTAAGGCCAGCATGGTCGGCGACTCGTTGCGCAGGGTGCGTCATTCCGGTGTCGGCAATCAGTCGCGACTTGAGCCAGGCAAAGCGCTCCCATTCGCGCCCCTGTTCAACGAGATAGTCCTCGAGCGCCGGCAGGCTCATGGCCGCTGGCCCCGAGTCCCCATACGGGCGGAGCCGCAGGTCAATTCGAAAGACAAACCCGTCTTCGGTGACCGGGTCCAGTAGCTGAATCATGGCGCGACTGACGCGGGCGAAAAATTCTGCGCAGGGGATCGACGGCATGGGCCCGCCGGCGGTTCGCCCCTCGTCCCGGTAGATCAGGACCAGATCGATATCAGACGACACGTTCAACTCGCGTC
>Ga0114979_10003069_pt1 | contig 11224 bp, 11 predicted proteins | sample S_140625_EF_Meta_FD_87315 | JGI IMG/M metagenome (GOLD analysis project Ga0114979, IMG submission 87315) | Freshwater microbial communities from Lake Simoncouche, Canada to study carbon cycling - S_140625_EF_MetaG | ecosystem: Environmental > Aquatic > Freshwater > Lake | place: Lake... | reverse complement strand
CAACACTAACATCAGCAGCATAATTTCCTGTGGTATCAGTTCCGAGTGCTACTGAATTAGCTGCAATCGTTGTGGTGATGCTTACATCTGAAGTTGCATCAAAACTAACAGTTCCTGTGACATCACCCGAAAGAGCAATATTCCTTGCTGTATGACGACCCGCTGCATATGCAGTAAATCCTGCGGCATTTGGGTCTTGCCAAGTGTGCGCACCAAGAGAATTTCCCTTGAGAATATATCCTGTCGTGGGTTCACCACTGACGGTGACAATGGTTCCGCCGTAATCTCTAAATGTATGAGTCTGAGCTCCTGCTGCACTGCCAACAATCGTATCTGTAACCGCACCATTTTGTAATACTAAATTTGCAACATGAAGATTTCCATAGGAAACTCCTGTGACCACTTCACTAGTAACCGTTGAACTCTTCTGAAATACGAATTCAGTAGCACTTGCATCCCAACCAAAGAATCCTGTGCGACCAGCAGTATCATAATAATTAAATACAATACCACGATCTTTTCCTGCATCGGATGCTGTAATTGGTAGACCACCAGAGGTTCCAAGGATAATCAATGGATCGTCTATGGTCATCGTATTGCTATTGACGGTGGTGGTAGATCCGTTGATTGTGAGATTACCAGTAACCGTCAAATCTCCACCAATCGTGCCATTGTTAGTGGTTGTGATTGAGGTGAAACTTGGAGTAGCAGTTACCGCAATAGTAACTGCTCCTGTAGCACCAGAAACCGTTATTTGATTTCCAGCAACCGCAGACTGAACACCAGTATTTGTAAAGGTGACTGCTCCCGTAGACGCTGATACAGAAATTCCCGTTCCTGCAACAGCTGATGTAACCGCACTATTGAGAAGTGTTCCTGTAGTCGCTGGCAGAGTATGAACTAAATTTCCAGTCTGTGTAGCCTGGGGTTTAATATCATTGTTATATAGAGTTACATCTCCATCATATCCCTTTAGTCTGAGCGTACCTTTATCTCCTACTGCATTCCCCTGCACGGTCAATAATGATGTTGCATTCTGAACGGTTGTAGTAGTTGAATTGAGATAAGTGTTGGTTCCCGATAAAGTAATATCTCCACTATTAGCATTGAAAGCTGCTACACCAGCAACATTTAAAGTAGAAGCAGTAATACCTGCATTCATTACTTGTTTGACGCTATAGGTATTGCCTTCATTTGTACGAGCAACATTGGTTACAGCACCAGTAACACCATTTAAGGATTGAACACCTGTGTTCGTTAGGGTTATTCCACCACTGGCAGCAGCAACGGAGATACCAGAACCACCATAAATAGTAACCGCACCAGTAAGACCATTAACAGAAGATACGGAACCTCCTGCGATATTAGCATCGATATAAGTCTTTACTGCTTTTTGGGTTGGAATCTTATTATCACTATTAGAACTTAAAGTTCCACTGGTGTCAATTTCTGCACCAACTCGCAATGATGTTCCATCATTCTTTGCGACATATAATGAATTTATTCCATCAACGAACGCTGGTTCGCCGAAAGTAAGACCTGATGGGGCAGTGCCGGATGTTGATCGTTTAATGCGAATTGTTGACATATTAGAAAGTTCCTCCATCTATGTATATGGAACCAAACATTTGAATATCCCCTCCAACATTTAAATTACCAGATATTGTTATATTATTTGGAAGACCAATGATAATATTGGGGCATATACTTGTTACTTCTATCTCTCCCGTTGTTCCTGTGATTCCAAGGATTCCATTACAACCATTCACCGAAGTGACTGCTGTTATGTTACCTGTTAGACCATTTATACTCTTAACCACATTTTTGGTGATTTGGTCCTCTACATTGGTAACACTCGAACTATATTGTGCACCAGCGGTATCGTAAAATGCAAATTTTAAGGATGCACCTAAAGTAGATACAACATCCGTTGGAGCGGAAGTAGTTCTGAGTGTATTGAGAAAATTGCCAACAGCAATCAATTCATGTGAGTTTGGTTTTCTGTGTACAAGTATCTTATCACTTTCAGATACAATCGTAGTAGTTGCGAATGTTATTCCAGTATATCCAGCAGCGAAATAATCAATTTTAAATATATGAGTTATTCCATCCAACGCATAAGATATTCCTGGTCCTCCATACAGATTCTGTATACCAGTTGCACCTCTGTCTCCCGTATTTCCAGTTGCACCAGTTGGTCCAGTATTTCCTGTTGGGCCTATTGGGCCTATTGGGCCTTGAACGAAAGAATCAGCACCAGTTGGACCTGTAGCACCTGTTGGTCCTGTTGGTCCAGTTGCACCTGTTACGCCGATTGGTCCTTGAACAAACGAGTCAGCACCAGTTGCACCTGTTGGTCCTGTTGGTCCAGTTGCACCTGTTACACCAATTGGTCCTTGAACAAACGAGTCTGCACCAGTTGGACCTGTTGGTCCAGTGAAACCTCTAGGTCCAGTTGCACCTGTTACACCAATTGGTCCTTGAACAAACGAGTCTGCACCAGTTGCACCTGTTGGTCCAGTGAAACCTCTAGGTCCAGTTGCACCTGTTGGTCCTGTTGGTCCCCGAACCGAGGAATCTGCACCTGTCGGACCAACTGGCCCTATAATTCCCTGTGGTCCTTGACCACCCATAGAAGTAACATATAATATTGTGGAAGATGTTACCTTTTCAACAAGTGTATTTGTTGTTGTATTTGGAATTATATTAATATCAAATTCATCTTGATTAGCAACAATAATGTTAGAAACATTCGCTTGATTTATAGCGATAGAAGAGTTAGTTCCACCAAATGTGGTAATAACCAATACAGCTAAATCGTTTGGCGTTTCCATATAATATTATGTTCTTGTTATTTCGCGAGAAATTTCAAAAGAGCCTTCAATGAGTCTCAGCACTTCGTTGGTCGCAATATTTTTAAGTTCAAGATCGTAGAAATGCTTACCCGTTGGAGTATTTTTCATTGTGACATAATCCACTCTCAATAATATTCCACCAGTATATCCTGTTGCGCCAGATGGAGATGTATTAAAACTAATACCACCTACACCATTAACTCCATTAATACCAGGAATAAAATCACCTGTCAGACCACCACCAGTTACTCCGTTTTTGGTCAGATACAATATCGTGGAAGTATCCTTTGAGGATTTTCGAACTTGCATTTCTCCACCAAAGTTTGATAAATCTATACCAGTTGCACCCTTGTATTTGTAATCCAGATGTAATTTGAAAGTTGTTCCTTGTTCGGCATAAATATCGTATCTTGCTGCTGGCATTTATATCTCCTATTTTTCTATTGTATTTATGATAAAGAAAAAAATTATATAAATGTCAGAGTTAAAATACTCCCCCATCTATATTTCCATTATAATTACCACCAACATTTAAATTTCCAGTTATAGTTACATTGTCAGGAAGTCCCAATGTTAGGTTTGGACAAATCTTTGTGATTTCTATTTCGCCACTGGTTCCTGTAATTCCAATAGCACCTGTACAACCATTTATGCTGGTTACTTTCAGTGGGTCCACCAACTGCGTCGGTAGGTCAACCATCAACCATTTCTGCGTGGCATAATTGAATCTTATTACCTTACCATCGCCAGCAAAACCATATTCTGATTCGGTGTCTATATTGACATCAAATAGTTCGTAGAGGAATTGAGGGCCTGTTGGTCCAGTTGGTCCAGTTGGTCCTAGCGGGCCAACATATCCAGTTGGTCCCATTGGACCAATTAAATCAGATCCACCACCAAAGGAAACCCATTGACCAGTTTGTCCAATAGGGTCGTGGTCGTTGACAAATGTATAAAGGAAAGCATTAGAGCTATCAACCCATCTATGACCCACTCTTGGATTACTGGGTGCTGTCAATCCAAATGTGAATTCTGGATCAGTGGTATTCTGACATACCATCTTCCAGGCATATCCATTGTATAACCAAATTCGCGAATCATACTCGTAGGTGTCTCCAATACATTCGGTATTTGGAAAATCTATGCCAGTGAGTCCAGAACTACCACCACCATATGTGGGACACCCATATCCTATCTCTATCCAATGACTCGTCTGATTAACATCCTGAATGTATGTGTATTCTACAGCATCATTCAGATGAAACCATTTATCACCAGTATCTGCTCCTGTTGGAGCAGTGATACCAATGATATATTTTACATTACCAGTTAATGTGACATTGACGGATCCAGAGGCGCCTAGAAAACGCCATCCAAATCCGTCAAATGCCCATAATCTATTTTCCGAAGAATAAGTATCACCAGATTGAGGTTGCGGGAAAACTGGAAATCCCATTAAACATCATATCCTATCAGTAAACAAGGAATTTAGCGACTAGCCTTTTCCTTCTTCTTATATTTATGATTTTTAATTACAGGATTTTGATTGGGAATATTTTGCGTAAAGGTTTGTTGTTGATACTGAGATTTCATGTTTTCAGAAATTGTTTCCATTATCTTGCGATATTGATTGAAATTTTCCTGAACTCTCGGAATTTCCGTTGGAGGAATCTTTCCTTCATCAAGAAGACGCTTACAAGCAAGATATCCAAGTTCTGGTTTTCCCGCATAGAATGCGCTTGCTCCGACTTCATCTAGACATGCGTAATCATAAATCGCATTGGCAACAAAGAGAATATCATCCTTTGGAATAGGAATCTCAGCAGCTGCTCTAGCAAATATGAATGCTGCTGCTGGCATGTTGAATTTAGTTCTGAGCACCTGAGCAATGTGATACAGGGGTTCAGCACGGATTGGTCTAGAGTTATATGCGTCGATGAAGGATGCCTGTACCTCAGGCCAAGGACGATCCAGCATCGCTCTAGCGATTGCTATTCGATACAACGAATAATATATCTCTTCTGCCCATCCGCCCATCTTAGCTCTCTTCAGATAAGAGTCAATCGCCTTTTCCCACTGCTGTGAGTCAAAGTAGGATTGTGCTAGATAAAATTGATATCGTGTGTTTTCTGGTTCATCAATCAATGCTGCTTCAAGCATTTCAGCATCTTTGGTATATTTTTCAACAGGAGTGATTCCAAGATTCCTGTTACCAAGAGTTCTCGCATTTAGAAAATAATCACCCTCAATCTTCATCATTACTGGTTGTGTCTTGATAAGAGATGCTGGAAATTCATGAAGAACTCCACGATACTCCCATTGAGAATCAATCTTAAAGATTTGTGTTCTCCACCAAGAAAACTCTGGTCTTCCCATACGAATAATATATGCGTCTGCTTCCATGACCGCAGGAAACTTGAAATTTCCCTCAATCTTATCATCAGCGTCAATCACCCATGCGTAGTCTGCCTTGCCATCACAATGACGAAGAGCAACGGATCGGTTGTGTCCAAATCCCTTCCATTCATCTTGATGAAGTTCGCCAGGAATTCCCTTCTCAGTAAAGAACTTGGTGATTAGTTCCTGAGTTCCATCAGTGGAACCTGTGTCAGAGATGACCCAGTAATCAATGAGCGGGGCAACGGATTCAAGACACTCATGAATGATATGAGTCTCATTTTTAACAATCATGCACAATGTAATTTTTGGTTTCATATTATATACCTTCTACTTACTATTATGTATATTGATTGTCACTAGGATTTTGAATAATATACACTTCCAGATTCCTTATCAATCTTAGAAATTGAATATTTGTTTTGTTTAAGATATTCATCAGTTTTTATAAATTTTTCAGTATACATGTTTGTCGCACCAGAATGAGGACCATCAGTATGCCAAAATTCAAAACAAATATTATTAATATTTAATTTATGAAAATCAATATTCATTATTATATCACAATCATGTCCCTCTGTATCTATATACAATGTATCAATATTTGTGGATAGATCTAATCCAAGAACATAATTAAGATAAGTATTCAAGGTAAAACATTGAACATTCATCTGGGTTAGTGTGTATTCTGGATTTCCGTGTTGTATTAAATGATTTTTATCTATAGATGCTACTTGAGAATTTCCATTTTTATAATCAAATGGAAAATATAATTTAATTATTCCATTTGCATCACTTATAGCAAAATTTGATATTATTTTTGTTGTTAAATTTTCATATCTTTTTTGAATTAATGGTATACTATATGGATTGGGTTCTATAAAAATAGCAAATATATCTTTAAAATTGTTTTCAGATATCATGCGAAATACATGATCATCGCCGTCCGCAACTCCTATTTGTACTATAGTTTTCATATTGTTTTCAATTCTCCATAAATATTAAGTATTTGATCAACGCGATTACCAACTAAATGATATTTTGTTATCTTGTTGTATATGTTAGTTGCAAGATGATTTCTATAGTCATGATCATTATACAATCTTAGCATTTTTTCATATGCTTCTTGTCCCGTGCTAAAGTAGCATATGTCTTCGTCTTCAACAAACAAATCATATATTCCAGTTTCCGCAGAAATACGATTTGTTATTATAGCATTACCACACCCACCAGATTCAAATATTCTGCGTGTTATCTCATCGAATCTAGCAAACTGATATGTAAATGTTCCAGAATTATAGTAATCAGTATTGTCAAAATTCCATACATGTTTATTTACAAATTTATCTTTAAAGATATTTGAAAATTCTTGTATAAGTGGTCTATATCCCAAGCACGATGTGACACATATATTTTGTCTATTTGCATTTTCTTTTTTGTAAAATACAGAATCATCACACCATTGTGTCATCCAATTAGATGGTAAATTCATATTGACATAATCGGTATGACAACGCAAATCTGGAGTGAACATGGCATCAACATGATTAATTCTGTTTTCAACATTTCTGCGACCAAATGGTTCATCATCTCCAAGTTCAATGAATATCTTTGTTTTTGTTTTAGATTTTAACAATTTGAGTTGTTGATCAAAGGATGGAGAAGGTCCAGCCCAGCAAAAGAATATCAGATCGTGTGAGTCTGCATTTGCAAAAAGTTCAGAAAAATCACATGCTTTGGGATTTAATGCATAATGCTTAATATTATGTCCCTTTTTCTCGAAAGATTTTCCTATTCCGATTGGTGTGTTCCACTTATCTGGGTTAAGTGGATTGAAATCGTATGCTAATGCAATATTCATTATATTACTCTATATCCATTTAAATAAACTTGTTCAAATTTATCCATTACTTTTTTTGGATTGTAATCAGAATACGCATTCCAATTTTTATCCTTGATATCATTTTTAGAAATATGCATCAATATGGTTTTGATGTCATCTTTATTGCCATAGTATATTCCAAGAGATCCAAGAATATCTATATGACTTCTTTCGCGAGATCCGTTCCAAGTTATGATTGGTTTATTCTTAAGTGAGAATTCACCACAAGCCATTCCAAACGATTCTCCAACATATCTAGCATGAAGCATGGCATCACATGTGTTTATCAACTTCACCTTATAATCAATATCAGTAGAACCTGGTAAAAATATGACTCGTTCATGTTCTATGAATTTTTCCGTACACTGAAATACAAACCAAACATCAGTTCTCTTGTCTATGACTTCTATTATTGCTTCCTTTACAAATGATATATCAAAGGTTTCAAATCCACCATTTCTTCCAAACACAAAAGCATCCTTGGGAATGTTTAATTCTTCCCTCAGATCAGATTCTCCATCTGGCAAAGTCACAATATACGGAACAAAAGGAATCTTGTAATCAGTGATCTTCGATAGCCATTCGGAACCCATTGCAAATACATCACCATGTATATCATTGGTTGAGCAAATTGCGATTGCATTTATGAGATTCTTGCTATAAGTGGAAATAACGCCATCTGGTCTTCCACATTTCTCCATGAAAAAATATTCACATTTATTTTCTTCTAAAATTTTGTCTATCTCTCCAACATGCGAATAATGAAAAACCTTATCATTAAATGTTTTTTTGAACTTATCAACCACCATGGTATTGTTGGCATGGTGATTGATATTGTACATTATTATAGGTTCAATATCAAGATATTTCATACCCCAATATGCCCAATTATAAACTGCCAGTGTTGTCCCAAAAAGGGACATTGCGTTATCGTGAAATGCTATTTTCATAATATTTAATATGTTCTTCTTTTATCTGTAACTGCTTTTAAAAATTCATCTTCATTTTCTATGTTTGGTTCTTCAAAATACTTAATATGTTTATATGGAGATATATGTTTTTCTGTTCTTTTAGATGGATATTCAAACACAACACATCTTTCATTTTCTATGTTTGGTATGCTATTAATCATAAGATGATATCCACATAGTGATTCTGGATGAAACATTCCTATTGGATGTATATAATCGCTTATCTTGTCAAACATCAATGAATAGGTATCCATCAATTCACTACCACCAATAGCAAATACATCTGCTCTAGCATAAGATCTCACTCCTTTAAATGCCCAATCAGCGGGAATTAATATATTATTTTGCGCTAGTTGTAATTCAATGTTAGTTAAATACCTAAACCAAAAATAATCTGCTCTTGATCTTATCACTAAATCATATTTAAAATTATTTTGGATTTCATATTTTCTTTTTAATTCATTACACATGAATATATTATAAAATGAATAAAATACAGAAGATTGCTGAAATGGACAATGAATTGTTTCATAATGTTCTTTAGTGTTGATTACCATTTCTTTTGGATTATAAAGTTTTTTAAAATCTTCTTGATTCTTGGTGAATCCTTCTTTATTTTCTAATCCATAAAAATACACATCAACATTATGTTGAGATAGAAGGTAATGTTCAAAAGAATAATGAGTATCAATAAAGTTACGCAATCCCCCCGACATACACAGAGCTATTTTCATGTGATATAATACTTTCCTGTGAGTGCAATGTCTTTTTCAAAGTACGGATAGTAAACAAAGTTTGGTATTAAACTGCGATCCATCTTAGAAAAATATTCAATAAATCCGTTTTGGATAGACATATGTTGTTCACAATCTCCCCATTTAGCATTTAATATAGCTCTAGAGAATCCATGATATTTTTCACTTTCCAGGTGGCGAGGATCTTGTCTATGACATCCAACCAATTTGCCATTTGTATCTATTACTGAATTTTCCAAAGGGTTGTATATTATTTTTGCACACCAGTCGTTGATGGAAGAACGATCACGATTATATATGAATGTGCGTATCCAGTAATCGAATTCCTGATAACTTATATTACAGAATCTTTCGTCCCACATTCCTACTTTACAAATATGATTGGCAGTATATGAATGACACTGATCTCCACAACCAAATGTAACAAAATCATAATGTTTGTGTTTTTCTATAAGATATGAACACCAGTTTGGCAAAAATAGATTATCATCTTGAGCAAGAACCAATATATCGCAGTCAGGAGAAGTTAGAGACTTGAACCCATGCAACAGACATTGGTTCCAACTTCGTGACAGATGACCAGTTGAAAAATCTAGTCTTAGGGTATTATGAAAAACTGCTATATTGTTGGACGAACAATATTCAGACAACCCAAAAGACTCAGTATAATTATTTATAACATTAATAGAGTAATCTTGTTCAATCAGATCAGACCTCAACAGAGAATCCAAGTTGTTCTTCAACATGAATTCATTTCTATACGATACTACAAATACTTTGACTTTCATAGTATTGCTACTTTATTGTATGTGTGATCATGCTTACAATATTCTATTTTATAACCATTACTAATCAGATACCTGTCACACTCTTCCTTGTTTGGAATATGCATGTATTCGTATCGTATTATTTTTGGTTTTATTTTTAAAAAATCAATCTGTTTAATTATTTCAAATTCATATCCTTCGCAATCTAATATCAATAAATCTATAATATCAATTTTCATATCAGTTGTAAATGTATTCCAAGTTTTACTTTCAACAATAATAGATCCATTGTTGTCGATATGCGACATGCATCCTTGTTCCATCATTCTAATTTTGCCATCAATTGAAGAAATTGCATGTTTACAATAATAAACATTATTATTATATTTTCCATATACATTTATCAAATTATCAAAATATAAACTGAGTGGCTCTACTAAAATTAATTTAAAAGACGAAATAGATTCCAATAATTCTTGAAATCCATATTCTTCGCCAATAATACCATCATTGGCGCCAATTTGTATAATTATTGGATTATTTTTATTAACATAATCTCTGTAATCAATTGATCCTTGCATTTCACCAGCATGATCTTTTACTATTGCCATAATTTATTTTACCTTAAATATGTTATACTTATCAACCCCAAAGTTGCATATCAGTTCGCACTAGAGAATGTTTACCACAATTATAGTTTCCATCATTAAATGGAGGATTTAAATCAATATACTCAACAACATTTGCATTTAAAGAATTATTTTTAAGCAAATGCCATTGTAATAAGTTTTCTCCATTGACAATACATCCCTCATCATGGTATCTATCTATATTATGATATATTGAAGTTATCATGTCCATTCCCTCATTTTTAGAAATAACAACTTGATCATTGACTTCGGTATAATTAGAATTTGATCTTGTATTACAATAATACATCTTTTCGCTGTTGAGCAACGAAAAATCTATTTTGGTATTCAGTGCAAAGTCAAATCGGGTTCTTATGATCCAATCATATTTAATATCAAAAGATTTTCGTATCGTATTTACCATCATATTAGAACGATACATCATAAATGTATTAAATGCAGGATGATTATTTCCTGCTATACGATAATCTTGTTTTTTCAATCGAAAACAAGATTGGTCTTCTATTATAAAATTCTTAGGTTTATATAAGGAGAGCACATCATCATCCCAATTCTTAGACCAAGTGTGAAAGTAAACATCAACATCATTACAAGAAAGTAAATTTTTATTCATGTATTCGAATGCAATTTTAAATGATCTAATTTGACCAGAAAGACACAATGCTATTTTCATAATTATTTTTTTCCTTTAATTCTGCCCAATGCAATCTGTTTTATTTCTTGCAACTCCTACCATGGATTCGCCTATATTTGTAATTCTTATTGCATTTTTTCCATAAAAATATTCAATATTAGACATTTTAACATATTCAGCAATCCACATTTGAATTTTATCTATTAAATTTTTTATATTTGAATAACATTTCAATGCATTTGTCATATTGCCATCTATTATTATCATATTATCATTATAATTTATATTTAGATAAACATATCCACGCTCTAAT
>Ga0114979_10003068_pt1 | contig 11227 bp, 16 predicted proteins | sample S_140625_EF_Meta_FD_87315 | JGI IMG/M metagenome (GOLD analysis project Ga0114979, IMG submission 87315) | Freshwater microbial communities from Lake Simoncouche, Canada to study carbon cycling - S_140625_EF_MetaG | ecosystem: Environmental > Aquatic > Freshwater > Lake | place: Lake... | reverse complement strand
GACTACGTCATCTTCCTCTAATAATTGAGCACGACAACATGGACACGCGTTATTTACAGTTAATGATTTTGTTACGCACTTAAAGCAGAAACGATGTCCACACTCAGTTACGCAACAATTCTTTTCGCCAATCACTTCGTAGCATATAGGGCATTCCATTTTATTTTTCGGTTGTTATTGTTTTGGTTGTTTGAATACCATATACAATTTGTGAAAAAAGTATTTCAATTTTATACAAAATATAATACACACCTAATATAGATGAAATCTAAGAAAATAGGCCAATACGTAAAAAATAATTATACCTTAAAACAAAAACGAAACATTGCGAAAAAAATAATAGATTTAACAGAGAAAGACGTAGAAAAAGACTTTATAAATTTAAAAGAGATTGGTTGTGAAAAGAAGAAAGCGTTAAGTCAAACCGGAAACGATATTGTAAATTATTTTACGTTTGTTGAGAGATTGAATACAATAGGTAATAAAAAACTAAATTTCTATGATGTTTGGCAAAATAAAAATGCTTTAGCTAAAAAAAAATACGTTAATAATATTCTTTCTTTTTATAAAAACAGAAAAACAAAATACCCCGAGGCAAAAGTATGGTATCGCATTTCAAATTTGTATTTTTCCGCAATATCTATATTCAAACCCCAGATAGCAATGGATATATATTGTTTATATAATCCTACTACCATATTAGATTTTACCATGGGGTGGGGCGGCAGATTAGTGGGAGCATGTGCACTAAATGTTCCAAAATATATAGGTATTGATATGAATACCAATCTAAAAACGCCATATAACAAAATGACGCATTTCTTAAAAAAACATTCGACTACCGAAATTGAATTATATTTTCAAGATGCATTATCCATTGATTATTCCAAACTTGATTATGATTTAGTATTAACAAGCCCACCATATTACAATATAGAAACATATGGTGATAATGTAAAGAAAACAAAAGAAGAATGGGATAATTCATTTTATATTCCTATTTTTGAAAAAACATTTCAACATCTTAAACCAGGTGGACATTATTGTATAAATATTCCAAATGAAGTATATGAAAATGTTGCAGTCAAAATATTAGGCAATCCTCTCACAAAAATACCTTTAGCCAAATCTAAACGAACATCAAATGAGAAATATAATGAATTTATTTACGTGTGGAAAAAATAATTTATGTTGTTTCGCTTTACAAAACAATATAAATTTAAGCATGTGGTTTACGATTACGTTGACTTACCTTCACATAACCGGCATCTTCTTCGCCATTTGATTCTGGTCCACGTGTCTTATATTTTCTTACAGGTGCACGTGGTCTTGAACCATTGTCGGCTAATTTACGGGTTTGACACATAATTTCACCATTCTTGATTCCACTAATATTGACAGCATGGAATTCGTGTTTTTCATTTGGAGATTTCACTAAATCAAAATCGACATATTCACCTTGAACTAAATATTTATATAAAGAATTGTCACCACCAATAGATGAAAAATGAACGAAAATATCTTTTCCGGCATGGTCACCGTCACATACTGTGATAAACCCAAATCCGGATTTATTGTTGAACCATTTTACTTTTCCTGTTAATCTTTGGGCTTGTGCTGTTTCGCTCATTCTGTGTGAATCGAGTATACCATATTATGGGTATTTTTTTTTATATTGTTTATATTAAATATTATTGTAATATATATATATATGAAATCATTATTTAAATTTATTGAAAAAAATTATATGATTGTTATTTTATTTTTTGTTTTATTATTTAGCATATATTTTTTAAATAACAGATTTAATATTATTGAAGGTCTAAAAAAGAAGAAAAAGCCCAAAAAATCTAAAAAATCCAAAAAATCCAAAAAATCTAAAAAATCCAAAAAGCCTAAAAAATCCAAAAAGCCTAAAAAGTCAACTAGTGCAACAGTTGCGGCTACATCTATATTTGGAGGAACAATTGGATACTCAACCCAAGATGATATAAACAATAATAAAAACACGATTGCACAAACGAAACGAATATTTGAAATAGATGGACCATCATATAGTGATAAGATAAACTTGATTAAGGAAATGTTAGATGGGGCAATTATAAAGGATGATATCATTCGACAAATTGTAACCGACGGTGAAAAAGCAATATGCACAAGTATTTATACGCATATAAATGAACCAAAATCAAATATAGAAAAATCTTTAGTTGAACAAATAAATGGTCAGTTAAACCAAGAGGGCAAGTCATATAGTGATAAAATAAAAGGTATTAAATTTATATTAACCGATACCTCATTTTACAATAAATATCTCAACGACATTATTTTCGATGGAGAAAAAGAAATTATATTTAGTTTAAATACATATATAAAATTGTTAGAACAACAATTCAATTCAACATAAATATTTCCTTTAACCTATTATAATTTGGCATTTCATCATATTTCAAATTATAACAATATTCAATATATTCATTTATTTTTTCATTACATTTCAATGCAATTTTTGTAATAACCTCTGTAACCTTGTATTTTTTTCGAAACTGATTTTTTTCATTCAATATATGCATTGGCGAGTATGTTTCTGGAAATGATATTTCTTGTGGTGCATCGCTCCACAATAGCTTGCCAAAATACAAATATAAATATATATATCCAATTGAAATCAAATCGTCTCGTCTTGACGGCTCTATACCATTGTGAATATTTATACTAATATATTTAGGCGATCCTATTATAAATTCACGGCCATCACGAAAAATACTATGTTCATGCTCCTCGTTTATATAAAAGGTTGCTAAACCAAAATCAATTAAATAAATTTCATTTTCCAATATCATAAAATTTTCGGGTTTGATATCGCGATGTATTACGTAATGACTATGTATATTTTCTAATATTTCAATCATACGAATCATTATTTTATTAATTGGGTCCGTTTGTAATTTCAATTTAGGAATACACTCAACGAATGATTTATCAAAATATGTCATTACCAAACATATATAATCACCGTATGGACCATACCACAATACAAATGGAGTATCTCGACAACCCTTTCTATAAAGATGATTCAATATCGTTGTCTCATATTTTATCGTATTTAATTCTTGGTCCTTCTTCTCTATTTTTATAGCAACGAATTGGTCTTTTTTAACATGCTTACCTTGATACACTTGTCCAAAATTTCCACTACCTATTTTTTTTATTAATTTATATTTATTTCCTACTATATGCAAATTCGCATCCATAAAATGTTGAAAGATATATATGTATATATTATATCAATATGGATTTTTTTAATTTATTTTATAAATTTGATAATACCTTAGAAAAAGTGAAAAAACCATTGTATTTATCTTTGATATTCATTATATATTTTTCATATTTCTTAATATTTGCCGGTTTATATTATGTAAATACCAATTATATTCATATCTTTAGCATATTGTTGCAAATATTTGTATGTGCATTTTTAATCATTCGTTTTCACCCATTTCGAAAACATGAATTGAGAGAATTTGACGCAAGTATCATATTTGCCAGTGCTATTTTATTATTAACAAATGCCGGATTGACTGAGTTTGCAAAAAAAGATTTAGAAGCTCTTGCAAAATACATATAAAGAAACCATTCTATATAGAATAGTATATGGATATTATAATCAACAAATTTGAATTATTGTGTAAAAATGTGCATCCAAATAAAAATTCCATCGATATAATGGAACATTTACCAACACTATACAACTATGCAAAAGATTGTGATAGCGTATTTGAAACCGGCGTTAGAAACTGTATATCATCTTGGGCATTTTTATTCGGCTTATTAAATGAATATAAAAATAAAAAAAGAATTTTTTTAAACGATATTCAAAAATGCGATATAGATGATTTAATTGCTGTTGCAGAACGTTTTGATAATATAGATATAAAATATGAATGGAAAAATAATTTACAATTAGAATTGAATGAAAACTATGATATTACATTTATAGATACATGGCACATATATGGTCAATTAAAACGCGAATTAAATAAATTTGCAAAAAATACCAACAAATATATTATTTTACACGATACTACTGTAGATGAAATATACGGAGAAACTGTTCGATTAGGTCTAGATGCAAATAAACAATCCCAAGAATCTGGATTACCAGTTGATGAAATTAATAAAGGTTTATGGCCAGCGGTAGAAGAATTTTTAGAAACGAACACTGAATGGTATATAAAAGAAAGGTTCGTAAACAATAATGGATTAACTATTTTAGCCAGGAAGTTTATTGTATAAAATAGATAAAACAAAAAATACACCAAATAAAAACATTGTAAAAATATATTGATAAAAAATATGAATATATTTTCATATAGATATATAGAAAATGAATATACAACAATTATTTGAAGATGCTCAAAATGACCCTTCTTTGTTATCTACATTAGATATCAATCAATTATTAAATTCTCTCGAAAATAAAAATAATGACTATCTGGTAGACAAAACGTTTAAAAATATACATGACGATGTATTCAATATAGTTAAAACGGCTATACTTCCTGATAAGGTTGGTGAAATATCTAAAAAATTAGCCGATTATAGGTATGTAGATGAAATATATGAATTACATAAAGGAAAGCATGTTCGATGGATAAAGGACAATAAATTAACAAACGGTGGCATCGTCGTTGATATAAAGTTTTTAGATAATGGAGTTCATGTTCTTTGTTTGAATAATCAAAGACGACTCATTCAATACAAATTCGATGGTTCGATTACCTTTCAAAAATTATCGGTCGATGAACAACTTATCTTAATGGCATACGAGAATTTATAATTCGTTTTCGCGTAAAATTACCTATATGCGTTCTCAATTTTCTGGTTTTTGTTTTTTGCTGTGTTAAGTAAAAAAAATCCTTGATATAATATATCATTTTTTGAAAAACCTTTTTATGTTGGTCGTTATTTTGCGGAAATGGTATTATATAATGACCGTCGTTTATGATATTGTATAGTTGCGTTTCGTCGAATGAATCTGTGTATAATTTAGAATTTATAAATCGTTTTACAATCGTATCTACGGTTAAATAATAAAAATATGGAGACGGTTGTATATAATAAACTTTCTCATGATTCATTTTTTCATGGTAACTGTCATCTATAAAACAAATTTCTGTTTTTTCTGGTAATAATGCACATTGAATAAAATCATCGTGCGTTTTATTATTTGTTGTTCTACCGGTTTCTATTATTTTATTATTTATTTTAAATGCGGAAATTACTTTATCAAATATGATGGTTTCTTCTTTTAATTTATATTGAAAATATTTGGTTAACAAATTAGGTATTTCCGGCGAATAAATACTATTGGTGTATATATACAATTTATCACATTCCCCTTTTTTTTTCTTTTTTATTATGTATTTTAATATTTTTAATATACCTTCTCTCATAAATTCTGGATACAAATCCAGAAGTATATTAAAAGTATTTTGATTTTTGTTTACATCTAACAAATTCCACAATATAAAAAGTTGATGAAAAGACCCCAATGTTTCATCTAAATCAAATACTAATACTTTATCTAATTTACGCGGTTTTTTTATTTTAATATTAGATTTCGGCAGTATTTTGAAATAATAATTATTTTTATATACACGAATCTCCGGGACAACCATTCGTTCATTTAACATTATGTAATATATAATAAAACTACATAATATTACCATCAAAATATATAATGATTATAACGTGACTCCTGATAATCCAGTAGACCCAAATCCTCCTTCACCGCGACAAGTAGTTGATAATTCACTTTCATCTACCAATTTCACAATAATTGGACATAAAGATGGATGACATATCTGTAATAATCTTGCGTTTTTTTCAATGACATATTCTTTTTCATTATCCAAGTTTCTAAATGCACCGATTAAAGTTCCCCGGTATCCGGAATCGATTATACCCGTATGATTTGCTAACATTAACGGTGTTTTTGACATACTTGAACGTGGATATACATAATATCCACAAGTAGACGATTTTTTTTTGCTCATATCTTGATATATCATTTCACATTTTATCCCTAAATCAATCATGCGTGCGTCTTTCGTAGATGCCATCGTAATTTCATCTGGAATAAATAAATCAAAACCGGAATTTGGAAAATCATCACTTGCAATTTTTGTATTATGTTTTTTAATATGTTCCATATATATTTTGGTCAATTCATTATTATTTTCATTTACACTTATTAACAATAACGCATGATTTTGCATTGTTTTTGATATATCACCAATATCATCTATATCATATGTGAAATTGGTAGATTCGCTTTTTTTTATGTATGGTTTTATTGCATCTTCTACTGTAGTAAACAATGTTGACAATATTTCTTGGGTTTTTGTTTTAATATTTGCAGCGGTTTCCATCTCGATACTATAAATATAGTATTACGTTTATATTGTTTATTTCATATGTTTATATTGACTCCAACTAATTTTCTTACCTTCTACAGGTAACACACGTTCACTGTCATGTTCTTTATCTAAATTATCACCACGTTTGACCGCCGAATCTACATATAATTCTTTTAATATTTTTCCAAAGACAACCGAACCCTCATGTTGGTCTACTTTACCATCTTCTATCATTTTTAATACCGACAACATTCGAGTCATAATAACCAAATCAATTTCGTCTTTTAATATTTTATTAAAAATATCAGTATAATTATTGAACAAAAAACGGCATTCCTTTTCGCACAATTCCTTGAATTCATCTGGCTTCATTTGTCTCAATGCCGAATTATGCACTTTCAAATTTTCCATACGACGAATATCATCGCGTATTTTTACACTATGTTTTAATTTTCGAATATTGTCTGTATTATTTTCACATTGGGTTTGGTCGATTAAACGTTTTAAATTTAGCTTTTCGTTATTGTCCATTCACAATTATATATAACGTCTTATATGTTTTATGTATTTTTAAACAAAATATATTATATTTATAACGTATAATATGGAATTTAGCGGAAATGAAAAACGCCTAAACAATGATGTCGTCAAAGAATATTATTTGATTGAAATCGGCAGTTTTTTATTAATTTTTGCATTTATAAATAAATATATGTCAGAAATAGAATCCATTCGTGAACAAATATATGAAAAAATTACAAATTCATATTATTATACTTATATGCAATATTCTATTCAAGATGGAAAATTCAAAACAGTTTATCATGAAAAAAATTATTTTCAAAAGTTTTTGGACTATCTAGGTATTTTATAGTTTAGGAATATTATACTTTTTATCTTCGTATTATCTATAAGAATGAAAATTCGGTTTACTTATATTGTTGTTGCGCTATTTTTAGCATTTGTTATTATGTTTTCTACTTCATGCTCTAGTAATTTTATACCATTTTCAAATGATAAAATGGGTTTCCCTTACGAAGGATTCGCTAGCAAGGATAAAAAAGAGCACCTTACGAATAAAAAGGAAAAAATGACATCACTTTCTCCAAGTGAAGTTAGTCCTAAAAAAGTCGAAGGATTCGAAGGTTTGTTACCTGCTCCTTATGCAGATACTGCATTAATTGACCCATTTTTTCAAGCCGAATCTAGACAAGATTGTAAAAGTTCTGGTTTAACAAAAGGTGCTGGAAATTTATGTTCAACCCCTGAATTAAAAACCTTATTGCAAACCCGTGGAAAAAACGCAACTGGTGGCGATTTCCAAATTGGTAATTAGATAATATAATACTTATTTACGTATTCTATTATCATATTCGTATCGCTCTTTTTCGTTTTCTAAATTACATAGATGAGCGTTTGCTTTCACACAATTCTACAATTTCATTCAATATAATTTCCTTATCATTTTCGGTATATTTAAAACATATCGTTTGAATATCAGCAGGTGATAATATATAATCTATCATCTTATCAAAATATTCCGCGTATATAGGATTATTTACATCAATATTTCTTATTTTACCCAACATTTCTTTTATGATTGATATAGAAGCCAATTTAAATTCATGCCAGTAATCGATTCGACCAGACCGGAAAAATGCAGGGTCTATATGTTCTAAATGATTTGTGGTAAATATTACCATCGCACCATGTAATTCAATAATACCATCTAAAACATTCAATACACATTCCAGTGTTAATTCATCCTCATTTTTATTATTCAATTTTATTATTTTATTAAATTCCTCTTTCGATTTTTCATTTTTTATGTCATCTACATCATTTATTATTGTATATGATTGATTTGATACGATACCATTATCTTGGTTTCGTTCTTTTAATACACCATTATTATTTGCATCAAAATCCTCAAAAACATAACATAATTGATTTAATCCAAACTTCTTATTATTAATCTCCGTCAATCTAAATATACTGCAAAAATCACTACATGTTTTTATTTTTGACCACGATACTAATACCCCATGTCTACCAGTTTCATTCAAAATTCCGCGTATTGTGCACGACTTTCCAGTTCCCGGAAGACCGGTTAATAACATGGTTGCTTTGCATGTTACGCCTGCATTTTCATAATCTTTTTCATATGATAAATTTGTATTGTCTATTTTGAATCTACGAACATATTCTATAAATTTTGATTTCCCTTCAAAAAATATATTCTTATCCAAAAACTTATTACTCTTGAATGGAAATTCTCGGAAATATAAGTTGGTTCGATTATCATCATCTCTATGTGACCTCAAATATTCAAATATCATTTGTTTATTTTCTGCAAATACTGTATCATTGTTATATTCAATCACGCATTTTGTAACAAAATCTTCTAGTATCGAATATCTATTCTTTTCAGGAATGGACATTTTATACACATAATTCTTATCAATTATTTTTTTTGTTTTCTCACCATTTGATTTTTCGTCTTCTTTTTCTTCATACTGAATAATGATTTCAAGATATATTTTATCCTTCTCAGATATCAAAATACTTTGATTATATTCTGGTAGCATTATAAATTCGATTTTTTCTTCATCATAATAATAATCAGTAGCTACTTTGATTACTTCATTAAAACAAGAAATTTCCTTATTTTTATTTTTCGTTAAAAAATGAGTGATTGCCTTGAATTTTTCACTATACACCACTTTTACTATTTCTTTTTGAGAAAATCCACCCATAGTATATTTTTTTTTGTGACCGGGTATAGTAAGTGAACTATTTTTACTATTATAATTAATTATATGTTTTATATTATCTACTATACTTGTTTTCGAAATTACATAAAACAAGAACATTAATAAAAATATGTAGCGCACGTCTATATTGCTATTTTTGAATACTTCCGATAATTCATTTATTAGTTTTGAATATATTGCCGCTTCAATCAAATGGGCCGGGTCTAACTGCATAAACTATATATATTCTTCGAAAAACATTTATATAGTTTGTAATTATTATTTCATATAATTTATGTTTATCTCTTCTGTCGGTTTTCTTGCCAATTTTATCATTTTTTTACGCGTATTTTTTCCCAGATGTCGCCATATGTATGGCATTTTTTCATTCATTGTAATCACTGGAACTTCGTCCTTTGATATTTTGGCATTTTTTACTAACTTACATTTGTTTTGATTTTTACACGTTTTTCTATATCGAACGTCCGTTTTGCTCATGACATTGCATATTCCCCAATTTTTTGAACCATTCGAACAATATGATGGTTCACAATTCAACATGGATTGACCACATGGCACGTGTTTGCATGTTTTATATTTTTTACATTTACTTTGTTTTTGGTCTTTATGTTTTCTTGAACCCATTCTGTTATCTATTCGTATAAAGTATGCTTTTATTTTTTCCATATTACATAAGCCAAATATAACCCAAAAAAGTTTTTAGAGAATATATCCAAGATATTATATCCAATATTTTTCCAATAATATGGCATGATAGCCGCTACACCATATAATGACCATACTCCCGCAAAATACCAAAACATTTTTTTTCCAAAAGTGGTATATTTTGCATAATGATTGTATATCATTACATAATAAATGATGAACGGTATAAATCCACATGCAACTGCTATCAAATTATTTATTACGCCGATTTCTCCTAAATATCCAAATAATAACATTAACCAATTCAATAAAAATATGGGTATTAATATTTCTTTATCTTTAGAAAACGCATCAATAATTGGGTCTAATGTATAATTTACAAAAGGATCTTTTTTCTCTTTTTCTTTCTTCTCCTCTTCTTCCTTCAAATAATCTAAATACATACAAAGCGAAAATAACATGAGCGGAGTTGTTATGGCCCAGTCAAAATATCTTTTCGGTGTGACATTTTTTATAGATGAAAATAAATATGCTAGCCAAACGTAGAATGTGCCCTCCACCACTTGAACTATCAATTCCAATAATAAAATACTTTTTAGCAAAATCATCTCCTCGTTATCATTTACTATCATTACGTATACATTAAATATACCTGTAATGATTTGAACAACTAGAGATATATAAACGGTTTTTAACAATGTCGATTGTAAATTCATTATTATATTTTACTGATATTTTTTTACAAAAAATCGTTGCATACATTTACTACAATATGGTATTATTTTTGATTTTTCACCTGGCAAATCCATGATGTCTTTTACTATGATATGTCGACAATGGGTTTTCAAATAATTTTTTACTAACCGTGAAATATATGCAAAATCTGGTTGGGGATTTTCTACTATTTCCAAATGCTGATTTACTATACGCATGATTTCTATATCTTCCTGATAATCAAAATTATCCATTTTTATCTATGTAGAATAAAAAATTCTTTATTTATTTTCATTATTTCATTTTATTTTGAGGCATATGATATTTTACACATACATTGATAATAAACTTTGATTCTGTTTTTCTTCATTTTTAATAAATATATCAACATGTTTTCTTAATACTGTAAATGGAAATTCGACCTTAATATCCATATCTTTGTCGAATAATTTTTCACCAGATTTTATCAAACGGAATAAATTCAGTTTTGTATGAATAATTTCTAAGCATCTCTTCAAATTACGAACACCTGCTTCACTGTTCGTTAATGCAGTAGTGGACGCAATATATTGTAGCGTATCATCGGGAATAATGACATCTTCTTCCCTAAAATTCACCTGTTCGCGTATTTTTGGTAATAAATACTTTCGCGCAATAATCGTTTTGTCTTTC
>Ga0114979_10003066_pt1 | contig 11232 bp, 11 predicted proteins | sample S_140625_EF_Meta_FD_87315 | JGI IMG/M metagenome (GOLD analysis project Ga0114979, IMG submission 87315) | Freshwater microbial communities from Lake Simoncouche, Canada to study carbon cycling - S_140625_EF_MetaG | ecosystem: Environmental > Aquatic > Freshwater > Lake | place: Lake... | reverse complement strand
ACATTTCTGCGGCCCGACCATCTGGACAGCATCCTGCTGACCGCAGGGCTTCTGATCCAGCAGGGGCAGCCCGATCTGGCGATTGAGGCCTATGGCCTGGTACCCGAAGACCATCCGGCCTTTTACGCCGCCGAGATCGGCCGCGCCGAAGCCCTGGCATCGGCTGACCGCAACGACGAAGCGATTGCCGTCCTGACCGCCCTGACCGAGACGAACGGCGACCTGATGATGGTGCACCTTTCCCTTGGCGACCTGTTGCGCAAGGAAGAGCGGTTCGACGAGGCATCGCAGGCCTATGACAGGGCTTTGGAGCGTGTCGGCACGGTCAACCCGGCCCATTGGGTTGTCTTCTACAGCCGCGGCATCGCGAACGAGCGCGAGAAACGTTGGGAAAAGGCCGATGCCGATTTCCGCAAGGCGCTGGAACTGAACCCGGATCAGCCGCTTGTCCTGAATTATCTTGGCTACAGCCTGGTCGAACGTGGCGAAAAGCTGGACGAAGCTCTTGGCATGATCCAGCGCGCTGTCGCAGCCCAGCCGGACAGCGGCTATATCGTTGACAGCCTTGCCTGGGCGCTGTTCACGCTTGGACGCTACTCCGAGGCCCTTGATCCGATGGAGCGCGCCTCGATCCTGGAACCGGTCGATCCGATCGTGACGGACCATCTGGGGGATGTGTACTGGGCCGTCGGGCGCAAGCTGGAGGCGGAATTCCAGTGGCACCGCGCCCTGTCCTTTGACCCCGAGGAAGAACAGGCCACGCGCATCCGCCGCAAGCTGGAGATCGGTCTTGATGCCGTGCTGGCCGAAGAAGGCGCACTGCCTTTGGATCAGCGCCGCGCCGCGTTTGATACGGCCGAAACCGAAAAGGTTCCGGAGGACGGGGCCGTCACGGATGACAATTGAGGCCTTTGCCCCGGCCAAGGTCAACCTGACGCTTCATGTCACGGGCCAGCGCGCAGACGGCTACCACCTGCTGGACAGCCTGGTGGTGTTTGCCGACATCGGCGATAGTCTACGCGCCACGGGCGCAGACATCCTGTGCCTGAACGTGACCGGCCCGCAGTCTGCCGGGCTGGCTGCCGATGACAGCAACCTTGTGCTGCGGGCCGCACGCCTGTTCAGCAACGCGCAGGGCGCGGCCCTGATCCTGGACAAGGTGCTGCCCGTCGCATCGGGCATTGGCGGCGGCTCTGCCGATGCCGCTGCCACGCTGCAGGTCCTGTCGCGTCTGTGGGGGGTGCCGCTGCCGGGGGTGGCCGATGTCCTGCGGCTGGGGGCCGATGTGCCCGTGTGCCTTGCGGGTCGCCCCGTTCGGATGACCGGTGTCGGGGAGGGTCTGTATCCCCTTGTTCACCCACTGCCCCCGGCGGCGCTGGTGCTTGCCAATCCGGGGGTTGCGCTGTCGACTCCGGCTGTCTTTGCGGCACTTGACAGGCGCGACCACGCCCCGATGCCGCGTGATCTGCCGCGCCTGCGCGACGTTGCGGAACTGGCGGCTTTTCTTGCGATGACGCGGAATGATCTGGAACCGGCGGCGACCCGGCTTGCCCCGGTCATCGCGCAGGTTCGCGCGGCGCTGACGGCGCAGCAGGCCTGCCTGATCTCGCGGATGTCAGGCTCTGGCGCGACCTGTTTCGGTTTGTTCCCCGATCCGCTGGCGGCGGCCGCCGCCGCCCGTGCCCTGAAAGCGGCGCATCCCGACTGGTGGGTTGCCGCAGCATCCCTGCGGGCTTAGCTGACGCGGGCCACGACATAACCGGCAAGGTCGTCCAGCATCACCTTCAGCGGATGGTCCGGCAGACCCTGCAGCGCCGCCCGCGCCCTGGCCGCCCAGGCCAGCGCGTCGGCCCGCGCCGCGTCCATCGCCCCGTGCCGGGCCATGATCACCAGCGCCTGCGCCAGATCGCCGTCGTCCTGACGGCCCTTTTCGATCACCCGCACCCAGAAGGCCCGCTCTTCGGCATCGGCCTTTGCCACCGCCTTGATCACCGGCAGGGTGACCTTGCGTTCCCGGAAATCATCGCCGGTATTCTTGCCGATGGCGGCCGAACTGCCGCCGTAATCCAGCAGATCATCCACGATCTGAAAGGCAATCCCCAGCGCATCGCCATAGTCGCGCAACGCGGTCACCCAAGGGTCCGGCGCGCCCGCGATCACAGCGCCGGCTTCGGTCGCCGCCGAGAACAGGGCGGCGGTCTTGCCGCGCACAACCTGCAGGTAGATGCGTTCATCCGTTGCCAGATCCTGCGCGGCCGTCAACTGCAGCACTTCGCCTTCGGCAATCACCGCCGAAGCGTTCGCCAGAATGTCAAGCACGCGCAGACTGCCGGTTTCCACCATCAGCTGAAATGACCGCGCGAAGAGATAGTCGCCCACCAGCACGCTGGATTTATTGTCCCACAGCAGATTCGCGGTGGGGCGCCCGCGCCGCCGGGCGCTTTCATCCACCACGTCGTCATGCAGCAGCGTGGCCGTGTGAATGAATTCGACCGTTGCCGCCAGATGCACATGGAACGGCCCGTCGTAGCCGCACAGCCGGGCGGCAGCCAGTGTCAGCATCGGGCGCAGGCGCTTGCCGCCGGCGTCTACCAGGTGGGCCGTCACTTCCGGGATCCGCGGCGCATGTTCGGACGCCATCCGGTCCCGGATCAGCACAGTCACTGCGGCCAGATCTTCGGCCAGCCAGTCTGCCAGCCGTTCGTGCGGCTTCACCGAAAGCGCGTCCAACCCCGTCATTTCCCCATCCAGATGCATCCCGGAACATCTCGACAAGGCCCCACCCCGCCGACTATGTCCTTCATCATGAAAGAGCTTCTGCGCAGCAGCGACCCTACGGTCATCGCCTTTGCCTTGGCCCTTCTCGAGGGCGAGGATATACCGGTCTTTCCGATGGACGTCCACATGAGCATCCTTGAGGGATCACTTGGCATATTGCCGCGCCGTCTGATGGTGCGCGACGAGGATCTTTGGCGCGCGCGCATTGTCCTGAGTGACAATGACATCCCGACAGGGCTGTGATGTTCCGCCCCGACGAGCTGACCGATGACGGTTTTCTGGGGCAGCGCCTGCGCATCCTGCAGCCGCGCCACGGCTACCGCGCGGCCACGGACCCGGTGCTGCTTGCCGCCGCCGTACCGGCCCACAGCGGGCAAAGCGTGCTGGAGCTTGGCTGCGGTGCCGGCGTGGCCAGCCTGTGCCTTGCCGCGCGCGTGCCGGGCCTGCGCCTTGCCGCTTTGGAACGCCAGCCGGCCTATGCGGCCCTGGCACGCGGGAACGCATCCCGCAACCGCATCGACCTGACCGTGGTCGAGGGCGACCTTGCCGCAATGCCGGACGATCTGCGCCGTCCCTTTGACCATGTGATCGCCAACCCGCCCTACTTTGCGACCGGCGATGGCACGCCAGCCGATGATCCGGGCCGCGAGGCCGCCCAGCGCGAAGACACCCCTCTTGCCGTCTGGATCGATGCTGCCACGCGCCGTCTTGCGCCCGGCGGCTGGCTGACCCTGATCCACCTTGCCGCGCGCCTGCCCGATGTGCTGGCCGCAAGTGACGGTCGGCTTGGCTCGCTGTCTGTTCTTCCTCTTGCGCCAAGGCTGGACCGTGCCGCAAGCCGGGTGATTCTGCGGGCCCGCAAGGGCGGGCGGGCGGGGTTCCGGCTGCTGGCACCGATGATCCTGCATGACGGAACAACGCATGACGGCGACCGCGACAGCTTCTCGGCCGAGGCGCGGGCGGTGCTGCGCGACGGGGCCGATCTTGCGCCCCGCTTCGCTTGACTTATCCTCAGTTCCTTTCCGGTCCGGCATCAAGATCTGGTGACACGACTCGCCCTTTGTGATGTTCTGATGACACGAGGTCTTTCAAAGGAGAACGGACATGACGGTTGCTTCGCATCTGCAGGAACTTCGCCGGAAACATGAAACCTTGTCGACCGAGGTCGAGCAGGCCCAGCGCAGCCCCGCGACGGATGCCCTGAAAATCGCCCAGCTCAAGAAACAGAAACTTCGCCTGAAGGAAGAAATCACCCGCCTCAGCCAGGCGTGACCTTTCGGGCGCTGGCGCGTGCCGCCAGCGCCGCCCCGCCAGCGATCAGGCCTGCCGCGATCAGGATCGTGGATGATGGCTGTGTGATGCCCGCAGCAACCAGGGCAAGCGTGGACAGCAGCGGCGCGGCATAGGACGCCACACCCAGCAGCTGGATATCGCCCCGTTTCATCCCGATGTCCCAGGTAAAGAAGGCAAGGCCGACCGGCCCGATGCCAAGGGCAAGAATGGCCAGCCAGCCCGCGCGGCTGTCCGGCCAGACCGTTTGCTCCAGCCCGACATGGGCCAGGGCGGACAGTCCTGCAGTCGCCAGGCAAAAGACCGCAACACTTCCTGTCGGAACCGTGCCCAACCGGCGCGACAGCACCGAATAGACGGCCCAGGTGACCGCACAGGCGAAGGCCAGAAGCAGACCCGGCAGCGCTTCGGCTGTCATGCCGCCCGCACCGCGCAGCACGATCAGCGCTGCGCCGCAGAATGCCAGCAGCGCGCCGGCAATATGCAGCGCGCCAAGCCGTTCCCCCGGCAGCAGTCCGGACAGAAGCACGATGAACAACGGCCAGAGATAGGCGATCAGCCCCGCTTCGGCGGCCGGTGCCATGCGCAGCGCGCTGAAGTACAGGAAATGATAGCCAAACAGGCCCAGCGTGCCAAAGGCATAGACTTTCCAGCTGACGGCGCGCAGGGCCGCGCCTTCGCCGGCGCGGATCACCCAGACCAGCCCGATCAGCCCGCCGATGCCGAAACACAGGGTGTTGAGCAGGAAGGGCGGCACCGGGGCCGACTTGACGGTCAGCAAGGCCAGCAGCGACCACAGCAGGATGGCTGAGAAACCGATAAATGTGGCGCGGGTGCGGGACATGGCAGCGGTCATGCCGCAACTGTGCGGTGCCGCCAAGCAAAAAGGCCCGCAAACGCGGGCCTTTCGCACAACGGTGCAGGCTGTTCAGACGACGAACTGGCCACCGTTTGCCGACACGGTCGATCCGGTGATGAACCCGGCATCGTCAGAGGCCAGAAAGACCACAATCCTTGCGATTTCTTCCGGCTCGCCCAGACGGCCCACCGGGATCTGCGGAATGATCCGTTCGTTCAGCACCTTCTCATCGATGGCGCGGACCATTTCCGTACCGATGTAGCCCGGGCAGATCGCGTTGACGGTGATACCGGCGCGTGCGCCTTCCTGAGCCAGCGCCTTGGTAAAGCCAAGGTCGCCGGATTTCGCGGCCGAATAGTTGGCCTGGCCCGCCTGGCCTTTCTGCCCGTTGATCGATGAAATGTTGATCACGCGCCCGAATTTGCGGTCGCGCATGCCCGACCACAGCGGATGGGTCATGTTGAACAGGCCCGTCAGGTTGGTGTCGATCACCTCTTTCCACTGGCCGGGGGTCATCTTGTGGAACATCGCATCGCTCGTGATGCCCGCGTTGTTGACCAGAACATCGACCGGCCCAAGATCGGCCTCTACCTGAGCGATCCCTGCCACGCAGGCATCATAATCAGCCACCGACCATTTGTAGGTCGCGATCCCGGTTGCCTTGGTAAAGGCCGCCGCCGCCTCGTCATTGCCGGCATAGTTTGCGGCAACGCTGTATCCCGCTGCCTTCAGGGCCACGGAAATGGCCGCGCCGATGCCGCGCGACCCCCCCGTCACCAAAGCCGCTCTCGCCATACTGTTCTCCTCCACGAGACTGATGTTGAAAGACTGTTATCGAAACGCCAAGTGGCGCGCAATATTATTGCGCGCCACCCCTTCAACAAAGCGGGATTGGTCCAAGGGTCAGGGGCGTTCCAGACACATGGCCACGCCCATGCCGCCGCCGATGCACAGGGTCGCAAGTCCGCGCCTGGCATCGCGCCGCTTCATCTCGTGCAGCAGCGTGTTCAGGATCCGTGCGCCCGAGGCACCAATCGGGTGACCAATGGCAATCGCGCCGCCGTTCACGTTCACAATCGCCGGGTCCCAGCCCATGTCCTTGTTCACCGCACAGGCCTGCGCCGCAAACGCCTCGTTCGCTTCGACCAGATCAAGGTCGGCGGCCTTCCATCCGGCCTTTTCCAGCGCCTTACGGCTGGCGAAGATCGGGCCCACGCCCATGATTGACGGGTCAAGCCCGGCCGTGGCGTAAGAGGCGATGCGGGCCAGCGGTGTCAGGCCGCGCCGTTCCGCCTCTGCCGCGCTCATCAGCAGCACGGCAGCAGCCCCGTCGTTCAGGCCGCTGGCATTCCCGGCGGTGACCGAGCCTTCCTTGGCGAAAGCCGGCTTCAGCTTGGTCATGGCGTCAAGCGTGGACCCGTGGCGGATGTATTCATCGGCATCCACGGTGATATCGCCCTTGCGGGTCGAAATGACGAAGGGAATGATCTCGTCAACGAACTTCCCGGCTTTCTGGGCGGCTTCGGCCTTGTTCTGGCTGGCCACGGCGAAGGCATCCTGCATCTCGCGGCTGATCTGCCACTGGCTGGCCACATTTTCGGCGGTCTGGCCCATGTGATAGCCGTTGAAGGCATCCCACAGCCCGTCCTTGATCATCGAATCGATGAACTTCATGTCGCCCATCTTGGTGCCGGCGCGCAGATGCGCGACATGGGGCGACAGGCTCATGCTTTCCTGGCCACCCGCGACGACGATGGCGGCATCGCCCAGCTGGATATGCTGCGCGCCGAGCGCCACTGCGCGCAGCCCCGATCCGCAGACCTGGTTGATCGACCAGGCCGAGGCTTCCTGCGACAGCCCGGCATTGATATGGGCCTGACGCGCCGGGTTCTGGCCCTGACCGGCGGTCAGCACCTGGCCAAGAATGGTTTCGGATACGTCGGCCTTTTCGATGCCGGCACGGTCCACCACCGCTTCGATCACTTTGGCACCCAGATCATGCGCGGGTGTATTGGCAAAGGCCCCATTGAAACTTCCAACGGCAGTCCGTGCGGCAGAAACGATTACGACATTGGTCATGCTCTGGTCCTTTCCATGGCCGGTCACGGCAGACGCCGCCGTGATCCAATCGCAGCATTCCCTATGCCTGTGACGGTTCCGACACAAGGTGCAAGGGTCAGGACAAAAAACGGTCAGGCACGCCGTTGCGCATCAAGTCTGCAGGGCAAAGGGTGCAGCACCGGCATCCCGAACAGATAGCCCTGCAGGCAATCCACACCCTGCGCCTGCAACCAGGCGGCGTCTTCGGCCCGTTCAACACCTTCGGCAACAGTGAACATGTCAAACTGCCGGGCGATAAGAATCAGGGCCCGAACCAGCGCCTGATTGTCCCGGTCGCGGTGCACATTGGCAATGAACTGCCGGTCAATCTTGACCATGTCGAACGAAAAGTCGCGGAAATAGCGGAACGAGGTTTGCCCCGCCCCGAAATCATCCAGGGCAAAGGAAATGCCGCGCCGTTGCAGCCCGGTCATGAAGGCAGTCACAAGTTCCGGCATCGCCATGGCAGAGGCTTCGGTGATCTCCAGGATCAGCCGTTCGGCGACGGTTTCGTCGCGCGCGAGTCCTGCCGCCAGCGTTTCCATCCAGCGCACCGCGCCGATTGACCGCGCCGACATGTTCACGGCCAGCCGCAGCCCGGGGTCACGCCGCAGCGCCTCCAGCCCCAGTGCCAGGGCGGCACGGTCAAGCTCCAGCCCGGTATCCGTCGCCTCGACCGCGCCGATGAACTCGCGCGCGGGCACAAGGCGACCCGCACCGTCCAGGACCCGGATCAAGCCTTCGTGAAAAGCGATCCGGGTCGGGTCCCCTGCGTCGACCACCGGCTGAAGCGCAAGCGCCACCTGCCTGGTCCGCAGGGCCAGCCGCACCATGGCCACAGTGGCCCGGTCCTTTTCAGCAAGGGCTGCGGCAAGCGGATGGTCTGCTTTGTGCCGGTTGTCAGGGTCTGTCGACATGGATAAATCCTAGTCTTGGGTTGTGCCATCCTGGGGCCACAGCCGTGAACATCAGGTTAACCCCGAAATGACTGAAGACTGGCCATTCCCCGAACCTGCCCGGTGCCCCTGGTGCGGCATCGACCCGGTCTATGTTGCCTATCACGATACCGAATGGGGCGTGCCGGAACGCGACAGCCGTGCGCTGTGGGAAAAGCTGGTGCTGGACGGGTTTCAGGCGGGCCTGTCCTGGATCACCATCCTGCGCAAGCGCGCGGCCTTCCGGGCGGCCTTTGGCGGGTTCGATCCCCGGACCGTTGCCCGCTGGGGTGAACCCGAGGTGCAGGTGCTGCTGGGCAACGCGGGGATCGTCCGCCACCGGGGCAAGATCGAGGCCACGATCCAGTCCGCCCGCGCCTGGGAACGGATCGAAGACCGCCAGGGATTTGCCGATTTCATCTGGCAGCATGCCGACGGGCGTCCGGTGCAGAACAGCTTCCGCACCCCGGCAGAGGTGCCCACGCAAACCGGTGTGTCCCGCAGCCTGTCCAGGGCGCTGAAGGCGGAAGGGATCCGGTTCAGCGGCCCGACCATCGTCTATGCCTTTCTGCAGGCCAGCGGCATTGTGAACGATCATCTTGTTACCTGCCCGCGCCACGCAGAGGTTGCGGCCCTGGCCTAGCCAGACCCTGCGCCTTCCGTGCCCGGTCCGATTTCCGGACACCAAAAAACAAGTGTTGTGCGAATCTTCGCGCTTCGCTAGCGAATCGTGCGGCGACAGCAGGGACTTGCCTTAAGGATAGGGTCACGATGATTTCCGCTTTTGTTTTCGGTTTGATCGGTCTGGCTATTGCGGGGCTGGGAGGATGGCTTGCCGCGCTTGGCGGAAGCCCCGCCTATCTGGCAATCGGTGCGGCCATCCTGCTGACGGCCGTCCTGATTGCCCGGCGCAGCGCGGCGGCATTCTGGGTTTACGGCCTGACGATGGTGGCAACCCTGGGTTGGGCCGTCTGGGAAGTGGGATTCGACTGGTGGCAGCTTGCCCCGCGCGGCGGGATTATTGTCGCGCTGGGCATCTGGCTTTGGGCTCTTGGGCTTTCCGGCAGGCTGCGCGAGCCGGATGGGGGCCGCGGGCGGCCGCTGCCGATTGCCCTGTCCGTACTCTTTTGCGGGGCCGTTGCCGTCTATGCCATGTTTCAGGATCCCAGCGCGATTTCCGGCGAAGTCCCGGCGCAGGTTGTGGCAGGTTCACCCGACCTTGGCGGCAATGTTCCGCCCGACGACTGGCACCAGTATGGACGGACTCCGTTCGGGCAGCGCTATTCGCCGCTGGATCAAATCAACACGGCCAATGTCGCCGGTCTTGTGCCCGCATGGGTGTTCCAGACGGGCGACGTGAAGCTGCCAGAGGATATCGGTGAGACCACGTATCAGGTCACGCCGATCAAGGTTGGCGATACGCTGTTCATCTGCACTCCGCACAACTGGGCCATCGCGCTTGACGCGGCGACCGGCACGCAGAAATGGAAGTTCGACGCCAATTCCGGTCTTAACCCGAACCGCCAGCACCAGACCTGCCGGGGCGTGACCTATTGGCGCGATCCGGGCAGGAGCGAAGCAGAGGCCTGCGCGGCCCGCATCTATCTGCCAACGGCCGATGCCCGCCTGATTGCGCTGGATGCCGCGACCGGAAAGATTTGCCCGTTCTTCGCGGACGGCGGCACGCTGCATCTGGAACAAGGGATGAAGTATAATCCCAAGGGATACTATTATTCCACCTCGCCCCCGGTCGCCGTTGCAGGCAAGATCATTATCGGCGGGGCGGTCAACGACAATTATTCGACGATGGAACAATCGGGCGTGATCCGGGCGTTCGATGCCGATACCGGCGCGCTTTTGTGGAACTGGGACAGCGGCAATCCGACCCGCACCGCGCCGATCGATATTGCGGGCGGGGAAACCTATACCCCCAATTCCCCCAACAGCTGGTCGGTGTTTTCCGTGGACGAGGCGCTTGGCCTTGTGTTCATCCCGCTGGGCAATCAGAGCCCCGATCAACTTGGCATGGGCCGGTCGGCCAACACCGAAAAATACTCGGCCGGGATCGTGGCCCTGGACATAGCAACGGGCGCCGACCGCTGGATGCAGCAGTTCGTCCACCATGATCTGTGGGATATGGACGTTCCCGCTCAGCCGGTGGCGGTAGACCTGACGCAGCCCGATGGCACTGTCCTGCCCGCCCTGGTCGCCCCGACCAAGCAAGGCGACATCTTTGTGCTGAACCGCGCGACCGGCGAGCCCATCCTGCCGATTACCGAGGAACCGGCCCCCCAGGGAACGATCCCCGAAGATTTCGCATCCCCGACCCAACCGACTTCGAGACTGAGCTTCAAGCCGCCGCCGCTGCGCGAAGCGGACATGTGGGGGGTTTCGATCTTTGATCAGTTGATGTGTCGCATCTCCTTTCACCGGCTGGCCTACGAAGGCCGCTTCACCCCCCCCTCGGTTCAGGGCAGCATCATCCATCCCGGCAACTTTGGCGTGTTCAACTGGGGCTCCGTCGCCGTGGATCCGGTCCGGCAGGTGATGTTCGGGATGCCGACCTATCTTCCCTTCACGTCCCGGCTCGTCCCTGCTGCGGAAATCCCGCCCAAGGACGCGAACGCGAAGGGCAGCGAACAGGGCCTGAACCGCAACGAAGGGTCGCCCTATGGCGTCTTCCTTGGGCCGTTCCTGGGGCCGTTCGGCGTGCCCTGTTCCGCGCCGCCGTGGGGCTATGTCGCCGGAGCAGACCTGCGGACGGGGGACATAATCTATCGCCACAAAAATGGCACGGTGCGCGACATGACGCCGCTGCCGCTGCCCTTCAAGCTCGGGGTTCCCGGTATTGGCGGCCCGATCATCACGGCAGGGGGAGTCGCCTTCCTTGCGGCTGCGGTGGACGACTATCTGCGGGCCTACGATCTCACGACGGGTGCGCAGCTGTGGCAAGCGCGTCTTCCCGCCGGCGGCCAGTCCACGCCGATGACCTACATCCAGGATGGCAAGCAATATGTGGTGATCGTGGCCGGCGGACACGGGTCTGTCGGAACCAAGCCGGGCGATTACGTTCTGGCCTATACGCTGCCATGACGCCGACCCGCCGCAGGCCGGTCAGGGACCCGCGCTCAAGGCCTTGAGAACGGCCTGTGCGCTGTCGCTGTCCCATTCGGCATCGCCGATCAGGCGGGCCACTTCCTGCCCTTCGGGGTTCAGGATCACCGTGACAGGCAGCCCGAGCACGCCCATGGCCCGTGCGAGTCCCGATTT
>Ga0114979_10003064_pt1 | contig 11233 bp, 10 predicted proteins | sample S_140625_EF_Meta_FD_87315 | JGI IMG/M metagenome (GOLD analysis project Ga0114979, IMG submission 87315) | Freshwater microbial communities from Lake Simoncouche, Canada to study carbon cycling - S_140625_EF_MetaG | ecosystem: Environmental > Aquatic > Freshwater > Lake | place: Lake... | reverse complement strand
CGGGTCGAGCGCAATCGCGCTTGCGGGCATGCTACGACGAAGCAGGAAAAGCGCGCAGGCCAGTCCGACCGGCCCGGCGCCGTTGATCCGCCACGGTGTTTCGCTCATGCCGCCCGCATCAGCGCTTCGATGTCGGCCGCCGTCTTGGGTACACCGCCGGTGATGATCTCGCAGCCGCTCTCGGTCACCAGGGCATCGTCTTCGATGCGGATGCCGATGTCGTGATAAGCCGCCGGCACATCGGGGGCGGCGCGTACATAGATGCCCGGCTCAACGGTAAGCACCATGCCCGCACGCAGCACGCGCCAGGGTTTTTCGCCGCCAGATAGCGCGGCTTCGCCCGGTTCGCGGTAGCCGCCGCAGTCGTGGACATCCATGCCGAGCCAGTGGCCGGTGCGGTGCATGTAGAAGCGCCGGTAGCTGCCGCTTTCGATCGCGCCGTCGAGCGATCCGCTGATCAGGCCGCAATCGATCATGCCCTGCGCAAGCACCCTGACTGCTGCGTCATGCGGATCGATGAAGCGCATGCCTGGTCGCGTGGCGGCAATCGCGGCCGCCTGGGCGTCGAGCACGATGTCGTAGAGCTCGCGCTGCGCAGCGTTGAAGCGGCCGTTGACCGGAAAGGTGCGGGTGATGTCGGAGGCATAGCCGTCGAGCTCGCAACCGGCATCGATCAGGAGCAGATCACCGTCGCGCAGGGCATCGGCGTTGTCGCGATAATGGAGCACGCAGGCGTTGCGACCGCCGGCAACGATCGAGCCATAGGCCGGAAACTGTGAGCCCTGGCGTCTGAATTCATGCAGCAGTTCGGCTTCGATCTCGAACTCGCGACGCCCGGGCGCAGTCGCCTGCATGGCTCGCACATGGGCCTGCGCCGAAATTTGGGCGGCCCGCTTCATCAGGTCGATTTCGGCGGCGTCCTTGATAAGCCGCATTTCATCGAGCAGGGCATTCAGGTCGTAGGCGGTGGCCGGTGCGTTCACGCCGGCGCGCGCCTGTGCGCGAACTGCGCCCAGCCATTGCTGCACGCGAGCATCGATCTCGGGGCGCTCGGCAAGCGCGTAAAAGAGCGCCGGCTGATCGGCCAGAAGGTGCGCCATTTGCCCATCGATGCTGTCGATTGGAAAAGCGCCGTCGAATCCGAAGCGTTCGGCGGCGGCATCCGGGCCGAATCGAAAGCCATCCCAGATTTCACGTTCTTCGTGCTTTTCGCGACAAAAGAGAATCGAGCGGCTGGAGGTGGCATCAGCCACGATCACCACCACCGCTTCGGGTTCGGGAAATCCGCTGAGGTAATGAAAGTAGCTGTCGGAACGGAAGGGGTAGTGGGCGTCGCGGTTGCGGATAACCTCAGGCGCGGTGGCGACGACGGCTACGCCGCCGCCGCGGGCACGCATCAGGTCGGCCAGCTTCAGTCGTCGGGACAGGTAGGGTTGCATGATGGCCTCAGGGAACGTCGGGGATCGTCAATTGTGCATCGAGTGCGGCAAGTCGCTGCGGGGTGCCCACGTCTGTCCAGCGGCCGTCATGCCGTTCGGCACCGGCACGGCGGCTGGCTGCGGCGTCGCGCAGCAGGGGCGCCAGCGGTGCGCGGGTACCGCCGGCCACGTTGCGAAACAGGGCGGGCCGATAGATGCCGATGCCCGAGAAGGTCAGACGCGGTGCGTCGCCGTTGGCAAGACGACCGCCATCGAGCAGAAAATCGCCTCCGGGATGATGCTCGGGGTTGTCGACCAGCACGCACCAGGCGAGCCAGTCGAGTGCCTCGAGCCGGGCCGCGATCGTGCGCGCCCGGGCCGGGTTCCAGTCGCACCAGATATCGCCGTTGATCACCAGAAACGGCTCATCGCCAAGCAGTGGCAGGGCCTGCGCAATGCCGCCGGCGGTCTCCAGCGCCTGCGCCTCGGGCGAATAGCGAATCGACACACCCCAGTCCGAGCCATCGCCAAGCGTGCGCTCGATCTGCTCGCCCAGCCAGGCATGGTTGATCACGACATCCCGAAATCCGGCGCCAGCCAGTCGGCGAAGGTGCCAGCCGATCAGCGGCAAGCCGCCCGCCTGCAGCAGTGGCTTCGGGCAGGTGTCGGTGAGTGGCCGCATTCTTTCGCCGCGGCCGGCGGCCAGAATCATGGTTCGCATGAGGGTGCCGGTGAATGGCCTGGGGCGTTCAGAAGGTGTGGCCGATGCGCTGGCTGCGGCCCTCGATGCGGTCGATCAGCCGGGACAGCGGCGCGAGCGTGACATAGCGCGCGGCGACCTCCTGCACATAGCGCAGGACCAGAGGCAGATCGGCGAGGTAGCGATCCTTGCCGTCTCGATGGCTGAGCCTGGCGAAGATGCCCAGCACCTTCAGGTGGCGCTGCAGGCCCATCCATTCGAAGTCGCGATAGAAGTCGCCGAAGTCGGCGCGAACCGGCAGCCCGGCCTTGCGGGCCCGTTCCCAGTAACGGACCGTCCAGTCGATGACCTGTTCTTCTTCCCAGCGGATGTAGGCATCGCGAAGCAGCGAGACCAGATCGTAGGTGATCGGCCCATAGACCGCGTCCTGAAAGTCGAGAATGCCCGGATTGCGGTCGCCGCCAAGCACCATCAGGTTACGGGAGTGAAAGTCGCGGTGAACATTGACCTGCGGTTGTGCAAGCACGTTGTGCAGGATGGTCTCGAAGGCAGCGTCGAGCACCGACTGCTCGGCGGCATCGAGGGCGACTGCCTTGTGGCGCGCGATGTACCACTCGGGAAAAAGCTGCAGCTCGCGCATCAGCCGCTCGCGGTCATAGGGCGGAAAGGTTGCGGCGCTGCTGGCCATCTGCAGTCGGATCAGTGCATCGATCGCGTTGGTGTAGAGCGATGGGGCACTGCTTGCCGAGAGCTGCGAGAGGTAGGTGCTTGAACCGAAGTCTTCGAGCAGCAGCAGGCCGTTCGGAAAATCGGCCGCGAGGACCCTCGGTACGCTGACGCCGCTGCGCGAAAAGACCTTGGCGGCATGAACGAAGGGGGCGCAGTCTTCGTGCGTTGGCGGTGCATCCATGACGATGAGGCTGCCGCCCTGGTCGGCAGCGGCATCGACGCGAAAGTAGCGTCGAAAGCTCGCGTCGTCTGAGGCGGGGCGCAGGCTCCCGATCGCCAGACCCAGCCCCTGCGGCAAGTGTGAGAGCCACTCGCGAAGCAGCACGAGGCGAGCATCCGCAGGCGTCGGTAAAGTGGGGGCGGCGGTCGTATTCAGGATGGCATCCGGAGGGGCGTCCTGCGATTTGAGGACCACTCTCTATAATACGAGATCGTCGTGATGCGCCCAGGGCGCTTTCCTGAGTCGCCCCCCATGCGTCGCCTCCCGCCTGTCAAAGGTTTATCTGCTGCGATGGCTGCCGCGCTGGCTGGACTCGCTGCCCCCGGTTGGGCGCAAGCTCAGGAGGCGGTGCCCAGCCAGGCTGTCGCCCAGCCGGCAGGCGTGCGCCTGCGTCTGGAGACCGAACTGCGCGAGCAGAACCTGCTGTCGCGCGAACAGCGCCCGGTTTTCGCTCGCGGAACGGTCGTCGGCGGACGCACCGACCGCGAAACGACGCTCGAGGGCGATGCCGAGATCCGACGCGGCAGCACCGTGATCCGGGCCGACCGGCTGACCCGCTATGACGCCGAGGACGATGTCATTGCGATTGGCAATGTCCGCCTGAGCCGGGAGGGCCAGATCTTTACCGGACCGCAGCTTCAGATCGGGCTCGATTCACTCGAAGGCGTCTTCGATTCGCCGCGTTATCAGCTGCCGGCTACTGGCGGCAGTGGCCGAGCAGGCCGCGTCGATTTTCTGAACCGCGATCAGCTGCTGTTGACGGATGCCACTTACAGCACCTGCAAACCCGAAGATCCCGACTGGTATCTCAAGGCTGACGAGTTCCTGATCGACCGCGCCCAGAACGAAGGCATCGCCAAGTCGGGCGTGCTCTATTTCAAGGATCTGCCGATCTTTGCGGCGCCCAGGCTGGGTTTTCCCCTGGCAGACGAGCGTCGCAGCGGTTTTCTGGCGCCAAGCTTTTCGCAGTCTTCAAACACAGGCACTGAGATCATGGTGCCCTATTACCTGAACATCGCACCCAATCGGGACATGGTCCTGTCGACCAATTACAGCGTCCGACGCGGCCTTCAGTTCTCCGGCAATGCGCGCTTTATCGACGGCAATCCCGGCCAGCCGCCGATTGCTCTGGGCACCACCCTGTTCGAAGTGACGCCCTACGATCTTGCCGCCAATCGATCGCGCTGGATGATCAACAGCAGCTATGTGAACAACAACTACCTCGGATGGACCGGCGGCTACACCTTTCGCGGGGTGTCGGACGACAACTATTTCGTCGATTATTCGAAAAGCATCCTGCAAAGCGCCGACCGCAGCCTGCTGCGCAATGCCTTCATCGGGCGGCAATTCGGTAACTGGACCGTGCGCGCCAGCGTCACCGACTATCAGAACATTCTCGATGCCCGCAATTCGCCCCCTTATAACCGGTTGCCCCAGCTGCTGATCGTCAATCAGCAGCGCGATCTCAACGGTTTCGATATCGGTGTGCTCTCTGATACCAACGATTTCAGGAGCAGCCTGGCGAATTCGGCGCAGGGCTGGCGCAGCAACCTCGCGCCGTCCATATCCTATCCACTGCTCGGCCCGGCCTGGTTCATCACGCCGCGCGCGACCGTGCGTGCCACCGCCTATCGACTCGAGACCAATCCGCAGGGGCCCAATGACATCGGTATCGCGGTGCCGACATTGTCGCTCGATTCGGGTCTGATCTTTGAGCGCAACGCGAGCTTCGGCGGGCGCAATGTGATTCAGACCCTCGAGCCGCGGCTCTTTTATGTCTATACGCCCTACCGTGACCAGAGCACCCTGCCCAACTTCGATACCGCGCAGGCCGACCTCAACCTGTCGACGCTCTTTAATGAGAATGTCTATGTGGGCGGTGACCGCGTGGCCGATGCCAACCAGCTCACCGCGGCGGCACTCACCCGGATCATCAATCCCGAGACTGGCATCGAGAGCCTGCGCCTCGGATTGGCCGAGCGCTTCTACTTCACGCCGCAGCGTGTGACGCTGCCCGGGCAGCTGCTTCCCTACAATGCAACGCCGTCGAGTTCCGATCTGCTGATGCTGGCATCCGGTAATCTGGGCGGTGGCCACACCATCGACGCCGGGGTCCAGTTTTCGATCGCCGAGCGCTCGATGCCGAGAATGGGCGCCTCCTGGCGCTGGTGGCCGTCCTATGACCGTCTTGTCAACGTGGCGTTGCGCTACAAGGAGTTTGACTACTCCCAGATCGACGCCTCCTGGCGCTGGCCGATCAGCGCTCGCTGGAATTCGGTTGGTCGGGCGAATTACTCTGTGCTTCGCCAACAGTACGATACGACGACCGGTACCAACGTTGCGGTGCAGCCGCAATTGCTTGAAGGGCTGCTCGGTCTCGAATACCAGGAAGACTGCTGGACGCTTCGTTTCGTGGTGCAGCGCTTTCTGACCGCGACCTCGACCAGCACCCGCGCGATCTTTGTCCAGCTTGAGCTGGGCGGCTTGGGTCGCTTCGGTCTGGACCCGTTCGATATACTCCGTCGCAACATCCCCGGTTATCGACCACCCTCGCGTCGCGACATTCCGCCTTCGCGGTTCTACGGATACGAATGAAGATTCCCTTGACGGTGCGGCTGCTGGCGTTTTTGCTTGCCTGCGCTCCTTTTACTGTGGCGCTGGCGCAGCTGTCCGGCACGCCGGCGGCTAGCGTGACCGGTGCGAACGGCGCGAACGGCGCTCCGGCGGGTGGGGCGTCGTTTGCGACGCCCCAGCTCTTATCTCCACCCAGACCGGCGGCAACGCCGGCGTCGGCGGCCAGTCGTTTGCCTTCCGAGCCGGTCCTGATCGATCGCATCGTCGCGATCGTCAACGCCGAGGCGATTACCGATCGCGAGTTGCGCCAGAAAGTTGACGCGGTCAGCCGAAGGCTCACCTCGCAGGGCATCGCCTTGCCACCGCAGCAAGAGCTTCAGCGCCAGTTGCTCGAGCGTATGGTCAGTGATGTTGCCCAGCAGCAGGCTGCGCGCGAGGCGGGCATCAGGATCGACGAAGTCACGATCGACCGCGCTGTGGCGCGAATTGCCCAGGAGTCGCAGATGACTGTCGCGCAGTTCCGTGCCCGGCTCGAAGCCGATGGCGTGCCCTTTCAGAACTTTCGCCAGGAGGTCGCAGGTGAATTGACGGTCTCCCGCTTTCGGGAGCGCGAGATCGATTCGCGCATCCAGGTGTCCGAGTCCGAGGTCGATGTCTACCTTGCAGAGCAGAAAACCGCTGCAATCGAATTCAATATTGCGCAGATTCTGGTGGCGGTCGGTGAGGATGCACCCGCCGAGAGTGTTGCGAAGGCCAGGCAGCAGGCCCGGGCCATCGTCCAGATGGCACGCGGTGGAAGCGATTTCGCGCGGATCGTGAGCAGCCTGGCAAGCACCGGCGAGCCGGTGCAGGGCGGCATCACCGGTATGCGGACGGCTGACCGCCTGCCAGAGCTGTTCGTCGAGGCGGTCACGCCGCTCAAGCCAGGCGATGTGGCCGACGAAGTTCGCAGCCCGGCCGGCTTTCATGTTCTCAAGCTGATCGAGCGGCGCGGCGGCGGATGGTCCAATGTCGCCAGCGGTCCGGTCAAGCAGACCCGTGTTCGCCACATCCTGATCCGGGTCAATGAGCTCAATTCTGAAACCGAGGTCATTCGACGCCTGACAGAAATCGCCGAGCGAATGAGAGCCGGTTCGGTCGATTTTGCGGATATGGCCCGGCAGTATTCGGTTGATGGCAGTGCCGGGCAGGGCGGCGATCTCGGCTGGGTGTATCAGGGCGATACCGTTTCCGAGTTCGAGCGCGCGATGGATGCTCTGGAAGTCGGGCAGATCAGCGAGCCGGTGCGCTCGCCCTTCGGTTTTCATCTGATCCAGGTCAGCGAGCGTCGCACCGACGAGGCTTCCCCCGAGCGCGTGCGTTCGGCGACCCGCAACCTGTTGCGCACCCGAAAATCGAACGAGCGCTTCCAGGAATGGGTCACCGAGGTTCGTGACCGCGCCTACGTCGAATATCGCCTAGAGGACCAGTGAAGCATGCGCCGCGCAAGCGATTTGGTCAGCACTTCCTGACCGACTCGTCGATCCTTGGTCGCATTGGCGACGCGGTCGACCCTCGCAATGATGATCGTCTTGTCGAGATCGGCCCCGGACTTGGCGCGCTGACGGTCGAGTTGCTTGATCGGATTGGTCATCTCGATGCGGTCGAGATCGACCGCGATCTGGTTGCGCGCCTGCGCAAGACCTGGCCGCAAGCAAGGCTGACGGTTCATGAGGCCGATGCCCTGGCTTTCGATTTCGCGGCGCTGGCCGGAGGTGGGCGTTTGCGGCTGGTCGGCAATCTGCCTTACAACATTTCGAGCCCGCTGCTCATTCGCTTGCTGTCCTATCGCACGGCGATCGTCGATGCGCACTTCATGCTGCAAAAGGAGGTCGTCGATCGCATCGTCTCGGCGCCCGGTATCGCTGATTTCGGGCGACTCAGTGTGATGATGCAGGCCTTCTTCATGGTCGAGAAGCTGTTCGATGTGCCGCCCGAGGCCTTCGATCCGCCGCCACGGGTGATGTCGTCGGTTGTTCGCCTGCGGCCTCGCGCGGTGCCGCTTGCCGGTGACTTCGCAACCCTCGAGCGACTCATGGCGGCCGCGTTCTCGCAGCGCCGCAAGATGTTGCGAGGCACGCTGCTGCCCTGGCTGCGCGAGCAGGGCCTCGATCTCGAGCAGGCAGGACTTGCGCTCGAGCCGACCGCCCGGCCGGAGGAGATTTCAGTCGAGCGCTGGGGCAGACTTGCCGACGCGCTGTGGTCACTCAGCGAGCGCTGCGCTCGATGAGCTCGATCTTGTAGCCGTCCGGGTCCTGCACGAAAGCGATCACGGTCGCCCCGCCCTTTACCGGACCGGCTTCGCGGGTGACCAAGCCGCCCGCAGCTTTGATCCGGGCGCAGGTGGCTGCCGCATCGCCGACCGCAATCGCGATATGACCGAAGGCGCTGCCGAGTTCGTACTGATCGACACCGTAGTTGTAGGTCAGTTCGATTTCGGCGTGCTCGGGGTTGCTTCCGTAACCGACGAAGGCGAGCGAGTATTTCTGCTCGGGCCGGTCGGTCGTGCGCAGCAGGGTCATGCCAAGCATCGAGGTGTAGAAGTCGATCGAGCGCTGAAGGTCGCCGACCCTCAACATGGTGTGCAGCATTCTCATGGTGTGTTTCGCCTTCAGCTCAGGGTGAGGTCATCGGGAAATTGCTTCAGTTGCTGGCGCGCGGTGTCGAACTCAGGCAGCAGCGACTCGACGGTGGCCCAGAAGTCCGGGCCATGGTTCATTTCTTTGAGGTGGGCCAGTTCGTGTACCACGACGTAGTCGATGATCTCGATCGGAAAATGCACAAGCCGCCAGTTCAGCCTGATCGAACCGTCCGGAGCACAGCTGCCCCAACGGGTGCGTGCAGACGACAGCCGAAGCTGCGTCGGGGTGGCACCGAGCCGCTCGCTGTAGATCGGCAGTCGTTCGTGAAATACGGCGCGGGCTTGCATCTGCATCCATGCCTGAACCGCATTCTTGAGCTGACCGGTATCAGCCTGCGCCGGCAGTCCGACGCGCAGCGTGTCGTTGTCGACCGCGACGCCGCGGGCTCCGGCATCGATGCGCATCGTGAGCGTGCGCCCCAGGAACGCGACCGTGCCGCCGTCTTCCCAGCGGACCGCCAGGCGCTCGCGGCGACCCGCGTGTTCGCGCCATTCGACCAGCTTGCGAAGGATCCAGGCCTCTTTGGCCGACAGGGCGGCATCGATTTCGGCGATGCCGACCCAGCGGGGCGCGGTTACCCGCAGCCCTGAATCGTCGACGCAAAAGCCGATCGTGCGGCGTCGTGATCGACGCAATTCGTATTCGACAGGATGGCCGCCCAGTCGCGTCAGCCGTCGCGAGATGCCGGGGGACTGAGCGACCGGTGTGCCGCCCTCAGTCGTGGATGGTGGTGCCGGACGCGATGCCGGTGCGCGCACCGGCGATGGTGCGATCTGATCGAACAGCGGCAGCGTCAGCTGCAGGGCAGCGTCACCAGCCGCTCGTGCCAGATCACGTAGTCGCTTCACGCATTGCTCCTGCAGGCTTGTTACCGGGGGTGTCTTGGTAAGCATCGGGGTCGATGCGTCGCATTTCGGATTCGATCCAGTTCATGACCTCGCCGTTGACCTCATCGGGTCGCCGGTTGGCGGTCTGGATCGCGGGGCCCACCGAGACCGTGATCAGGCCCGGTGACTTGATGATCGGCTTTTTCGGCCAGCAGTGCCCGGAATTGACCGCGATCGGCACGATGAGTGCCCCGGTGCGGATCGCAAGCCTTGCGCCGCCGCTCTTGTACTGGCCCTGCTTGCCGACCGGAATGCGGGTGCCTTCCGGGAACATGACGATGGAGCGGCCTTCATCCAGCTTTCGCTGCCCCTGGGCCACGACCGACTCGAAGGCATCGCGACCTTGCGACCGATCGATGTGGATCATGTTGAGCAGCCCAATGCCCCATCCGAAGAAGGGCAGATAGAGCAGTTCGCGTTTGAAGACGAAACACACTTCGCGGGGCGCATACGCGACATAGAAGAGCGTCTCCCAGGTCGACTGGTGCTTGGACAACAGCACGACCGGCGCATCGGGCAGGTTCTCCCAGCCCTTGACCTGCCAGCGGATACCCAGGATGACGCGCGCGCCCCAGAGCACCAGCCGGGGCCACCTGATCGTGAAGGCGTAACGCATATGAAGCGGCAAGGGCGCGATCAGCAGGCAACCGATCCCGAAAGGAACCACGGTGACCGCCTGGAAGATCAGAAAGAGAAGGGTTCGGATAAGGGGCATGGGTTGGGCGCGTGGCAGGCGATGGGCGATCAGGGTGCCAGTTCGGCGGCGACTGCGCCAAGGTCGATTCGCACCACGGTCTCGGCCGGCAGCAGCCCGGCCTCGAGCGTGCGTCGACCGTGACCGGTCAGTACCAGAACCGGGCGCAGACCGGCGGCCTGGGCTGCGTCGAGTTCGTGCTGCGAGTCGGTAACCAGCACGGTTGCGCTCGGCAAGACATCGAGGCGTTCAAGCGCGTCGGTCAGCGTGGCGGCGACCCTGGCGTTGCGGCCAGATGCATCAGCGCCCGGCACCAGAAGCACCACGTCGATCGTACCGCCCTGGCTGGCGATGTCGTCGACCATGCGTGAATGCACCGTGTTGAGCGCCGCCATATCGCAGGTGCCGCGATCGAGGGCACCGCAGTCAGCCAGGATGGCGATGCGATAGCCGTGGTGATGCAGCCGCGAGATCGCCGCCGCCGCACCTGGCATCGACTGCCAGTCTTCGGCGCGCGTGGCGCGGCCATCGGGGTCGTTGGACACCACGCCGTCGCGGTCAAGGATGATCAGCTTCACGGTGCGCAGGGTCCTCAGCAGTGTCGATGTGTCGTATCAGGAAGCAAGCTTCGAAAGATCGGCAACGCGATTCATGAGCCGGTGCAGTCCGCCCAGCAGTGCAAGCCGATTGCGTCGCAGCGCGGCGTCGTCGGCATTGACCATGACCGCATCGAAAAACACGTCGACCGGTTCGCGCAGCAAGGCGAGCGTACCAAGCGCGCCCTCGTAATCGAGCGCACCAAACCTTGTCTCGACCACGGGCGTGGCGATGGCGATTGCCTTGAAGAGCGAGCGCTCTGCATCTTCCGCGAGCAGGTCTTCGCGTACCTCGGCCAGCGCATCGCCGGCATCGGCCTTGCGAAGGATGTTGCCGATGCGCTTGTTGGCCGCCGCCAGGCTGGCCGCCTGCGGCAAGGCCCTGAACTGCGCGATGGCATCGAGACGGGGCAGGATGCGGTCGAGCTGGTCGGCGTCGATGGCGAGCACCGCATCAATGTCGGCCGCGGGATAACCGCGATCGCGCAGCCAGCCGCGCAGACGGTCGGTGATGAAATCGTGCAACGCCGCGGGAGCGGCAGTAACCGCGGGTACCTGCCCGAAAGACTCGAAGGCCGCAGCGATCAGGGTCGACAGCGCAGGGGTCGGTGTGCCCGAGGCGAGCGGACGTTCGATCAGCATCCGAACCACGCCGAGCGCATGGCGGCGAAGCGCGAACGGGTCGCGGTCACCGCTGGGCTGCGCGCCAATCCCCCAGATGCCCGCGAGCGTCT
>Ga0114979_10003062_pt1 | contig 11233 bp, 11 predicted proteins | sample S_140625_EF_Meta_FD_87315 | JGI IMG/M metagenome (GOLD analysis project Ga0114979, IMG submission 87315) | Freshwater microbial communities from Lake Simoncouche, Canada to study carbon cycling - S_140625_EF_MetaG | ecosystem: Environmental > Aquatic > Freshwater > Lake | place: Lake... | reverse complement strand
AGATTTGGAAAAGGAACTGGATCAGGCCATGCGGATACTTTCCCCTTCCGACTTTGGTTTTCATAACAGCTTAAGAAAAGAAGATGGAAGCTTGGTATTTCTGGATTTTGAATATGCCGGTTGGGATGACCCGGCCAAGTTGGTCTGTGATCTGGCGAATCAACCTGATAGGCCACTTTCTTTGTTGGAGGCGGAGCCGTTTTCTTCCTCTCTGGTGGAGTGGTTGGGGGCAACGGATTTCTGGCGATCAAGATTTAGAATCTTGGCTCCTCTATATCAGGTCAAGTGGGCCTGCATCGTTCTCAACGACTTTCTTCCCTTTGGAAGAAATCGGCGAAAGTTTCAGGAGACGCAAGAACCCGAGGCGTCTCGCAAGCATCTTCAATTAAACAAGGCACAGGGAATGCTCTCTCGAGTGATGGCACAGATAAAACCATTATAAATCTAGCAGCAAATCGGGCTGTTTTTGACATTTCAATTCAGCGTTTGTCATCTAATGTATTCATATGGGTCGTCTTCTAAATCTCGTCACGCCACTCCACAAAGCCACAGCACGTAAATACCTTGATCGGATGGTTGATGACAAAGTCCACTGCATGCTCAAGGCCAAGGAGTATGAAGGGGATTACTGGGATGGGGACCGGCGCTATGGATATGGTGGCTACAAGTTTCTCCCAGGACGCTGGAAACCAGTAGCGGAGGGGTTGATTAAGACCTATGGGCTCAAAGCCGGTTCCAAAGTTCTAGATGTGGGGTGTGGGAAAGGCTTTCTTCTTTATGAGCTTCTTCAACTAGAGCCAAAACTTGAGGTGGTTGGTTTCGATGTTTCGAATCACGGCTTGGCCAACGCCCATCCCGATGTGAAGGGAAAATTGTTCAAGTATCGTGCTCAAGACCGCTATCCGTTTGGTGACAAGTCTTTCGATCTCGTGATTTCGCTGGGCTGCTTCCATAATTTACGGCTCTTTGAATTGGCCACAGCCCTGTCTGAAGTAGAGCGGGTGGGCAAACAGGGCTACATTATGCTGGAGAGTTACCGAAATGAACTAGAGCAGTTCAATCTCCAGTGCTGGGCCCTGACCTGTGAATCCTTCTTTGATACCGCCGAGTGGATCTGGCTCTATCGGCATTTCGGATATACGGGCGATTACGAATTCATCTATTTTGAATAAGGGGCATTTGAGGATGCTTGAACCGCGATCTCCATTTCCTACCGTTTTTGAGCCACCCTGTGCCAAAGCTCGATAAGCCAAGACTTATGCCACACCGTCAAATCAACACCCAGACTAACTCATCGGGCAGTTGGAAAGGCTGAGTCTTGTCAAAAGCTATAGCCTTTAATTAAAAATCACGCGAAAATAAGTAATGGCAAAAAAAAATGTATACGTGACATTGCCAAGCCTTCCGCCGTTGGTTGAGCTTCTTCCCTATTTGGAAAAGATTTGGTGCAATAAGATTTTAACAAATGAGGGTCCCTATCATCAGAAACTAGAAAAAGACCTCTGTAGTTATCTTGGGGTTAAGCATATTTGCCTGTTAGCCAACGGAACTATTGCCCTACTAACTGCATTGAAAGCACTTCATGTTATGGGTGAAGTTATCACTACCCCGTACTCGTATGTCGCCACTTCGCATTCATTGCTTTGGGGTGGAATTAAACCAGTTTTTGCTGATATCGATCCGAATACACTAAACCTTGATCCAGCAAGGATTGAGGCAGCCATTACCCCCCAGACCACGGCCATCATGCCGGTGCATTGCTATGGCCATCCATGCGATGTGAAAGCCATCCAAAAGATCGCTAACAACTACAACCTAAAGGTCATCTACGATGCGGCGCACGCGTTCGGCGTAAAAGATGCTGCAGGCAGCATCCTTAATCACGGCGATTTGTCAGTGTTGAGCTTTCATGCAACCAAAGTATTTAATACATTTGAGGGGGGCGCCATCGTCTGTCCCGACGCCGAAACCAAGGTGCGCATTGACCAACTGAAGAGCTTCGGCCATGTGGGCGAAGTCACCGTTGTTGCCACAGGCATCAACGGCAAAATGAGCGAATTCAATTCGGCTCTTGGGCTTTTGCAGTTAAACTATATAGACCAAGCCCTTGCTCGGCGCAGAGAAATAGATACAGCCTACCGTGAGCGATTAAAGGGCGTGAAAGGCATTCGTTGTTTAAATGATGCGGGCGAGAAAGTGGCGAATTATGCTTACTTCCCGATTTTGGTGCAAGCAGACTATCCAATCCGCCGAGACGACCTTTATCAAAAGCTGAAGGATATTGGCATCCACCCTCGTCGCTATTTTTATCCTTTGATTTCCGATTTCCCAATGTATCGGGTTTTTCCATCCGCCCACAAAGAGAATCTACCAGTGGCAACAGCTGCAGCGCAACAAGTGCTCTGTCTACCAATCTACCCGGACCTGGAAATGACGGCGGTTGACGAGATTACTCAATTTATTGCATGCCAGTAAAAGTGGATATAAATAAACCGAAAGTGAGGATGGGGGAGTTAAGATGAGACTTGCAATCATGCAGCCATATTTCTTGCCATATATCGGTTATTGGCAACTAATAGGTGCAGTTGATGTGTTCGTCGTATATGACAACATAAAATACACGAAAAAAAGTTGGATCAATAGAAACCGCTTTCTGGTCAATGGTAAGGAAGCACTTTTCAGCCTTCCGCTGCGGAAGGACTCAGACTTCCTCGATGTGAACCAGCGATATCTCGCGGATTGCTTCGACCGGGAGGATCTAATCAGACGCTTCCGAGAGGCTTACCGGAAAGCCCCTGAGTTTCATACCTTCATGCCTACCCTTGAAGACCTGATACGTTTTTCGTCGAACAATCTCTTCGACTACATTCTGAACTCAATTTATAAAATATGTGAATTTCTTGGAATCAAGACTCAAGTGATAATTTCGTCCACAGTCGCGTGTGATCACTCTCTCAAATCCTCGGATCGGGTTCAAGCCATCTGCAAGGCGCTCTGCGCAGACACCTACATCAACCCAATCGGCGGAGCAGAGCTATACTCGAAAGAAGACTTCAAGCAGAAGGGCGTGATGTTACGTTTCTTTCGGCCTAATGCTTTCGAATATCCACAAGGGACTTTAGACTTTATGCCGTGGTTATCAATTTTAGATGTCTTAATGTTTAATAGTGCTCAAAGCTTTAACGAATCAATGTTAGAAAAATATGAAATACGATAGTTCCGATTCGTCACACTCTCTTGATGAGCACGTCAAAGCGTATAAAGGAAACAGCCTTTACGACTTTGACAACAGCATTCTGCTAAACTGGTATCCAAGAAGAATCTTGGAGCTAACTCCAGGGCGCGAGTCACTGCTGGAACTTGGTCTTGGGCACGGAATTTCAACACCACTTTTTTCAAAAGAATTTTCTCGGCATGTGGTCATCGAGGGATCGCCAGCAGTAATTAAACATTTTCATAAGACCAACCCTGCTTGCAGCGCAGAGATATTAGAGGTTCTCTTCGAAAACTTTACTTCTGAACGGATGTTCGACTCCATTGTCATGGGCTTTGTCCTCGAACATGTTAAGAACCCGAACACTATACTTCGTCAGTTCAAGCGCTTCCTAACTAAAGGCGGAAGCATTTTTATCGCTGTGCCTAACGCCGAAGCAATGAATCGAAGATTAGGGACTTTTATGGGGGTGCTCAGCGATTTGACGGAGTTATCACAGCAGGACAGGGATTTTGGACATAGACGATATTACACTTGCGCAACGCTGGGCTCGGAGCTTATTGGTGCCGGCTTAAAGATCAAAAAGCTAGAAGGCATATATTTGAAGCCATTCACGACACGCCAAATACAATCTTTGCAGCTGCCACAAAGTGCATTGAATGCGCTATGTGAGATAGCAATTGGTTATCCGGAGCTAAGCCTCGGCATTCTAGCCGAGGCAACAGTCGATTAGGCGAACGGTCTGCGCCCGACATTCAGTAAGCCCAAGCATTTTTGTTGTGACCGAATAATGAAAACTATTTTAGTATCGGGTGCAAGCGGAGTAGTTGGCTACGGCATTCTGCGTGCCCTACAAATGGGGGTTGAATGCTTGAAGCTTGTTGGATCAAGCATACACGAAAATTCAGCTGCCTCACTGTTTTGTGATATTCTCGAGAAGGCGCCTCACACAAATGATCCTCACTATTACAACTGGTTGCTCCAGACTGTTCAAAAGCACGATGTTGACATTATTATTCCCGGCATCGAAATCGATATGCTCTCATGGTCTGCCAACAGAGTTTTTCTCGAATCGTCTGTTAAGTGCGTTTTGAACACGGAGAAATTGATATCTCTTTGCAGCGATAAATGGGCCTTCTACGAAGATCTGTCGTCAAGGGGAGACCCAACGACCATTCCGACCTACGACCACGGTTCTTTTCGAGAACTAGCAGACAAGTGCGGTTTGCCGTTCCTGCTAAAACCGCGCCAAGGATATGGATCAAAGGGAATCGTTAGAGTGGAAAACGAATCGGTTTTTAAATTACATCGTGACAGAATAGGGTCGCAATTGATCGCACAGTCGATTGTTGGATCTGACGAGGCAGAGTATTCGGTTTCGTGTTTTGGGAATGGCCGCGGGGAAGTCGTGAATATGTTCTCGCTTCGGCGAAAACTAGGAATAGGCGGTTTCACGGAATGGGCTGAAGTGGTTGAGAACGAGCCGTTTATCGAAGCAGTCAGGCGTTATTGCGGCTTCTACCAGCCATTAGGACCGACGAACTTTCAGTTTCGTGTTCACAATGGGGATCTAAAACTTCTCGAGATTAATCCAAGAATATCGTCTGCATCGTCGATTCGCGCAGCGTTCGGATACAATGAGGCTGAAATGGCACTTGGGTATTTTTTTGAAGGCCGTCTTCCGGCTGTTCCGCTCACGAAGCGCGGGCATGCGGTGCGTTATGTCGAGGATCACATCATCCAAAAATGAAAATTGGGCTTATTTCCGATATTCATGGAAACTACGAAGCGCTTAGAGTTGTTCTCGCAGAATTAGATAAACTTTGCGTTGATCAGGTGCTTTGTCTGGGAGACGTTGTGGGATACTATCCCCAGATTAATGAATGTTGCAAGGAACTGCGTGCCAGAGGAATACAGACACTCATGGGGAACCACGACTGGTATCTTTGTTGCGGAGGATTTTGTCCTCGCTCCAAAAGCGTGAACGAGTGCCTTGATTATCAGCGGAAGATCATCAAGCAGGACAACTTGCAGTGGATCCAAGGCTTTAGCGCCTATAAGCGAATCGGCGAGTTGACGCTTGTCCATGGTGGATGGTGTGATCCTATCGACGAGTATTTGAGGGAGCCTTCCGAAGAATATTTTGAAAGAATCCAAGGGAAGATTTTTGCATCTGGGCACACTCATGTTCAGGCATTGCACAAGTGGAGTCGAAAAACATATTGCAACCCGGGATCTGTTGGACAGCCTCGGGACGGAGATCCAAGAGCCGCCTTTGCTGTCTATGACAATGGGTTCCATCTTTTTCGCGTCGAATACGACATGCAACCAGTCTTTCGCCTTATGCGGTCGCTTGGGTTCAGTGATTATTACTTTGGCTGCCTTAAAACGGGTGCTCCTAATCTCTGTCGCCTCCCGCCGGAGGACCAGCACGTATGAACAACATACCACGCTTCACTTGGCGCAAACTGGGGCACCTGTTTAGTCCTGAGTCGTCACTTGCGCCGCCCTGGATGCATACCCATGCACAAACACCCTCAGTACTTCAGAGAAGAGACTGTTTGCGCATTTTTTTTTGCACAAGACCGCCAGCGGATGTAGCCGGACTATTCGTAAGCTTGATAGGTTTCGTTGATGTTGAGCCAAACAATTTGACTCAAATTATTAGAGTTAGCCAAACCCCCGTGCTCGACCTTGGACAGCGAGGTTCATTTGACGAGTTTGGGGCCAACCCTGTATCGATAACTACAACAGAAAACAACGATGTCAGGGCTTATTACGCGGGTTGGACACGGTGTGAATCCGTTCCTTTCAACGCCGCTATCGGCGTTGCTGTTAGCCATGATAATGGAGATTCGTTTAGGCGCTTGGGTCCTGGACCCGTGCTCTCTTACTCGCTGGATGAGCCTTTTGTTATTGGCAGCCCAAAGGTGCGGCAGTTCAATAAGACTTGGTTTTTGCACTACGCTGCTGGGTGCAGGTGGTTAAAGCAGTATGGCCGTCCTGAACCTGTCTACAGAATCAGATGCGCTACTTCGCACGACGGTATTGTCTGGAACAAAGAGGGGAGGGATATCATTTCACTTCGGCTGGGGGCGGATGAATGCCAAGCTGGCGCAGATATTGTTGAGTTCAAAGAGCTTTTTCACATGTTTTTTTCCTATCGGCAAGCCGTCGATTTTAGGAATAAGGACCGAGGATACCGGATAGGATATGCGGTTTCTAAGAATATGCGGAACTGGACACGATCTGATTCCTCTGCTGGTATCGATGTCTCTCCAGAAGGTTGGGACTCTGAGATGGTCAGTTATGCTCACGTGTTTCACTGGAATGGAACTCTTTACATGCTTTATCAAGGCAATGATGTTGGCAGATCAGGGTTTGGTTTGGCTGTTTTAGATAGTTACGAGGCTTAATTTCGTGGAAATGAAATGGGAAAAAAAAGGGTGTGTTTTTGATCCGACACAACATGGCTTGCCTTTTGGGTGCTTTGCTTACGCCAAGGGTCCGCAAGCGGTCGCTATGGACGGGTTTAGGCGCGTTTACTTTTCTTCATGCAGTCAAGACAGTAGCAGGAAGTATCTGAGTAATGTTTGTTATGCCGACTTCTCCTTAGACTTTGGTGAGGTAAGAAAAGTCAATCGACATGAGGTGATTGCATTAGGTGAGTTAGGTGCCTTCGACGAGCATGGTATCTTCCCTGTTCATATTTTTAGAGGAGAGCAGCGGGAACTATGGGCTTACACTACCGGTTGGAGTCGAAGAGTATCCGTCTCCGCGGAAGGGGCAATTGGATTAGCTATTAGCCGAGACCTAGGGCGCACTTTTCAAAAAGTTGGCGTAGGCCCAATCGTTTGCGCGTCACTGCAAGAGCCTTTCCTGATTGGCGATCCATTTATTCTAAAGGTGAGGGACGCATTCCACATGTGGTATATTTTTGGCCTGCGCTGGATTTCCCCTGATCAAGGGCATCAAGCTGAAAGAGTGTATAAGATCGCTCACGCCACCTCCACGGATGGAATAAATTGGAAAAGGGAAGGATTGCCAATAATCAAAGACAGCCTCGGTAGTGATGAATGTCAGGCCTTGCCCTCTGTTCTTGAGGTGAATGGGATTTACCACATGGTGTTTTGCTATCGGGACGCCGTTGGGTTCAGGACAGAGCCCGGAAAAGGCTACCGCCTTGGCTACGCTTACTCGCTCGACTTGGTTCAGTGGGTGAGGAATGATCGATTACTAGGCCTCCCGCTTACTGGCGAGGGGTGGGACGGAGAAATGATGTGCTATCCCCATTTATTCGATCTTGGGGGCCGGATTGCCCTTCTATACAATGGAAACAATTTTGGACGAAATGGCTTCGGCCTTGCGATCCTTCAGTCCGACATAAATGAACATATAATAAGATGAAAAGAGACTACACCAAAGAGACCAGAGACAATGCGGAGCGCAAATACGGCTACAATTTTGATTACGATGTATTCCATCACTATATGATCAAAGCATTCGAGCCGCTTTTGCGGCCGGGTAACGCACTGGAACTTGGCAGTTTCGAGGGGCGTTTCACCGAGAGGTTGCTTCGCCTATTCCAGCATATTACCTGTGTCGAAGCATCCGGAGAGGCCGCAGCAAAAGCGCGGTTGGCGCTTGGCGAACGGATAACAGCGCATGAAGGCCTATTTGAATCGATCCGGCTTGGAGGCAAATTCGCCAACATCTTTCTTACCCATGTTTTGGAGCACGTGGACGATCCTGTAAATGTACTGCGGCGTATCAACAATGAGTGGCTCTCGGAAACTGGGCGTCTCTTTCTCGTCTGTCCCAACGCCAATGCGCCATCTCGGCAGATTGCGGTCAAGATGGGACTCATCAGCCATAATGCGGCTGTCACTCCGGGAGAGGCCCAGCACGGGCACTGTCGTACCTACACCATGGATACCTTAGAACGGGACGCAGTGGCGAGTGGTCTTCGGGTGGTCCACCGGTCCGGTATTTTTTTCAAGGCCTTGGCAAACTTCCAGTGGGATCGATTGTTGCAAACGGATATTATCTCTAAAGAATACTTGGAGGGTTGCTACAAACTTGGGCATCAGTATCCGGATTTATGCGCGAGCATCTTTTTGCTTTGTGAAAAAGGGGATCAATTCAAGGATGCGTAATATTTTTAAAAGACCCATACTCGTGTTTCCGTCAGGAACGCCGTGCGCATTGGAGTATTTAGACAGGGCTGTACACAAGGAGATGGAAGTCATCGGAGCTTCATCTCTTGAGAAGGATCCGTCTCAGGAGCGCTATCGTTCTTGGGTGTATCTCCCGCATATTGCTGATTCGGGTTTCAGTGACGCGCTTAAGAAAGTCGTAACCGATTTTGACATCGGTGGAATCTATGCTGCCCATCGCGTGGTCTGGGATTTTCTGAATCGGAAGCTCAAAGAGATCGTTTCGGGTGTTTCTCTGATCAATGACTCCCCGCTGGATGCCGAGCTTTACCAGTATCGCATAGCATTGAGAGATGCTCAGCAAATCATAGAAAAACCCGATGAATTCGCCGATTCGTCGGTCGAAGCAAAGCCAGCCATGACGCGGATCGGGATGGCATCGCTGCTTCGCCATTCGGGGTTGATTCCAGGCATGTGCGAGCGTGAAAAAATATACGCATTGTATGAGCTGTCACGACGAGCTCCCAGTGGGGATGTTGTGGAGGTCGGCAGCTGGTGGGGGAAGTCAGCTTTTGTTTTATTGTGTTTGGCTAGTCACTACAAAATCGGAAAGATGCTGTGTGTTGATCCTTGGTCCAACGAGCATTTGATCCAGGGGGACGAAAAAGGCTTGCTAGATAATATCAGGGTCAGCGCTGATGAGGCGCTAACGGTTTTTAAAATGAACCTTCTGCCATATGCCAACGGAAGGTTGAACTATTTGAGAATGGAGTCGGTCAAGGCGTGTGAGCATTATCAGGATTGTCGCGTTGTGCAAACCGACATTTTTGGGGAAACGGCCTATTCAGGGAGAATTGCTATACTCCATATAGACGGGAACCATAGCTATTCAAACTGCCTAGCTGATATTGCGGCTTGGAGCCCGTTGGTTATTCCTGGGGGGTGGATTATTATAGATGACTATTATTGGCCCTATGGGGACGGTCCCCGAAAAGCTGGTGACGAGTTCTTGGAAGCTAACGAGCACAAAAAAATTATTTCTTTTGTTGCAGGTGGGGCTTTGTTTGTACAAGTACCATGCCCTTAAAAGATTTTGAAAATGGGCCAGAGTCTTTCAAGCAGAATTTGTGATGCGTGGAATGACATGATTTACAAAAGTACAAAAGCGACAGAAAAACCTTTGGTTTCCGTAACGGTCTGTAGCTACAATCAGGAAAGGTACATCTTAGAATGTGCGGAGTCCGTTCTTGCGCAGACTTACTCTCCTCTGGAAATTATTTTTTCAGATGATGGATCATCTGACAAAACGGCTGAGATCATTGCGTCGTGCTTGGCTGGTTACAAGGGAAAGCATAGCGTTGCATTCCTGCGACATTCCCAAAATTTGGGGGGTAAGGGGAAAGAGAATTTTTTAGCAGCATACCAGAAAAGCTCAGGACAATTTATTATTCAGTTCTGTGGAGACGATGTCATGATGCCGACGATGGTGGAAAAGATGGTCGACGCCTGGTTGGCCAAGGAAGTTTCGATGGTGACGGTTAATGCGGAGTATGTCGACGAGGAATCACGCCTTTTAGAAAGGCAATTTCGTGATCCCAATAAGACGCCCGATATTTCTCTAGAAGCAATCGCTCGCGACGGAGTTAATGATGCCGTTTTTGGAGCTGGCATGGGATGTTCTCGTGAGCTCCTCGAGTATTTTGATTATGCGGGGAATGCCCTGCCGGCGCATCTTGGGGCCGCGGATATTATGCTGACCTTTTATGCCTGCCTGCTAAAAGGGTGTGAAGTCATTGGCACTCCTTTGATGAAGTATCGTTTTCATGGGCAACAAGGGTCGGGCAGCATTGCTTTGGAGCTCGCCGACAGCAAATTGCGAAAGCTTGTTTACGAGGAAAAGATCTGGGCTAGTCATTTGGCTCACGCCATCTTTATGCGAGAAATACTCGATCAGTATGAAGCGAAAGATCCAGTGCGTTTTAAGACGGTCAATGAGCGGATTCAACCGCTACTTGTTCACCAGGTTGTAATGATGTCGACCCGTTTAGTGAACGTGCGGAAGCAATTATTTTACAAACATAATATTGCTGAAATTCATCCGGGTGTGGCTGAATCAGAGTTAAATGACGGTAGACCTCTGAATCCGCTTGGAACGACTTGCTAGCTCCTCTTGTCAAAAGAAAATTCTTAGTTCTCAAGTTGAGGCACTACTTTTTAGCCAAACGCATAGGAGGGTTACGGATACAATGTGAACTTATGGATAATTTCGTCGTAAATCTGTGCTCAGCATCACATGCATCAAGGTACTAGAAATTTCATATCTGCTGTTTGCCTTTAAAATTAGATTTCATTTTTAGATGCTAGCATAATGATCTCAAATAACTTCTATATGGGCTTGCTGCAGGCGTGCTTACCAGATTAATGCAAGTACGAAGAAAGCTGCAGAATTAGGGCGGTAAATATATATGCAATACGTGAACTTTCTGCTAAAAAACATTAGAGATGGGTCATCAATTTGCACTTTGCCATAATAATTTTTAATGAAAGCCGCCGTTCTTGTTCAGACAAAGCAACCCCTTGAGGTTGTTGACCTTGGAATGCCGGAGGAACTCTCCTTCGGTCAGGTTCATGTCAAGGTTCACTTCAGCGGGATCTGTGGGGCTCAAATCAACGAAATCGAGGGAGCCAAGGGGCCCGATAAGTTTCTTCCCCATCTTCTAGGACATGAGGGATCTGGGGTTGTAGCTAGAGTAGGACCCGGAGTAAAAACCGTCCAACCAGGGGATCACGTCGTGCTGCATTGGAGGCCCAGCGCCGGATTGCAGGCCGAACCCGCCAAGTATGATTGGAACGGTAAAACAGT
>Ga0114979_10003060_pt1 | contig 11234 bp, 22 predicted proteins | sample S_140625_EF_Meta_FD_87315 | JGI IMG/M metagenome (GOLD analysis project Ga0114979, IMG submission 87315) | Freshwater microbial communities from Lake Simoncouche, Canada to study carbon cycling - S_140625_EF_MetaG | ecosystem: Environmental > Aquatic > Freshwater > Lake | place: Lake... | reverse complement strand
GAGCGTAAGCCAGAGTTCAAGCGCAATACGTTTGAGCAATGGTTATACAGCAAGCGTCCTGGGACTCGGTCTCCATGGGACTTTAGAGATAAAGATAGCGACGGATACGACGATAGATTTGAGCCTCAGAAAGATGACAGCTACTACCGATGAAAAAATACCAAAAGTTCATGGCGGGGTTCGATCTTCACGGAGATATGCAAGATAGAGCTGTGACAAAGAAGTTTTTTCAGTTTTCAGAGGCGTTTAGACCCGATATCAAAATTATGGGCGGCGACCTATTTGATTTCCGTGGATTGAGGAAGAAAGCTGACAAGGCCGAACAGGCCGAAAGCCTTTCAGATGACGTAGCCTGTGGGATCGAGTTTTTGAGCAAATGGATGGACGGCAAAGGCACAAAGGTCTGGCTTCGTGGAAACCATTGTCAGCGACTCTGGGACGTGGCCGAAAGCGAATCGGACGGACTAAAGCGAGATGCGGCGATTAAAGGAGTCGAGGAGCTGGACGAACTATGCAAGACCCTTGGGATCAAAACATACCCATACTCAAAGAGACTTGGGATCCATCGTGAGGGTCGCCTTTGCTTCCTCCACGGATATGCCGCTGGGGTCTATGCTCTCCGCAAAACCCTCCAGAGCTATGGGGAGAATGTCATTATGGGACATACCCACACCATCCAATCTGTATCCGTTGAGGGGCTTGTTCCTAAACAAGGCTGGGTAGCTGGATGCTTGTGCCAGCTAGATTACGAATATAACCGATCAATGCTTGGGACTCTGAATCACGAGAATGGCTGGGCGTACGGACTCATCTTTGATGATGGTAGCTTTGCCGTCTACCAAGCCAGACAGATCGCTGGCAAGTGGATCTTGCCGATGGACTTTAAGGAGATTTAGCTTTCGCAAGCAGTCGGTAGTGGGGAATCATTCTGCCGCTACCATTTGAGATCAATGCTCGGAATGACTTCCTTTCGGCAAGCCCTAGATTCATCAATCTTGTAACAGCCTTACTTGCGTGGCCGTGGGTCTTGCCCAACTCTTTAGAAATTTGCTTTATTGTCTTCCAGCCCGCTGGGATTGGTTCGGCCTTTTCTATTAGATGCTTCTGTAAGGCCTCTGCCCACTCGCTTTTCATCGGAACTCCGCACTAAACCTAGCAAACGCACACTTCGGGCATCCAATCCCCTTCTTTAGATTGTCGTAGGCATTTTCAGCCATTCGAGTTGTTTTGTTTGGATTAAATGCAAGCTGTGAAAGCCTGTGAGAAGCCTCATCGTTGCTTGAGACCAAAAAGCCAGTCTCTTGGTCTCTAATAAACTCTGGGATGCCTCCGTGGGATGCTCCTACCACAATAGCTCCGCTGGCGGTGGCCTCAAAAAGGACTCTGGGTGCATTTTCATGTACTGGATACCACATCAATAAAGCGTGGGCGTCTCGGAAGTAGTTAGCCAAGGTCGCTGGGCTGTAGACATGAGGGATAAGCTCGGCGTTGATTCTGCCGTGGTATGGATGTCCTTCTTTGCCTACATCGCCCAAGAGAGCCTCACCCTCCCTGCCCCATCCGACGACATTCAGCCTTGTTGTGACCCCGACAGGAGCTGTCACCTTGTAGAACAGATCCCACATATCCCTTGGGTATTTGAAGGGTTCATCGTCCCTACCAATTCTTAATACATTGAGAGTATCTAGTGACTTGCTGGAAAACCTTAACCTTCCCCATCTGCTATCAATGTTGAAGAAGGGGAAAACGTGCTGGAGATCCGCCGAAAGCCCGACTTCGTTTAGGCGTTTGGTCAGCTCTCCAAGCTGGAAAGCCGACTGGCAAAGGATCTTTAGGTTCTTGGTCTTGGCTATGCCGACCAGCTCCTTGTCCCGAAGCACATTCATGCAAGGCCAATACACAACTTGCCGAGGAGTCTCTTCGTGCCTAGCCAGATACTCAAAAATGCTGTCCTCGCACCAGCACCAGACATTCTGGTCGTTGAACATACCAGGACTATAGGCTTCCGTGGCTACCCCAAGAGAATCCAGATACCGCCTCCTTGGTTCGGAGGTAGAAAGAACATCTGTTCCCTGTGGAACAACGCAAGTGACCTCGACTCCGTTGTCTCGGAATAGCTCGATGGCGTGGCCTGTTTCGGGACCCGCCCCACCGCATTGGTGTAGATAGCCCCAAATGTAAATCTTCATAGTCTTGGGAGCTTCCTCTTGAGCTGAAACCAAGCAAAGAGGCCACGAACGATAGTCCTCTCTAGGTGGTCTATGGCCGTCTCCCCATTGTTGTCGGGCTGGGGTTCGTTTAGGTGGATCTGTTGCTGGGCTGTTACAGCGTGCTTGATCGCCCTGCAAATATGGTAGTCGTAGGTAGGCTTGTCCTTATAAAGCCATTCTCCAAAGGCCGACTTGGCTGATCCGTTACTCATAATTCTACGAGTTATCTCGGCGGCCGCATTGGCCATCTCTGCAATGGATGGAGCGTGTTTAGGGTCGTCGTTCATAGCAACTCATCTCTCTTTCTTGGCATTTCTGGCCTGTTTATATCGAAGGTGTAATTTTCCATCCCACGGATCTCCCGCATATCAACACAGCGATGCTCGCCTGTTGAGCAGACCTCAACCAAGTAGATTGGGTTATGGGAGATCCCGTAGTCGATGGTGGCTACCCATAGAGCTTGTCCTAGCGGAGTCTGAACCCAGCGAGGGCTTGGCAGATAGCTGGTCATTTGACCCTCTTCCATATCTCGTCGTTCTTGTCTAATCTTAAAGACCAAGTCATGACCTTGTTGTAAATCCTGTAGCCCCAGCCAAACCTAAGAATGGTGTTGGATATGAAGTCCCCGATCCAATAAAGAGTCCAAGACAAAGCTCTCATTTGACCTCACAGGGCGGAGACGCTTGCGGGGCGTCAAATGCCCTCCTCCAGAGAGTTTTCTTTAGTCCGTCAAAGTCCTTGCGCTTAACTCTGTCAGTAATAAACCAGAGCTTAGATCCGCTCATTTCACAGGGAGCAGAAGCCTTCTTCACCTCTTTTGTGAAGCAGTAGGCCTCAATCGTGTACGTGGGCATAACACCCTTAACAAGAATTAGCTCCCCTTCGTCCCTGTCCTTCACCTTCCACTTGCCGTCTTGAGAATGCTTAACATCGACATTTGTATAAGGCAGATCCCCGCTACCAGATCGGTAGGTGTCCACAGATCCGTCCCAGTAAAGGCCTAAATACTTTGCCACAGCCATTTCAGCACCAGCGGCCTCAACGTGCTGACCCCAAGACATCACAGGGTTACAGGGGTAAACATCCCTAGACTCTTTTTTAAGAGCAGACTTGTTCCTAGAGGATCCGACCAGAACGGCCACCTCGGCCTCGTACCCTTCAAGTCTGACAACGATCATAGACGATTCTCCACAGCCTTGGCTTTGTGCTTCTTGGCAAGCTGGAGGGATTCTTTAGCCATTAGGGTTACAGCTTCGTAATGATTGAGGCATTGCTGGATCGAGTGAACCATCGGCGTGGGGGCTGTCTTGGATATCGAGCGAAGTAGCTTGTTGCCGTAGTCGAGGCTATCCAGAAGCCTTGAAAATCTCTTTACGCTCATAGTCTCATCTCCGCTCGCTTGGAGGACTCGAATGAACGCCAGACCTCGATCTTGGCTTGCGCTCCAATCATCAGCCAACGAAGACGCTCCTCTTCTTGGACGGCTTCCTTCAATCCAAGCAACAGCTTCTGATACTCTTCGTGGGAGTAGGCCTCTCGCTCCTGGGCGGCGATTGTAACCATCCCATCGTCGCTGGCGTCCCGCATCAAGATGGCCTTCTTGGTCTTTCTGAATTCCTCCAGATAGATGCGGTTGGCCTTGGCCTGTGCCAATGGCAAGGCGTTGTCTCGAATGAAGTCTAGGGCTTGGAGTGGCTCGGTCATATCATTCGCTGAATAGACCGCACCGAACGCCGAAGAACCCTAGAGATCCTTCGAGTGTCCCAGCCCAGCTTGCTTAGATTTCGAGCGACTTGGTATCGGGCATCAGCTCCAACGCCATATCGGTCGTGGCGTAGGACGATGTCCATAGAAACGCCAACATTCTGGCATTCCTTTTCAAGTTGATCGTCATCGGTTTCGGTGGGCTTCACGAGACGCTTGCCCTCTAGGACTTCGACTCGTTCTTCCACCTTCTTTACTCGCAACCCGAGGGCGGCGACCATTCCTGTAGTTAGATCTTGTTGGCTTATCATTGTTTTGTGACCTCTTTTACGTTTTGTGACTTTATGTTTTGGGTTTCCTCTTTCTCATCGAGTAACTCTCGAAGTGCTTCTTTGAGGGCTGGAGATCCTTTCACCAGCTCTGCGGGATCCTTGATCTGTTGGTGGGCGACCATAATCTGCTGGCGTTCCATCGGGCGTCCGATGGCGTAGGCCAAAGCAAGCTCGCAAGACTTGAGGCGGGTTGGGAAATCCACGACCTCGTCGGCCTGTTGCCTTTGTCCGTCCCATTGAAACTTGGTTGCCCCCAGACCCTCCTTTAACACAGACAGAATGGTCTTCTGCATTTCTGGGGAGTTTAGCTCGTTTTCGAGCCACTCGGTCTTCTTCTTGGATAGTTCGGATACTTTTTCTCTGGTGGTTAGGGTTGGCATACGGCCTCCTTATTTGCATTTGCCATCTGGAATGCCCTTTCCCAGACAGCCTTTGGCGTTGACGCTTGGAGCATTGCCAAACTAAGTCTTTCTCTTACGGCAGTTCCGATTAGGCCAACGACCACATCCACGGAGTTGTAGTCAATAGGGGATGGCCGAGGGCTATCGCACGAAGACTTTTGGACTGGCTTGGCTTGGATCTTCGGCCTTATGTCATTTGAATCCGAGCGGCGAGCGCAGTTCCTAGCACAGGCTTTCCAATCCACGACAGCGGTACGGCCACCAACCTTCCATCCATTGGCTTCGTAGTAGTCAAAAGCCTTTTCCGCATCCCCAGCATTCCAGCCCTTGATGGTATTGGCGTACTCAATCCACTCTTCACGAGTAGGCTTTTTGCTCTTTGGGGCTATATCCCTTTTGGGGCATTCTTTTTTAGGCTCTGGGGTCTTGGATCTATGGCGGATCTGGCGTTCACGATCCGACTCCCTTGTTGCTTCATCCCTCCGCATCCTTCTTGAAAACACGACATTCTTTTCATCTCTGCTGAAAACTCCGTTGCTCTCAAGCTCCTCAAGCAATGTCCTAGTAGTCTGGGAATCCTCGCCAATGATCCGAGCTATCTGCTCAACCGAGGCAGGGCTTCCTCCAATCAGAAGAAATCCGTGCGTATTGGACTTTGCCATCATTGCCAGCAGATCCATCCAGAGACCCCTTGCCCCAATTGAGCAAGAGCGAAGGCTTTCATCAGAGAGCCAGTCGGATGGGAAGAATTTAATCCAAGGTAGTTTCATAGTTTTGTAATCTTTACTTCGATGCAGGGCTTTTCTGTCTTCCCCGCATATACTTTGAATGTTTCGCCAGCCACGATCTGGCTGTCGTCCACCCAGAACATCGCCTGTGTGAGTGCGTCCTGTAGTGGTTTTAACAAGTTGTCCCTGTCGGGTCTGACTGGAGCTGGCTGACGACCGCTTGCCTTTAGCCTCTGGGGTCGTCTTAGCACAAAAGTAACATCGCAACGGAGTGGCCCCTCTATCTGTTCCTTGGCGTACCGCTTTGAGGCAAAGATAAGCTCACGCACATAAGCCTTTGAGGCAGAATCACGGAACACTCTTGGCCGACCGCCCTTGCCAGAGAAGCGCAGGCCAGATTGAATCGACTTGGGTTCGATGTTTAGTTTGAATTCCATGTTTGCCAGCAAGCTTTCAGTTTTCGCAAGATCGACCTCTTGTTGTTGCGGAGGGTTACGACCAAGTCTTCCCCTGTCCTGTCCAGATCCACGACGGCTTGCTCAGTGCTTTTTAGCACTTCAAAAGCACATTCCTCGGTGATCTCCATTGCTCCATATCGGTAAGCGTACAGAGCGACCACGTTCTGCCAGAAGTTGGTTTGCTTCCTTGCAGATCCAATGACTTCCTCGGGTTTAGTTTTTTGAGGCCTATTCATCGTCCTTCTCCTTTGCTTTGGGTTGCCCAGACCAATGGTGGTACAGGGCTTGCATAAACTTGCTTCGCTGTCCTTTGGTTTGATCGCCACGGCTGTCGATGTAGACATCTTGGCTTTCTTGGAACTCAACCAAAACCAAGTAGGTGGTGTTTGATTCCCTTAGGTTCGAGAGAGCCTGTTCTACTTTTTCGTCTGCCTTCACGCCGCCAACCTCATTAGATCTTTCTGTCTGCGGGGGCCTTTGCGGGTTGGAGGGAGGGCAACAAGCGTGTGGCCGATAAGGCTGGCTGGAATGGAGCTTTTCGTTTTATGAGGGACAACGGTGTACCCTTTTCGCTTGGCGTATGTAACGGTTGCCTTGTCGACCTTGTAGCGTTTTGCGATCTGGATTGCTGGCATTCCTCCATCTGCCAAGGCCTTCCATTCCGCCCATCTCTTTGCGACCTCTTCTGGCGACCTTCCGTATCTCTTCCTTGGGGTAGTCCTCATTCCCTCAAGAGTGATCTGAAAGCGAACCTCTTTTGCCAGATCCATTGTGACCTTCGTGTAGGCATGGATGAGCCTCTCAAAGCCAGTCACACGCTCCTCAAGGAACATGATTGTTTTGTGCTGTTGCCAGATCTGCTCGTTCAAGAGGCTAACCTCCGAGTTGGCTACTAACTTCTTAATTTTGTCGTACATTAGTTCCATAGTTCTCCTTTACGACCTCATCAGTCGTTGTGAATTTTTCATTTCAATGATGTCGGCAAGCACCGACTCGATTTTCGCCTTTGCTTCCTTCTCCTTGAGACCCGCCTTCGAAGCCAAGCTCCTAGTCGCATCGGTCAACGAAACAGAGGAAGCACCCATCGCCACTTCCTCGCCGAACGCCTCTTTGATGAGGTGATAGGCCGAGGCAGAGCTGGTGATGGATCTCCGCTTGCTGTTGATTAACTTCCAACCAGGAATCTCGCCTCCAGCGTCGAGGATCTCCCTCGCCCGCTTCCGCACATTATCAATCACGCTCTCGGCAAGGGTGCAGACCTCCAGAAGCCTTGGGAGCTGGCTGGGGTCAATAACCGCTGTCGAGCTTGTGGTCGTTAGGGTCTTGGTGGCCTCCTGTGCTTCTGGGCAGATCCCTGTGGCTTTGCAGTACTGACACCAAGGACCAACTTGGCGTGTGGCAGACTTATCGGCGATCCTGTCCAAGGCCAACAAGGTGCGTTCCCGCTCCAGTCGGATCTCTGACCGAGTCATCTTCTGCAAGACGATTGGGTTGTTGGGCTGGAGAATGGTCACATAGACCTCCTCAAGTCCGTACTCGTCGGCCGCCAAGAAGGCCAGCCCCCGAAGCTGGTGGCTCTTCTCGGTGGGAACGATCCCCATCCCTGTCTTGTAATCTACGATCAGCCCACGCTTAACGATGGTATCCGTCCACAAAACAAGGTCGGGCTTTCCAGTCATCAGCGGAGTTTCCCCACGCTTCAAAACAAGTCGCTGTTCCCTGCTGGCGGTCAGCTTACCCTTAAAGGTCTCGTCTATGGACTTCAGCTCAAGGCGAAAGGCCTCTACGGCCTGTTTCTCCATCTCTTGCAAAAGCTCGGCACATTCCACCTCGTCGGCGTTGGGTAGGTCATTGACCTTTCCGTCAGCCAAGGCGAAGTGAATCCGATCCCCTCTTTTTGCTTCTGGCCCAGTTTCCGTGTCTGGGATCAGCTCCTCCAGTTGCACCGAGCCGACGCAGTTTGTCCACCGCTCGGCCTTTGATGCACTAGGAAGCCCCATCCGCCCGTCATCAAATGTCATATTGCTCCCTCCGAGGCTCTAGCCTGTATTTCAGATCTCAGATGTTTGTAGTAGTGGCACCCAGTCTCCCGACCCTTCGGGAATTACGACCAAGTCTTCTTGTCCTGTTCAGCCGTCCACTTTCCGCTTCGCATTGCTTCAAGCCTGTCGATGGCCTCTTTGATCGAGGCGGTCTTCATTTTGTTAATTTTCAATTCAGCTCCTTCCGCACCCAGTCGATTAGGACGCAAAAGCAAGCCACCAAAAAGACCAGACCCGACACCCCCATCCCTAAGCCTATGAGGACAAAGACGATGGTGCGGATCCATTCGGCTATCTCTTTCCAAAGCGAGAATTCAGAAGGGGAGATCATCAGATTCATCGCCTCCTCCTTGCGGTTTCTCGGGGTTTTCCAAAAGCACTTCGGCAATGATCTCGTTCCGCTCGATGTCCTTTTTGAAGGGCTTGCCGTCGTTGGCTAGTTTCAGTTCCTGTCTTGCCAGCCACTCTAGGTAGCGAAGACCTTCCTCATCCTTGGCAACTTGGCGAATGGTCAGACCTTTGTACTTCCCAAAGGTCATAGCCATATCACGAGTCGGGGCATTAGGATCACGCTTTGGCAAAGCCTTCGCTTCACGCACGATTGCCTCTGCAAAGTCCTTCTTCAGCGCCTTCTCTTCTACGATCTCGAGCTTGGGGGCTGGAGTTGAGACGATCTTCACAGGGGCTTGGGTTACGCAGGAAGAAGAGAAGCCACCTTCTGGAACTTCTTCGGCTGGGGTGACAGAGAGGTTCTTTACTCCCATCAAAGGCACGCAAGAGGCCAAGGCCATCTTACAAACCTTGGACGCCGCACGAGTCTGAGCCATCGACCGAACGGCGTACTCTGGGGCTGATTTCCAGCGGGGTTCTGTGCGGTCACAATATCCTTCGGCCTCTGCCACCACTACTCCGTCATCCACACGTTTTAGGTAGGCCTTGGCAACAAATCCTTCGCCTTCCTTGCGAACTTCGCCACCGCTAACCACAAATCCAAATGCGTTCGCCATCATCGCCCAACCTGGACTCTGAATGTATTTCTTTCCTTGAATCTCGATTGTCTGTCCAAGCACTCCTTCGCGGACGGCGTTGGCAACTGCAATGGAACGACGATGCAAAGCAGTTGGGTCTGCAAGCTGTGTGTACAATTCTGGGGTCATTATTGGTTGAGTCATTGTTCTCCTATACTTTTTCTATTTTGGGTTGGAGAAGGCGTTCGGCCTCCTCCTCGGGGATAAGTCCGTTACGGCAAATTATTGAGCCAGCTTCGATCAGCTCGAAGATTTGGCAGAGAGAAAAGCCCAGTCGCTTTGCGAGGACTGAGGAGGAGATTCCTTTTAAGGAGTTGCGATTACCAACCGATACATTTGACCAAAAATTTTTAAGAGGTTCGGATTTTGTTTCGCTTGCTACTCGTAATTCGCTCTCGGAGATGACGCAGTCGATACCAAGCAGATTCTTCTGCTTGCCATAAATATTGTATCGAATTTCATTCTGATCGCTTGGTAGCCCACCTTTTGAGGATGTTTCTTTTTGCGGCGAGACGCTTCTTTTCACTGCGAGATCTCCCACCTTTTGCACCAAGAATTTTCATCAGACTGGAAACTTTTTCTGAGGTGCATCCACCAGACATTGCTACACCGACCTCGTTTGTCACCAAAAATCTTTCAATTCTTTTTCGAGCCCTCTGGGAGGCCACGACAGCTGGCGACATTAGGGCTTCACGCCTCGCTTTGACTGCGGGATCGATCTCTGGACAGGCTCTGGAGCAGTCCACACAGCCCTTCCTAGAGCCTCGCCAACAAGACAGGACTGGCTGGAACTCCGATTCTATCTGTGCCTCGTGGTGGATGGGATATGTGTTAGTTCCCCTCTCCGACTTGGCGTACCAATGGCCGCCCATCTCCGTAACGATGCAATCAGCTCCCGCTTTGAAGCCGACGGCGAGCTGTCCCCACGACTCCCCCGCTATGCTCCGAGAGGGACAATACCTTAATTTCTTCATGCAATCGGGTACTATCCCGTGTGCTATCCTCATAAACCCATGACTTATAGGGCTTAAACACCACCCCCGTGTCCCCTCGTGGCTATAAGATGGATGCACCGAAATTAACCTCATAACTGAGGAATAAAACCAAGGAATAGTTAATTTATCAAATCCAAAGATGGGTGTAAAACACCGCAAGGTGTTGAACACCAGAGACTTCATATTGGTGTTGCTCTGTATGCCTAGGGTTGGGTACTCGTATGAATGCCCAACAAGCGCCACCCAGCCAGAAAGTTTATGGGATTCTGGGCTACAACTATCCTCAAGGAAAAACTACGGCAACACGCAATAAAAAAACGGACTACCCTATCTGTCTTGATGCACGACATATTGGATGATTACTTATTGAAGTTCCGAAACAGAAAAGGACGCTTACGCAATGAGAGCAATTTTAATAGATCCAAAGGCAACCCCAGCAATTAGCGAAATTAAGATCAAGGGCGATCTGGCTGGGATCCAGAATTTGGTCGGCGGCTATATCGAGGCCATTGGAATTGGTAGCGATGTTTTGTTTGTGGACGAAGACTGGAGCGTCAAAGAACCATCGAAACGGCACAAGGGATCGTTCCTTATCGGGAAAACAAAGGTCGGTGGTCGTGGCCTTATCCTTGGCCCCAAGGGCGAGAAGAGTACGAAGCTCAAACTGCTGGAAGCCTCCAGCATGATTACGATTCTTTAATTAAGACTGACTCTGCTGGCTTGGAGTCTGCCAGCCTCCGCCTTTAAGTGAGCCATAGCCAAACGAGTCCCCTGCCTGCATTTGGTAATGCTTAAAAGGGTTTTGTCTAAAGCGTCCGTCATATCCCCTGCACTCTCCTCAATCTGCCATTCCAGTCCGTGTCCTGGCGCCTGTTTCATTTTCCCCCATTGGAACGGCGGCTCGACATCAGCTCCCCACTTCTCGTAAAGAACCCCCATTGGATCTAGGTGACACCACAGGAAAGCTCTGGTTGACCAAGTATCTGTATTCTTCTTAATCGAGATCATCGCCGTCCAAGTCTGGCTTTCTACATTCGGCCCGACTAAAGCCACAAGGCTCTCATCCTCGGTAAGTATTCCAGAAATGGTGAAGGGATGTTCCTTCTTTAACTGCTCAAGTGAGGGAATTCCCTCTATCTGATATAGCTTCACACCTTTTCTTGTACCCTCACGAAAAGCGAGGTCAAGCGTAAGGTGGAAAAATTAAGCGGATTCAGTAGTTACATCCAGCCCAGAAGCGGCCAGAACGAACTGGAAAGTGTAATTGGCGGTAATTAAGCCAGTGGTCGAATTGACGCTGGATGATTTGCTGACACTCAGTCTGTTCGGCTGATCT
>Ga0114979_10003057_pt1 | contig 11238 bp, 10 predicted proteins | sample S_140625_EF_Meta_FD_87315 | JGI IMG/M metagenome (GOLD analysis project Ga0114979, IMG submission 87315) | Freshwater microbial communities from Lake Simoncouche, Canada to study carbon cycling - S_140625_EF_MetaG | ecosystem: Environmental > Aquatic > Freshwater > Lake | place: Lake... | reverse complement strand
CTCTGGGCTTAAATGAAGGTGTCATCCGAGTGGTGAACGGCAAGGGTGGCAAAGAGCGTTTAGTACCATTTGGAGGAGAGGCGGGGCAATGGTTGGGTCGCTATCTTGAGGATGCCAGAACACTATTACTAGAAGGCAAGACTTCTGACACGGTCTTCATTGGGCGTCACACGGGTACAGGTTTGACTCGCCAAGCTTTTTGGGCGCTGATTAAGCGCTACGCCGTAATTGCGAATATTCCTGTAGCTCTGTCCCCGCATACTCTACGCCATGCTTTTGCCACCCATTTACTGAACCATGGCGCTGATTTAAGGGTTGTGCAGCTACTGTTAGGCCACGCTGATATATCTACTACTCAGATTTATACCCACGTCGCCAGGGAGCGCCTCAAGTCGATTCATCAGCAGCACCATCCTCGCGGCTAAGAATTTTTTGGCAAACTTTCTAATTAATTGGATCCGCATAATGTGCAATTTGGGGAAGTGGTTAAGATAGCGCTATGAATTACCCCCTAGAACTTCTAGTTATTCCTGCGGCCTACTTCATAGGCTCTATTTCATTTGCTGTGGTGGTGAGTAAGTGCATGCACTTACCTGACCCCCATTCTTACGGTTCAGGTAATCCCGGTGCCACCAATGTACTCAGAACCGGTAACAAGCTAGCAGCAGTACTTACTTTAATTGGCGATGCTCTGAAAGGCTACTTTGCTGTGATGTTGGCACGAATTCTCTTTGGTGATGCGTCATTATCATCAACGCTTAATTCTTGGTTCTTGTGCGGAGTAGTGGTTACGGTCTTCTTGGGCCATTTATTTCCAATCTTCCATGGCTTTAAAGGGGGGAAGGGCGTTGCTACCGCTTGCGGTATTTTGTTTGGTATTAATTGGATTTTAGGTTTAGCTACCTTGGGCACTTGGATTATTGTGGCGACATTCATGCGTTACTCTTCACTTGCTGCACTAGCTGCTGCTGTATTTGGCCCCATCTACTTTATATTTCTGTTTGGTCTTCAGCCAATGGCGCTTGCCTTGGCAATAGTGTGTGCGCTGTTGATTTGGCGCCACCGCAGTAATATCCAAAATTTGATGAATGGTACCGAGTCACGCATTGGTTCGAAGAAAAAAGCTGAAGCAGAGCAGTTATCTAAAGGACAAATATGACTGTCGCCTATTGGTGCGTTCTATTTATGGGCTTATTTCCGATCGTAGCAGCTGGGATTGCCAAAAAAGGATTTGAGGGTTACGACAACGGCATGCCGAGACAATGGCTAGCTCAGCAGACGGGCTTTCGGGCGCGCGCTAATGCCGCTCAAGCAAATCTCTTTGAATCTCTTCCCTTGTTCTTTGCTGCGGTAATAATCGCGTCTATAGCTAATGCACCACAAAGCAGGGTTGATTTATTAGCAATGGGATTTGTGTTGGCACGCATTGCCTATTTGATTTGCTATGTTGCAAATTGGCCCACCACTAGATCGGTCATTTGGCTCCTTGGATTGGTTTGTGTGGTGGCTATATTTCTTCAGATCTAAGTAAATTATCAAGATAGCAATATTTATGACAACTAGAAAAACTCCTGTGAAGACCGCTTTTAAAGCTGCCGTTAAAAAATCTCCCAATATCAAGCCTGTTAAAACTGCTATTTCTGAAAAGAGTGATGCCGGCTTGCCTTTATCTCTAGTGATTCGTCGGCGAATCGAAGCACAAAAAGCCCGCTTTCATGCAAATGACAATATCTCTGCTTTTATTAAGCCAGGTGAATTAGAAGGCCTAGTAGATGAAGTTGCTCAAAAGATGCAGGCTGTTCTCGAGAGTTTAGTGATTGATACCGAGAGCGATCACAATACCAACAATACGAGTCAACGTGTTGCAAAAATGTTTGTTAAAGAAGTGTTCAATGGTCGGTATGTTGAGCAGCCCACCTTAACCAAATTTCCTAATGTGAGTCGCTTAAATGAGCTAATGATCATTGGCCCCATTACGGTTCGTAGTGCTTGCTCCCATCATTTTTGCCCCATCATGGGCCGCATTTGGATTGGTGTCTTGCCCAGCAAGGAATCCGCTCTCATTGGTTTATCGAAGTACTCACGCTTAACTGAATGGGTGATGTGTCGCCCACAAATTCAGGAAGAGGCAGTGGTGGAGTTGGCTGATATGCTCGAGAAAAAAATCAAGCCCGTTGGTGTGGCGATCGTCATGGACGCAGACCATTTTTGTATGCAGTGGCGGGGCGTAAAAGATCGCGATTCGAAGATGGTCAATAGCGTGATGCGGGGAGCCTTCTTAAAAGATCCTAATTTGCGTAGAGAGTTTTTATCACTCCTTGAGAGAAGATAGGGTCAGTATATGAGGGTCGCAGCCAGTTTCTTGATTGTTGTTACTTTGTTTGGATGCACTGTGTATCCCGACGTAAACCGAGATCCTGCTAAAAATAATAAAGCGACATTTCAGCGAGATGCGATAGATTGTGCGCAGTCTTACCCCGAATCTGGGTCGGGGGTGCACATCAAGCAACGAATCGGCTGCATGAATATGAAGGGTTGGTATTAATCTGCAATCAGCATTGCCTATAGATTTAGGGTAATTCAGCATTTTCTTCTTTGAGAATAATTCTCAAGTAAAAATTGATATAAATCAATAACTTGTGTGCGCAAAGGTGAACTCATTTCTTCTGCTCTATGATCCATGCAGATACAAATTTTGTTCTACTTACCTTCTGGAGTTCATATGAAAAATAGTCGTCGCCAATTTATGATTTTGTCCGCCGCCGGTGCTTGCACATTAGCCTTGAATGGCAATGTGCAAGCTCAAGCCATGGTTGCTGAAACGGATCCACAAGCTTCCGCGCTTGGTTACAAAGCTGATGCCTCTAAAGTAGATAAGGCTAAGTACCCTAAATACGCTGCTGGCCAAGTATGTACCAATTGCGCTTTATTCCAAGGCAAGGCTGATGCTGCTGCTGGTGGCTGCTCATTGTTTGCTGGCAAGCAAGTTGCTGGTAAAGGTTGGTGCTCAGCTTACGCTAAGAAAGCTTAATCAATTATTGAGGCTGTATCCATGAAATAGACTACAGTTCCTTGGGGTTTACACAACCACCGTGCTGTAGTTTATTTTTAACAATTAATAATTTTTGCGTTACTGAACAAACTCAGGAATATCGCTAAAGACGATTTTAAACATGGGACCTTCATCCGAGGTCACGTATAGTTCATTGGTAGTTTGGTCTAAGAAGAACTCCCTTAGCCTAGTTCCAACCCCAATCTTTTCCATAGATATCACCTTTTGATTTTTTGGTTCTATTAGTGTCACAAATATAGATTTTCCACGTAGTGAGCTCACAAGTACACAAGTTAATGGCTTGTATCTTGAGGCAATATTCTCCGGGCACTGAATAATATTACTGGCAGCAACAGAGGGTACAAAAGAAAATAAGGGCGGCTCGAATTGAGAAGGATCACCACTAGCCTTATAGGCACTACCAGTATATTTTGAGCCAAGTGAATGCAGAGGCCAGCCATAATTTTTTCCCTGCTTGATTAAATTAATTTCATCGCCACCTTTGGGGCCTTGCTCAACCTCATATATATGACCATCCAAATTAATTAAGCCTTGAGGGTTTCTATGGCCCAATGAATAAATTTTAAATTGTGTAATAGCTTGATCTTTTGTATTGAAAAGTTGTGCGTCAGAAAATTCTAAAATTTTCCCATATGGCGATTTTAAGTTTTGTGCAAGATCGGCTATTTGTTTTGTATCGGTTGTTGGGGTGCCGATAGCAAGCAAGAGTTGATCATGTAATTGCGCATGCCCGCCCCCTATTGCATTAAAGTCTACATTAGCCTTGTCTGGCAAGCAAGGCGCCTTAAAGACTTCTTTTTGTGTGCTTAAATTAATTAAAGATGCATACAAACAGTTAGCATCTTTTGTATTTTGGAGGGCAAATAGCCCAAATAAACCATGCTTATATTGGAAAAACTTTTTTAATCCCCCATTTTGACTCAGAGTCGCGTTGGTATCAGCATCTTTTAGATGTACTGAGTATTTAATCAGTATTTCTTGAGCCTTTGATTGCTCTAAAACTTGTATACCATCTTCATCGGTAGAAAATATTCCAGCAGTTTTTTGATATAAGTCATTTTGGTATGGCAAGAGATCTAGGATAAAGTCATTACCATAGAGTTTTAACGGCTTTGTGCCATTGGAAAAATTTTTTTGTCTTTAGCTAAATATCCCAGCCAAAATATAAATACTGAAATTAGAGCAATGGCAATATATTTTAATGATTTTTTTATTATAGTTGAAGAGTGCATAGTAGGAGTTTTTAATTTTAATATAGCACCTAAGATTATCAACTATCCCTTGGAAATGATAGCCTAGATTTCTTTATGATTTTTGAGGGCAAATAATAATATTTATAAAATTTATTTTTTAGATATCACTTTAATTTTAGAGCTATTTAACTGGCTTACCTCAGTCTAGTCGGATAAAGAATTCATTATTTTTTTGTTAATAAAACAATTGCAATAAAATAGCTCCAATTCAAGATTTTATGAACCAGTCGAGCAAATTATGTATTTTTCTGTCACTATGGTTAGCAGGTCAACCAATCAACAATAGATGCCCAAATGTTATGAGTACATACCTTCGATTGCTTAAGTACGCAATTTTACATCGTATCCCGAAATATCAGAAAAAATTGACCGAACTACTGGCAAATGAAAAGCTCAAATCTACCCTCTTAGATTTGAGCAATCAAGGCCTTGAGCTTAGGGTTATTTATGATATCGGAGCTAGGCATGCAGAGTGGTCTACTATTCTTAAAAAGACATTCTCAAGGTCCAATTTTTTTCTGTTTGAGGCAAACGAAAAATGTACAAAAATTTTAAATGACAGCGGTTTTAAATTTTTTATCGGAGCGCTATCATCTGAAATCAAGACGGTTGATTTTTATCACAATGACTCTACTGGTGATTCTTACTATAAGGAAAATACCTCTTTTTATGAAGAAGTAAGGCCAATAAAAAAACAAACCATTACTTTGGATTCCATTGTTAATGATCAAAATATAGCTCTACCGGATTTTATTAAGCTCGATACTCAGGGTTCAGAATTGGATATATTGGCTGGTGGAGTGGCTTGCTTAAGACACGCATCATTAGTTTATATTGAGCTCCCTATTCTGAGTTACAACTTAGGAGCTCCTAACTTTCAAGACTATATTGAGTTTATGAAGATGAATAATTTTGTACCGTATGATATTTGTGAATTGCATCACTCTAATGGGGTAATGATTCAAGTTGACATACTATTTATCCACGAGACTAAGTTGAGTAAGATCAACCCCACATTTAATCCCTCCCTTTATTTTTTATGAAAATTGGCTTTCAGGCTGGAACCTTAAATTACAGAGGTGTGCATATTGCCATTTTTGATTACGCTCTTCATAACCAGTTGATATTAGGAAATGAGTCTATTATCTTTTATGACGAGAATAATCCTGGACCATTACCAATTATAGAAAAGTTTAAACGGTATTTTGAGTTAGTGCCTTATAAGAATTTTTCGGATGTTAATAAGCTGAGCGATCAGCATCGCATTGATGCTGTTTATATTCAAAAGGCTGGATTGCGAGATGCTGAGTGTGTGTCTTCTGTGCCAAATTTGATTCACGCCGTCTTTCCGCAGAAGGTATCCGAGCAACATGGCGATGTTTATGCCTATATTTCTAGATGGTTAAGCAAGGAATGCTCTAACTCCAAAATTCCATTCGTTGAGTACATGGTTTTATTTCCCGATGTCAAAGGTGATCTTCGTGCACAGCTAAATATTCCGGCTAATGCGATGGTACTTGGGTGCTATGGGGGGCAAGATAGCTTTAATATCGGATTTGTTTTAGATCTTGTTCGGGAGTTAGCGCAAGCAAATACAAACTTATATTTCCTATTCATGAATATAGACCCTTTTACAAATCAAGAGCGCGTGATTTTTTTACCGGGCACTCCTGATATGACATATAAAAGACTGTTTATTGATACGTGCGATGCGATGCTGCATGCTCGAGAGATGGGTGAGTCTTTTGGATTGGCCTGTGCAGAGTTTTCTATATGCAATAAGCCGGTGATTACTTATGGGTTGTCTAGACAACGAAATCATATTGAGATTCTTGGAAAGAAGGCTTTGCTTTATTCCAATAAAAAACAATTAAAAGAAATTATTAATCATCTTGATCGCACGTGGATTAAAAATCAAGATTGGGATTGCTATTCCCATGCTTTCTCAGCAAAAAATATCATGCAACAATTTCAAGATGTATTTCTAACTCCAGTAACCCTGGGAAATACTGGCTTAACTCCTATTTCTTTCATAGACCGCTGTCATATTTTAGGGTCGAAACTTAAAAAGAAGGCAAGAGCCTTTCAGGCAAAGCGCCAACGTTAACCACAATCATGATGCACTATGAAGCAAGTGTTATTAATTAAAAATAATGCGAATTCATTGGCTTGGCTACTATAGCTATGAATGCTGATGCAGGTAATGTTTAAGTTTTCTGGGCTTCAGTCTAAGAGCTTGCTAATTGTGTCTAAACTTTGTGTTGGACAACTCATTCATTACGGCACACATTGCGAGTCGTTTCTTGCTACTGTGGCACCATCGGAGTATCTGTACCTCACTTGCAGTTGGTGTATTTGTTTTTTTAAAAAGGTTTCTGATGTAGGTTTTGTGTCAACCTCAATTCAATACCCTGTGTAACTTTGGCCATAACTCATTTTGTCTTTAGCGGTGGGGGAAACTGCTTTTGCATTATTTGCACGTATGCTATCAGCGTGGTGCGCAAAATATAAATTCCGTCGGTTTGTGTAGGCTTTATCCTCAAGCGGACTTTTTCGAATAGTATTCGGAATTTATATTTTTTACAGACTTGGCAACGAATGACCCCTAAAAAATAATTATTTAGATTGGGACGAAAATTCTTTACTAGAATTTGGCCCACTCAAGATAAGACGAGGGTATTCTCAATCCAAACTAGCGGTCGAATAGACATTATTTGTGTTGCTGTGATATTCAAAAGCCATTCATTAAATTTCGACTATATAGGTAAAAGATGAGTCATATTGCTTTGCGCCTAATTTACCACTACAACTTCTAACTTGGGGACGATCAAGCTCTGATGACTGGGGCAGAGCGTTTGCATTTAAGTTTTGGCGTCTATATTGACTCGATGTTAGTGTTCACTATCAACAGGTACATTGTAGAATATAGGGGAATTTAGGAATAGCTTATTGCATCCCTAGGCTCAACTGCGCCCTCGGTGCTCGCCTTGACGAATAGTTCGATGACTCAACCTTGGGCGGTGATTGCGAGTAGCGCCCTGTCGCTCTTATTGGCATTTTGACAACAAGCCTTATTCATTGATCACTAGTGGCTATCCCGATCGTCACAAGCTTGCTCTGTTTTGGGTATGTTCATATTGCGCTGTTTGCATTCTCCTCAAGCTGCACTCACATTGATTAAGGTCCTAAGGGGTGTGATGTTTTAATTCTATTAAGCGTTTCTGGTGGTGATTGACTCTATTTTTACTCGTATTTGCAACAATGCTTTACAGTAACGTCGCGAGCAAGTCTTACCCTAATAGACTTCCAAAATAGTCATAAACCATTAAAATCAAAAAAATCAGTTAATAGCGGATGGATTAATGACTCAAGTATTGCCAGTAATTTTGTGCGGCGGCTCCGGTAGAAGGCTTTGGCCTCTATCTCGATCTAGTTTTCCAAAGCAGTTTTTAGTGCTATCGGGTGACGGCTCTCAAAAGAGCCTATTTCAACAGGCTATTGAGCGAGCAAACTCTGTTGCTAATTCCATCATCCATCTGGGCCCAACACTTATCGTCACCAACGAGGAGCATCGTTTTTTAGCTCTTGATCAACTTCGTGAATTAAAGGATATTCACGCTACCTTATTGTTGGAGTCTTCCGGCAGAAATACTGCGCCTGCATTAACACTTGCAGCCCTAGAAGCGTGTGATCGGGGGGGGGACCCGATTTTATTGATTACTCCTGCTGATCAAACGGTGATTAATATCACGGCCTTTACCCAAGCGCTGCAGAATGCAGTCCATATTGCTAGTAAGGGCGCAATTGTAATTTTAGGCATCACCCCAAATGCCCCTAAAACGGGTTACGGTTACATCAAGACAAGGTCTGAAATCACTAAGAAAGATCAGGACGGCTTAATAGTGGAGCGTTTTGTGGAAAAACCTGATGAGCAAACTGCCAAACAATATTTAGCGGAAGGTGGTTATTTTTGGAATAGTGGGATATTTGTACTTAAAGCTAGTGTTTGGTTGGCAAGCTTGAAAGAGTTTCGCCCGGATATTTTGGCCGGCACTGAAAAGGCTTGGCAGACAAAAGAACAAGATGCATCAGCTAATGCGATCTTTGTGCGCCCTAATAAAGACGCATTTAATGCTATCCCGAGCGAGTCGATTGACTATGCAGTAATCGAGCAGTGCCCTCAATCAAAATTTCCAATTCGAATGCTGGCCTTAGATGCGGGTTGGGATGATTTGGGTGCTTGGGATGCGGTATGGCAAGTGGGTGCGCAAGATAAACAGGGCAATGTCACAACTGGTGATACGTTGCTAACGAATACAACAAATTCTTTGGTACACGCAAGTAGTCGTTTAGTTAGTGCTGTTGGTGTTGAGAATCTGATCATCGTGGAAACTGCGGATGCAGTTTTAGTGGCCAATCGTAGGAATAGCCAAGATGTTAAAGATATAGTTGAGCAATTAGAGTCTCAAAAGCGTGACGAAAAAAATTTACATCGTAAAGTTTCTCGCCCATGGGGCTGGTATGACAGTGTGGATGAGGGCGAGCGTTTTAAGGTAAAACGTATTCAGGTAAAGCCTGGCGGGAGTCTGTCGCTGCAGATGCATCATCACCGTGCTGAGCATTGGATCGTAGTAAAGGGTACTGCTGAAATCACCAACGGCGATAAGATCTTAATTCTTAATGAAAACCAAAGTACGTATATTCCGCAGGGCCAAATACATCGTCTAGCTAATCCTGGAAAAACCCCTTTAGAGATTATTGAGGTGCAATCCGGCAGCTATTTGGGTGAAGATGATATTGTGCGTTTTGAAGATACCTACGGTAGAAGTTAATCAGCCTGGCAACCAAATGAGCCAGATATCTTTGGTAAATTTATAATAATCGGCAGTAAAAAAGTAAAACTTGAAGAGTAAATATGACCCAGAAAATGACCAAGCAAAAAGTAGCCCTAATCACCGGCATCACTGGGCAAGATGGTTCCTACCTGGCTGAGTTCCTATTGGAAAAGGGTTACATCGTCCACGGCATTAAGCGCCGCGCCTCTTCATTCAATACCGAGCGTATTGATCATATTTATCAAGACCCTCATATTAACCACCCTGATTTAGTTTTGCATTATGGTGATTTGACTGATACCAGTAATTTGGTGCGCATTATTCAGCAAACTCAGCCTGATGAAATCTATAATTTAGGCGCACAGTCTCATGTGGCAGTTTCTTTTGAGTCTCCTGAGTACACGGCGGATGTTGATGCATTGGGTCCATTGCGCATGTTGGAGGCTATTCGTATTCTTGGGTTGGAGAAGAAAACCCGTTTCTACCAAGCTTCTACTTCCGAGCTCTATGGCTTAGTACAAGAGATTCCGCAAAAAGAAACCACGCCTTTCTATCCAAGAAGTCCTTACGCTGTAGCAAAGATGTATGCTTACTGGATTACCGTGAACTACCGTGAGGCTTATGGTGTCTATGCTTGTAACGGCATTCTCTTTAATCATGAATCCAAGCGTCGTGGTGAAACTTTTGTCACTCGCAAAGTGACTCGCGGCCTAGCCAATATCGCCCAAGGCCTTGAGAAATGCCTCTTCATGGGTAATATCGATGCCTTGCGTGACTGGGGTCATGCCAAAGACTATGTGCGCATGCAATGGTTGATGCTCCAGCAAGATACGCCCGAAGATTTTGTGATTGCTACTGGCGTGCAGTTTACCGTGCGTGAATTCATTATTCGTAGTGCTAAGCAGTTAGGTGTTACATTGGAATTTAAAGGTAAAGAAGAAAACGAGAAGGCAATTGTTGCGTCAATTGAAGGCGACAAGGCCCCCGCATTAAATGTAGGTGATGTGGTTGTTCAAATTGATCCACGCTACTACCGTCCTACTGAAGTAGAAACTCTCTTGGGTGATCCCACTAAAGCCAAAATAAAGCTAGGCTGGGTTCCTGAAATCACTCTCGATCAAATGATCGTTGAGATGGTGGCTAATGATCTAGATCAAGCTATGCAGCATGCACTTTTGAGCAAGCATGGCTTTAGTGTTGCGGTTGGTAAGGAGAATTAAATACAAGCAGAATCTGAAGACTAATAAGGATATTAAAGCAAAAACGTGAGTAAAGATCTGAATCAGAAGATATATGTAGCAGGACATCGTGGCATGGTGGGGTCTGCTATTGTCAGAAATCTGCAGTCTCAGGGTTACACCAATATTGTCACTCGTACTCATGCGGAAATGGATTTGACTGATCAGGTGTCAGTCAAAGCATTCTTTGAGCAGGAAAAGCCCGATCAGGTTTATTTAGCTGCAGCCAAGGTTGGGGGTATTCATGCAAACAATACCTATCCTGCAGAGTTTATTTACGACAACTTGATGGTGCAAAACAATGTCATTCATCAAGCATTTTTGAATGGCGTAAAAAAACTTTTATTTTTAGGCTCAAGCTGTATTTATCCTAAGTTAGCTCCGCAACCAATGAGTGAGGATGCATTGCTTACTGGAAAGTTAGAGCCTACGAATGAGCCTTATGCAGTTGCCAAAATTGCCGGTATCAAAATGTGTGAGAGTTATAACCGTCAGTATGGGCAAAGCCATGAGGTCGACTACCGTTCTGTGATGCCAACTAATCTGTATGGGCCGGGTGATAACTACCACCCAGAAAATAGCCATGTGATTCCAGCATTAATTCGACGTTTCCATGAGGCAAAGAATAACAATGCACATCAAGTTATGATTTGGGGGACTGGAACCCCAATGCGTGAATTTTTGTACGTAGATGACATGGCGGCTGCCTGTATTTTTACAATGGAGCTAGAGAAATTAAAATACGATAAGAAGGTTCTGCCAATGCAAAATCATTTAAACGTCGGCTTTGGAAGTGATGTTGCGATTGCTGATCTTGCGCGAGTGGTAGCCGGTGTTGT
>Ga0114979_10003056_pt1 | contig 11239 bp, 10 predicted proteins | sample S_140625_EF_Meta_FD_87315 | JGI IMG/M metagenome (GOLD analysis project Ga0114979, IMG submission 87315) | Freshwater microbial communities from Lake Simoncouche, Canada to study carbon cycling - S_140625_EF_MetaG | ecosystem: Environmental > Aquatic > Freshwater > Lake | place: Lake... | reverse complement strand
TTTATATAATTTTACATTAACTTCATGCCCCCTTCACTAAATTTACTTAAACACTTTCATGAGTACACCTTTATACTAATTTACTTTATCCAGAGTATGCCTTTAAAATACTATAGCACGCCTTATTCTTTTATTTAAATACCACCTTATCTAAAGATTATATAACATATCGTAATAATGAATTATATTGATACTATATATTATATTAATCTGGATCATCGTGTTGATAGAAATAATGATTTTTTAAACTGTATGAATGATTTAAATATACCACTTACAAAAATTCAAAGAATACCAGCAATATATATTCCTAAATTAGGAGCACTTGGTTGTACAAAGAGTCATATACTTGCCCTTGAAACATTTCTTGCATCAGATTCTAAGATATGTATGATATGTGAAGATGACTTTATGTATAAAAATAAAGAATCATTTAACTCAGATATAACAAAATTTTTTGAAACTGGATTAGACTTTGATATTGTACAACTTTCTTATAATACTAATCAGTATAATAATTGTGTTGTATATAAAGCAAGTGATACAAACTATGATTTTATTAAACGAGCCGAAATAACTATTACAGCTTCATCTTATATTATAACTAAACAATTTGCTCAAAAACTTTTAGAAAATTTTAAAGAATCTGCGCATCTACATACTGAATCAGGTATAAGAACACATGAGTATTGTCATGATATATATTGGAATAAACTAAAACCTGTTTCGCTATGGTACCTTATATATCCACCTATCAGTTATCAAAGAGAATCATATTCAGATATAGAAAATATTAATGTTGATTATAATACATAAATGATGGTTTAAAAAAATTATTATATTAACAACTATATGAAATCGTGTGGGATATCATTTATTGTACGAGTAAGAAATGAAGAAAAAAATTTAGAAAAATGTATACGTTCTTTATTTACATTAACAATACCATATGAAATTAATATAATATTAAATTCTTGTACAGATAGATCGGAAGAAATTGCAAAAACTCTTGCGCAAGAAAATAGTAATATTAATCTTTTTACATATACAAATAAATTATCTAGGGCAGGATACGAAACCCTTGCAACTGATATAGATTCACAACATAGTTTTGTTAATTTTTCTAATTTTTGTTTTAAAACCGGATCATATCCATGGAGTTTTAGATGGGATGCCGATTTTAATGCATCATCAGAATTAATTGATTTTTTAAATTCAAAGGAATGGGTATATGAAAGGGCATATTATTTAATAACATATAAATCTAATAATAATTCTTCTTCAGAAATATATTTATCATGTGTCACTATTTCGTACGTAAAACATATATTTTGGGAAACTATATGTTATTTAGATAATTCAAAAAGATATATATTAGATAAGAGTATTTATATATATCATAATTCTGAATTATCAGAAATAAAACCCTATTGGACTGAAGAACCCTGGTATTTAACAGAAGATTCTGATGAAGCAAGAGTTGTTAAAAAACGTATTGAACAACTCACGCAAGATTTTGGAAAGGAACCTGTTGGTATGGCGCGCGCTCTTAATCCAGAATGTGATATTTTTTGTATAAATGTAATTAACAGTAAACCAGACTATGTTAATATTAATAGTTAATTACCACATCTTTGCGTAGGTGTGATGGCCAAAACGGTCATTATAATCTTCATTCCTGTAAAATGATTTTGTTGGAAGAAGATAAGCTTTATCATTATTAAAGGTCTTTGCTAGTGAATGTCCTAGTAGGAAGGGCCCAGTCTTAAGATGAATATCTTCAGTATTAATAAGTGTGGTATAGGTCATGTTACATGCAGTTTTTAATACAGGGTGGTTAGGTACAGCTGCAAAAAATCTTATACTAACATACTCCCAAGTTAAAGGGAGGTCATGGCAAATAATCAACTGGGCATCCTTAAACTTAAGTAAGGGATCTAATGATTTATGAGGTACAACATCAACATCCATATAGACTCCGCCATACTTCTCTACAATAAAATATCTCATAATATCGGCTTTCTGGGCACCCTTAACTGCCTTATTAATTAATTCAACCGCCTTTTCTGGGAATTCATTTGTAGTAATATCAGCATTTGTCCAAATACGTATAGTCCACTCGGGCATTAGTTTTGCCCAAGCTTCTACATGTGTTCTTAAGAATTCTGGTGCTCTATCTGGACCCACCCAGATTAAATGTAGGAGTTTTGGAATATTGTTTATATTATTTGTAGGTGTGTAGTTTTCTGGAACAAAGGCAATTCTGTCTACATAAGATACATCCTTGGAGATGGTTGGAATTGACCATGACTCATACTCCTTCTTATCTTCTATTTTATAAGGGTCAACACACCCAATGTGAATATTTGGAGAATACCAGCCATTTGTTCCATTAAAAATATCTAAGATACTCTTAAATGCATGTTCATATCTTTTTGCAACATTGTACATATCAAAAAGACGAACGGCTCTATTACGAATATATTGACGGTCAAAACGACCATCTAGAGCCATCTGAATTCCATATTTGAAGTCGGAAAGAGTATGACAATGTAGTCCAGTCTTAAAAGGTTCTACATTTTCTACAATCGCACCAGAATCATGGCCAATAACAGGAGTTCCACAAAGTTGAGCCTCTGCCGAAACGCCACAAAAGGGTTCTGGAAACTTGGAAGGAGCAAGAAGTACTAGAAGACTTCCTAGATAGGCTCCACGATCGGCACCATGAATAGGAGTTTGATAAAAGATATTAGGCTCAGTTAAAAATGGCGTAGGATCTCCTTGTCCGCAAATAATAAAACGAATATTAGGAAAAAGTCGTGCACATTCAACTACAATAGCAATACCCTTAATATGTTCAAGACGACCAAAATAACCAATCGTATCAAGCTTTGGACTTAGACTTAGTGGCCATTCATTAAGATTATAATAATTTGGACATACAAACCAATAATTTTCTAGATTCTTTCCATCACGTTGCATGTTGGCGTGAAGTTTTGAATAGCTTTCATAAATGCGGAAATTCTTATAGGCATTTGGATAACCTATACCACTCTCAACACATACATAATTTTTATCAACAATTGCAGGTTCATGAGCAGGACCAAAGGGGAGACATACAATATCTGTTGATGTAGAACGATACTCTTTTTCAAGGGCTATACGAAGGCGGTTATTAAATTCAGTATATAGTGGATAAGTCATATTTCCAAGCTCTCCAATGTACTGCTTTGGATCTTCTAGTTTATCTAGAATCTCTTCTAAGGTAAGACTAGGATCTTTTACTCTATAAGATTCAATGCGTAACATCTGCCATTCCTGCTTTGTGAAGATTTGAATATCCTTGTCTGCGCCTGAAATAGAACCTTCTACGCCATAATGAAAGACCTCAAAGCCACGGCTTCTCATCATTGGAGAAAACCGTTGAACCTTTCCTGTAAAAGCACAGTGACTGAATTCATCTATTGTGATTGTGTGAGGAATTGCAGGCAGGTGAAGTCGTAGTTTCATTTATATCTATATATCAGTAAATGTTTAGACCGTATTTTACCTACCAGTCCAAATCTTAAACACAGGAATATCAAGATTATTAGATAAGTAATTATTATATGAGTAACCCCATACAATGTATTTATGAATATTTCCAAGAATTGAATTTGATGGTGACTCTAAATCCATTAATACAGCTAGAACACGTTCAAAAGCCATACGGTCAGTACGTGAAATAATAAAGGGTATAAGATTATGTAAATTATATTTTTTGGTTATTTCTTCTAAAAAGTTATAACTTATTACAGTCATTGCACCAAAACAACCCTTCCATGTTTTAGTTTTATAATGCTCTATCAAGGGTGACCAATTATTTAATAAACTTAATAAGGTTGTCTCATGTAGCTCCGCATCCCAATCATGTTCAAAATCCCATAAAGATTTATTCACATGTTGGGTAAAGTCTATATAGTTTTTAATAAAAACAGAATCATGAATAATAACAGCAGTATCAAATAATTTATGTTTTAAATAGTAAATATAAGGTAAAAGTTCTCCACGACCCTTGTATTCAGATTCAATTACAACGGTATTTACTAAATAAATATTTGATACAAAGGTATAATTACTATTATCATCTATAATAATAATCTTGGATTCAGGGTATAAGGCTCGTATACATGAATAACATTCAATCCAATATTTATCCGTATCATATGAATTAACGTGTCTTAAAATAATAAAGCCAAGACTCATTAATTTACTATAGATTTAAACTTTAATCCATGTATCTGATATTTTTATGATAAAATAACTTATTTTGACAAAATATCATACTGTTCTTTTGTAATTAGGTTCATAGTGTACATTTTATCTATACAAGTATAATCCTTATGTAAATATTTTTTTAAATTATTATATCCTAATACTGATAATTTTTTATCATATTGTTTATTTTTTAACATATGAGGTACATCATCACTATCAACATTAAATAAACGTTTCAAATCCCTATTAATTGTTTCAGTGAGTATAATACCATAAATATTTTGAGGATTACATATATTTAAAAAATTTCCTATATAAAAATTAATATCTTCATATATGTGATGAATATAAAAACGTTGATCTGAAAGATTAATGCGCAATGTTCCATCTGATTTATATAAAGTTTCTGCTAATTCATTAACAGTTTTAAATTTTCTCAAAAAATCTGCTTCTCCTTTAAATCTGTTTTCCTGCTTTCTAGTGTGACACACATTGTGCATTCTCCAATTGAACGCAGAAATAAATCTAGAAATAGGATTTCTTATAAGTATTATATATTTTTTTTTAGGATTAAAATTAACAGTTTCAATATGTTTTGTTTTAACTTTATATTTTAAATTATGTAGTGTTTTATGTAATGTATTACCACCACACTTTCCAATATGAATTAATATAACATTATTATTCATTATATCTGTTTACCATATTATAATAAATAAATATTTTTTAAACACATTGAGATTTAATCCATGTACTTGGTATTAATTCAGGAGTGGGAATATCTATCCTCCACCTTTTAAATACAAAAACTGGATTATTGGCTAAATGTGCTCCTAAAAAGGCACCCCACCAACCAAAGGTTGAATTAGTAATAATAGCACCAGCCTTACATAAACTCATTAAAGCTAATGTGTTTAATTCATCGGGTTCATAAATTAATTCAAACAAATCGTTTTTAAAATATTTTTTAGACTTTACATATATTATGTCATTTGTAAATATAAATATTTTTTTTATATTTGCATTAGTTTCTAACATTTTTTCTACATTATTTTTATAATATTTTATGCTAGGTTGAGCAAATAAATGCATTAATTTTAAATAATCTCCACGTCTAACATGTAAAAATGCTGTATTTTCAGTATTATATTTCTTAGACATTAAAAGTATATGTGATTCTAAACCTTTTAAAAATAATGTGGATATTATATTTTCAAAATCTTTAAAAAAAACATAGTTTTGAAAGTAACCATATAAAACAACCCCACTACTAGCAGTTTTAGAAAGTGCTTTAAAAGGATGTTTTTTTTTATCTAAAAGTTTATATCCAGAATCTATTATATTCTTAGTATTAACATTAATAATTTCACCAGAATATTTAAAAATAGTTTCGTTATAATCATGATCACTATGTTTATTTTTTATATGTTTATTTATATAGAATTTATTATTATTATATTTTGCCAATGCAAATCCAGTAGCTATCATAAACATTCTATTACCAAGACCACTTTTAAGTATATTTATAACACCTTTATTTTGAACTAACTTATACATAGTGTTAGATGGTTCAATAGATGGTTCAATAGATGGTTCAATAGATGGTTCAATAGATGGTTCAATAGATGGTTCAATAGATGGTTCAATAGATGGTTCAATAGATGGTTCAATAAGTGATGGCTTATGTTTAGAACAAACCTGTATAATTTTTTGAGGTGTTGGCTCTATACGAATATGTTTAAAATTTTTAGCCTTACACATATACCTAAAGGTATCAACAATATAAGGAGGAAATTCAATTACCAAACAATTAGGTTGATTCATCCAAATTATATTACACAATCCTGCCCCATGTTGCCCTATAATAATTTCAGCATTTATAAATAATGAAACTTGATCATCAATACTTAATTCTTCTAAAATAACATTTTTAAAGATTAGTCCAAATTTTTTTTGTAAAACATTCTTAATTTTATTATGATTACCTAAATGTCTTCTATTATAACCACTGTGAATATTATTATTTTTCAATTTAATTTTGCCCCTTTCTATTAATATAACCTTATATGGACTTTCGGTTATATTTAATGTATTTTTAATATAGGCATTAATAGGTTTAAAAAATCTAGGATTATAGGGACCAAATGCAAGGGTATTTATATTATGAATAGGAAAGTCTAATGAATGAATAACATCAGGCTTAATTTCTGTTATTTTTAGACCTAAAATCTTTTCAGCCATAGGTAAAAATGTACCTAGCGAACACCAAGATTTATTTATTACTAAATAAATATGTTTATAACTATTATTATTTATAAATGATATAACTGGAACTATAAAATCATGAATAAAATGGCCGTAATGCCATAAAGAACCAGGTTGCCCTGGTTTTTTTACACTATTTATAATAATTGTATCTCCCATATCTAAATTTATATTATTTATTATTATTTAAAATAATCCTCAGAATAACCAAATTGTTCAAAATCCTGCTTATAAACAGTTTGTATTAATAATATATTTGCTGGTGTTATATTATATACTGATAGTACGCCATTAGATACTGAAACATGTTTGTTCAATATTAATGAATGTTTATATTTACTCATTAAATTACAAAAATCTTCTTGTATATTCTCATATTTTAGCACATTTATATTGTATTTTAGATCTATATATTTATTCTGTTGTATTAAATGATGTCCATGTACCTTTCCAGAGTTTTTAATTATATTTAACCATTTCTCTAAATAACTATTAAAAACAGTTGGTTCATCTGCGTTTTTTATTCTTAAAACAATCTTTAAATAATTATACTCTGATAGTATTCGTGTATAAGGATTACGAACCACAGTAAACCATTCATAATTATTTTTTAACGCATATGGTTTTAATATAAAGGGTTCATCAAAGGTTCCATATGATATATCATATCTTCCCCAGAATAATTTAGAATCTAATCCGATTTGTTCTATTGATGTCCCTCCAGTTCGTGTAATATGAATATATTTCAGTTGTTTTTCTATTAATTTTACCTTATCTTCTCTGATATCTTCTGTTAATTTTGTATCATCTATATTAATAATTTCATAACCGAAACTATCAAAATCATTTATATAAACCCTATTAATAAGTTTGATGTTTTCCTGACTAATATCATCAATAGAATATGTAAAAGTAGTTTCTATAGGGTGTTCATCTAAAATAACACTATAATTATACATTTTTAATACAGTATTTAATTCCTCTTGAAGGTTTTCATATTTAATAATATGTATTTTATAATTACTATCATAATATTTATATTGTTCTGTAAAATGATCACCTATTTTTCTTCCATATTGTGGATGATTTTCTATATCATTTGCCAGATTACTAATCCATCTATTAATAATTCTATTAAATTCACTAACATTATGTTTATTTTTTAAATGAATTGTAGATTTTAAGAATTCATATTCGGATAAAATACGCGTATAAGGATTACGAACTACCATAAACCAATCGTATTTTTCTTTAAGAACCTTAGATTTATTTATAAACTTTTCAAACTTCCATCCATAATCAGGTTGTTGTTCTCCCCATTTAACCGATAATTTTTTTATAATATCACTTATATACTTATTTCCATTACGCGATATTGGTATATACTTTAATGTTTTTTGTATTTCGTAATTACTAGGAATAACAGTACTACCTATTGTTAAAATATTATCTAGTTCTTTTGAATAACCAAACATTTCAAAATCATTTTTATATATAGTTTTTATTAACTCTATATTTTCATCCGATATATTATTTATATTAAAATATATTTTTGAAACTTGTACCTTCTTATTTAAAATTATATCATAATTATACAACTTCATTAAATTATTAAACTCTTCAGTAATATTCTCAAATTTTAATATATGTATTTTAACAGAAGGATCGTAGTATTTATATTGTTCTGTAAAATGGTCACCACCTACCCTTCCATATAATGAATGATTTTCCTTATTATTTGAGGCATTTAGCATCCATTTTTTTATAAACATATTAAATTCTTGTACTGTATGAGTTTTTAATCCAAGAGAATTCGCAATAAAATTATATTCAGATATAATACGTTTGTATGGATTACGAACAACCATAAACCAATCGTATTTTTCTTTAAGTGCTTTAGGTTTATTTATAAATATTTCATGCCAAAATCCATATTCTTTATGATGTATACCCCATCGTTTATTTTTTTCTAGACCAACAGTTTCAATAGAAGAACCTGCTGTTTTTGTAATATGAATAAATTTTAATTCCTTTGTCGGAACTGACATCACTATTAGACAATAATTTATAGTACCTTCATTAATTCCGCATTTTTTTCAGAGTATTTATCACGGACTGTTGTATTTATAATATCATTATTTAATGAATGAATAAATTCTTCCTTTTTACAGGTTCTATATGCATTAATATCGTCACGTGGTAAATTTATCTTTCTAGAAATATAAACATCATATGCTTGAAAATTGTAATGTGCTATATATACTGGAATGTCACAATATGATTTACCTGGTAAGGGGTACCAGAATGGATTTTCTCCATTTAATTTATTCATAGTATAAGAATTTACACTAAGACTCATATTTTTTATTGTAAAAACATGTGGTGTTGAGGTAGATAATACTGTTTCTGGTCTAACAAAGGCTTTTATATGCTTATCAATAGTTGAACTACATCTTATATAATTTTCTAATATCATTCCCTCAGGTTCTTTTGATAAATATGATGAGCCAAAAAATACCCAATTTATACCAATTTGATTAAACCTTTTATAATTTACCAATAACTCATGTATATTATTACAATCATTTAATATTAAGAATTCATCAGCATCAAGATATAACATCCAATCATAATCATTCTTTACAGAATATTCTTTAGCTTTCATCATGAGTGATTCTTTTAAATTTTCAGCATTATAATCAATACGTTTTATAATAAGTTTAGGATTAGGTTTAAATTGATTACTTATAGGTTCTATTGATTTATGATCAAAGATATGGATAAAATCAAATCCCAGGTTTAAATGATGGGCTACCCATTCTTTAATATGTTTTTCATCTCGGGCATTTGTAAATAAGATTATTTTCATTACTACATATAAATATATTATTATCTAAAGAATAATACTTGTATTATAATATATGGACCGTGTCCTTGATGAACGGGAACTATGTGACCTTGAATGCCTTTCAGTAGGAGCATTTCAGCCACTAGTTTCATATATGACCCATAAACAATATACCGATTGTGTAAATACCATGGTTATCAATGATGGTGATGTCTTTCCTATGCCTATTGTACTTTCTATGAAAGAGGTGGTTGAGGTAGGAAGTGTCTTTAGCCTTAAGTCAGTGACGGGTGTTATTCATGCTGTTCTTACTGTAAAAGAATGCTGGGTTCCTGACATTGTAGATGAGTGTGTTAAGGTATTTGGATGCTACGATGAAAATCATCCTTACACTCGGTATCTTAAAGAGAAAGGGGTCGGTGCCTATGTTTCTGGAGAGCTTGTCATGTTTAATACCAAGTTTCATGTAAACTTTGGAGAGTATCGTAAGACTCCTGCTGAACTCCGTGCCTGTGGTCCGTGGGTAGGATTTCAGACTCGTAATCCTCTTCACCGCAGTCATATTGAACTTATTAAGAAGGTTACAAGTGTAGCTCCTCGTATACTGCTACACCCAGTGGAGGGTGTCACTCAGGAGTGTGATATTCCCTTTCCAGTCCGTATGCAGTGTTATAAGGAAGTCATGCCTTACTTAGGTGATGTAGTACTATCCATTCTTCCCCTTAGTATGCGTATGGCCGGTCCTCGTGAGGCTGTGTGGCATGCGGTGATTCGTCGTAATTATGGTTGTACCCACTTTATTGTAGGTCGTGACCATGCGGGACCTTCTTATAAGAAGGCTGATGGTTCTGCGTTTTATGATCCATTAGCGGCCCAGAAACTTGCCAAGAGCCTTGAGAAGCAGATTGGAATTACTATTCTTGCTTCTGAAGAGGTTGTTTACTGTGAGGATGTTGGAAAGTACATGGGCCTCAGTGAGTCGGCTGGTCACAGTGTTAAAAATATCTCAGGAACCCAGTTCCGTGCCATGCTTGATTCTGGTGCCGATATACCAGAATGGTATAGCTATTCTAAGGTTGTAGACAGTCTACGTGCCTATTATAATAAGCCGCGTGGCTCCTGTTTTTACTTTGTAGGGCTCTCTGGTTCTGGTAAGAGTACATTGGCAGAGGCTCTTAAGGGCTATCTAGAAGAGGCCTTTCCTTGTAAGGAAGTCACAGTGCTTGATGCTGATGTTATTCGCACTCATCTTTCTAAGGGACTTGGATTTAGTAAAGAGGACCGCTCTATGAATGTACGTCGCATAGGCTATGTGGCCTCTGAGATTGTTCGTCACGGCGGTGTTGTTCTTGTTGCCAATATTGCTCCATTTGAAGAGGACCGTGCCTGGAATCGTAAGCTAATTTCACAGTATGGTAACTATGTTGAATATTTTGTTGATACGCCTGTAGATGTTTGCGAGGAAAGAGATGTTAAGGGTCTCTACAAGGCCGCGCGGGCTGGAACACTGAAAAATTTCACAGGTGTTTCAGACCCCTTTGAGGTCCCTTTGAGCGCTGTCTCGGTACCTCTTATGAGTCAAGATGATTCAGTTGACTTTGTTTGTAAGCATGCTCTTAGTGTGCTATAAATATTTGGACTTGTTTTATAAATACAGAAGGCAAACGGATATTTTAAAATACCCGTTTGTCTAAATTTAAGAATAAATATTTTAATTTCTACGCGACTTGCGATTTTTTCTTCTTTTACGCGCCTTATTTCTTGAAGGGTATGTGGGCCTTCCAGGTTGCCTATATCCATTTACAAATCCTTCAACCAAACCAACTGTGTTTTCAGGAAGTCTAGTTGCAAGGCCTCTATATATAGACT
>Ga0114979_10003054_pt1 | contig 11240 bp, 10 predicted proteins | sample S_140625_EF_Meta_FD_87315 | JGI IMG/M metagenome (GOLD analysis project Ga0114979, IMG submission 87315) | Freshwater microbial communities from Lake Simoncouche, Canada to study carbon cycling - S_140625_EF_MetaG | ecosystem: Environmental > Aquatic > Freshwater > Lake | place: Lake... | reverse complement strand
TTCAATGGTCGGTATGTTGAGCAGCCCACCTTAACCAAATTTCCTAATGTGAGTCGCTTAAATGAGCTAATGATCATTGGCCCCATTACGGTTCGAAGTGCTTGCTCCCATCATTTTTGCCCCATCATGGGCCGCATTTGGATTGGGGTCTTACCTAGCAAAGAGTCCGCCCTCATTGGTTTATCGAAGTACTCGCGATTAACTGAATGGGTCATGTGCCGCCCACAAATTCAGGAAGAGGCGGTAGTGGAGTTAGCAGATATGCTTGAGAAAAAAATCAAGCCTGTTGGTCTTGCCATCGTCATGGATGCAGACCACTTCTGCATGCAATGGCGTGGTGTTAAGGATCGCGATTCGAAGATGGTCAATAGCGTGATGCGTGGAGCTTTTTTAAAGGATCCCAATTTGCGCCGCGAGTTTTTATCACTGCTTGATAAAAGATAAGGTCAGCAAATGAGGGTCTTAGCTTTTACACAAACTACGCTTAAGGCCTTGATTATTTTTCTATTGCCCACGACTTTGCTTGCCTGCTATTCATATCCTGATGTGAATAGAGATCCCGCTAAAAACAATAAGGTAAGCTTCCAGCGGGACGCTATAGATTGCGCTCAGTCCTATCCTGAGTCTGGTTCTGGGGTGCATATCAAACAGCGGATTGGCTGCATGAATCTCAAGGGTTGGCATTAACCAGCGTTCAGGATATGTAGTGCCTTAATCCTGACTCAACTTTTTCTTCTTTGAGAATAATTCTCAACTAAATAGTTATTGAAATCAATTGCTTAGAGTGCCAATTGTCGAGCAATTTGATCTGCTCTATGATGCATTCTCATCCAAATTTTGTTCTATTTCACCTTCTGGAGTTCATATGAAAAATAGTCGTCGTCAATTTATGATTTTGTCCGCTGCAGGTGCTTGTACATTAGCCTTGAACGGTAATGTACAAGCGCAAGCCATGGTTGCTGAAACTGACCCACAAGCTTCTGCATTGGGTTACAAAGCAGACGCTTCTAAAGTAGACAAAGCGAAATATCCTAAATATTCTGCCGGCCAAGTTTGTACTAATTGCGCTCTATTCCAAGGCAAAGCTGATGCCGCCGCTGGTGGTTGCTCACTGTTTGCTGGCAAGCAAGTGGCTGGTAAAGGCTGGTGCTCTGCTTACGCTAAGAAGGCTTAATGCTGCTCTAGCTTAACTTTCTGTTCATAAAAGGCCGCCTAGCGGTCTTTTTTGTTATCGACCCCAGATTCTTCTTTATATCGCTTGCAGCGATCATGAAATCCCTTAATACTTTTTGTTAGGCTGCCTATCAGCTGCACTTTTCCTGATAAATAGGGGTAGATTTCATAAACCTTTAAAATTGACATCTATTCTTATAAGAGCGATACGTATCTTCACTATATGACTCAAGTCACTCCAGTTATTCTCTGCGGCGGTTCCGGCACTCGTTTGTGGCCTTTATCGCGCTCAGGATTTCCGAAGCAGTTCTTAGTGCTTTCCGGGGATGATTCGAGTCAGAGCCTCTTTCAGCAGGCAGTTCAAAGAATCAATATGATTGCAGGCTCCAATATGGAGTTAGGTCCAACCTTAATTGTGACTAATGAAGATCATCGCTTTTTAGCCTTAGATCAACTGCGTGAGCTAAAAGACCAATTTCAAAACTTCGAAGCTACTTTATTACTAGAGCCATCAGGTCGCAACACTGCACCCGCCCTAACTCTGGCAGCATTTCAGGCAAAGGATGGGTCGCATGATCCTATTTTAGTGATCACTCCAGCAGACCAAACGGTAAGAAATACCAAGGCCTTTGTTAAAGCTTTGCAAGATTGCGTCGCTTTAGTTGATGCTGATAGTTCTAAGCAAACGATTGCTATCCTGGGTATCACACCTACCTCTCCGGAAACGGGTTATGGCTATATTCGCCGCAATACCGTTATGGGCGCTTATCAAGAATATACTGTCGAGCAGTTTGTCGAAAAACCGGATGTCAAAACTGCCCAAACTTATTTAGAGGATGGTAACTATCTTTGGAATAGCGGCATGTTTGTTTTGTATGCAAGCGCTTGGCTTGCGGCCCTCAATGAGTTTCGTCCGGATATCTTTGGCGCTACTGAAAAGGCATGGCAGGCAAGATCAATCGATCAATCTGACACCGCAATTTTTGTTCGTCCTGGTAAGACCCTCTTTGATCCCATCCCTAGTGAGTCTATTGACTATGCGGTGATTGAAAAATGTCCGGGTAGCAAGTTTCCTCTGAAGATGGTTGAACTTAATGCCGGTTGGAATGATTTAGGCTCTTGGGATGCGGTGTGGCAGGTGGGTAAGCGAGATAAAAAAGGTAACGTTGCTAGTGGAGATACCCTGCTAAGTAATACAAGTAACTCCTTAGTGCATGCAAGTAGTCGTTTAGTTAGTACAGTTGGCATAGAAAACCTCATCATTGTTGAGACGGCTGATGTGGTGCTAGTAGCCGACCGTAAAAATAGCCAAGATGTAAAATACATTGTTAATGAGTTAGAAGCGCAAAATCGCGAAGAGAAAAATCTGCATCGCAAAGTCGCAAGACCTTGGGGGTGGTATGACAGCGTTGATGAGGGTGAACGTTTTAAGGTGAAGCGTATTCAGGTCAAACCTGGCGCAAGTCTTTCTCTGCAAATGCATCGCCATCGTGCGGAGCATTGGATTGTGGTCAAAGGCGTAGCTGAAATTACTAACGGTGATCAAGTAGTTACTCTCACAGAAAACCAAAGTACTTATATTCCTCAGGGGCAAACACACCGATTAGCCAATCCCGGAGATACTCCTCTAGAGATTATTGAGGTACAGTCCGGAAGTTATCTTGGCGAGGATGACATTGTGCGTTTTGAAGATACCTACGGACGTAGCTAGAGAAGATATAAAAAGAAGATGTAAAAAATAGTATCGATAAATCAAGATTAAAAAATTCAAGAATGAAGTTGATAACCATATGACTAACTTAGTAAATAAACAAAAAGTTGCTCTCATCACTGGCATCACAGGCCAAGATGGATCCTATCTTGCTGAGTTTTTGTTGGAAAAAGGTTACATTGTTCATGGGATTAAGCGTCGAGCGTCTTCATTTAATACTGAGCGGATTGATCATCTCTATCAAGACCCCCACGTCAATCATCCTGATTTGATTTTGCATTACGGTGATCTAACTGATACCAGTAATTTGGTGCGCATTATTCAAGAATGCCAGCCTGATGAAATCTATAACTTAGGCGCCCAAAGCCATGTAGCAGTGTCTTTTGAGTCTCCTGAGTACACGGCAGATGTTGATGCGATGGGACCCTTGCGAATGCTTGAGGCTATTCGCATTCTGGGCTTACAGAAGAAGACGCGTTTTTATCAGGCATCCACTTCAGAGCTCTATGGCTCGGTCCAAGAGATTCCCCAAAAAGAAACCACTCCTTTCTACCCGCGAAGTCCTTATGCAGTAGCTAAGATGTATGCTTACTGGATTACAGTAAACTACCGAGAGGCTTATGGCATCTACGCTTGTAATGGCATTCTCTTTAACCATGAGTCAAAGCGCCGCGGTGAAACTTTTGTAACAAGAAAGATAACTCGAGGCCTAGCTAATATTGCTCAGGGTTTAGAGAAGTGCATTTTCTTGGGCAACATCGATGCTTTACGCGACTGGGGGCATGCAAAGGATTATGTGCGCATGCAATGGCTGATGTTGCAGCAAGAGAAGCCTGAAGATTTTGTTATTGCGACTGGTGTGCAGTTTTCTGTGCGTGAGTTTATTATCCGGACTGCTAAGCAACTGGGTATTACACTAAAGTTTGAAGGTATTAATGAAAATGAAAAAGCGATCGTAGCCTCAGTTGAAGGTGACAAAGCCCCTGCTTTAAAGTTTGGGGATGTCATCATGCAGATTGATCCACGCTACTACCGACCAACTGAGGTGCAAACTCTTTTGGGGGACGCTACAAAAGCTAAGGAAAAATTAGGCTGGGTGCCTGAGATTTCTATGGATGAAATTATTATGGAGATGGTGGCTAATGATTTGGATAAAGCCAAACAACATGCCCTATTACATAAAAATGGCTACACAGTAGCAGTTACTAAAGAAAAGCATGAGCTCTGATTTAGATCAAAAAAATCAAAAAATTTATGTAGCAGGCCATCGCGGAATGGTGGGTTCAGCCATTGTCAGAAATTTGGAGGCCAATGGATACACTAATTTAGTAACGAGAACACGCGACCAGCTAGATCTGACGGATCAGATTGCTGTTAAGAACTTCTTTGAGTGCGAGAAGCCAAATCAGGTTTATTTAGCTGCCGCTAAGGTGGGTGGAATTCATGCGAATAATACTTTTCCGGCCGAATTTATCTACAATAATTTAACGATACAAAACAATATTATTCACCAGGCCTTTGTGCATGGGGTTAAAAACTTACTTTTCTTAGGGTCAAGTTGCATTTATCCAAAGTTGGCTCCACAGCCTATCAGCGAAGATGCTTTGCTAACTGGAAAATTAGAGCCTACAAATGAGCCATATGCCATTGCTAAAATTGCAGGGATTAAAATGTGTGAGAGCTACAACCGCCAGTATGGGCAATCTCATGGCGTTGATTACCGCTCAGTTATGCCAACTAATCTTTATGGACCGGGCGATAACTATCATCCCGAAAATAGCCATGTGATTCCGGCGCTCATCAGAAGGTTCCATGAGGCCAATATAGCAAATACTCCAAAGGTAGTTATTTGGGGAACGGGCACGCCCAGGCGTGAGTTTCTTTATGTGGATGATATGGCCGAAGCATGCGTTTTTGTCATGCAATTGGATAAAAAAACTTATGAAAGTCTTACTTTGCCAATGCAGGGGCACATCAATGTTGGCTTTGGCTCCGATGTGACTATTGCAGAATTAGCAAGTGCAGTGAGTTCTGCTGTCGGCTATCAGGGGGAAATTGATTTTGATCCATCTAAGCCGGATGGTGCCCCTAGAAAATGGATGAATTCCTCAAAGTTAACGAATTTAGGTTGGTATCCAAAAGTAGGATTGCAGTTGGGGCTCGAGTTGACTTTCGCTAACTTCCTTAGAAATATGCCCAAATCATGAGACCTCATACTCAAATAACTAAGGTCGGGCTAAATTTAGCATCACGTACTACAGTTGCCTGGATAAGTCTTGCTTGTACAGTAGCTCTAATTCCCCTTTGGAGCATCCCCCATACTATGGCGGCACGGAATATATTATTTTTTTGCTCTTTGGTGGGGGTAGTGTTTAGTAGTCTCTATTGGAATATTTACAAAGGGCGATTGAATATTTTTATTCTATTGTGTTGCTATCTTGTTTTTCAAATTTTACTTTTTTCCACCGATATAACAGAAGCAATTAAAAATTTTCGCAGCGAGTGGCTAAGGTTTATTTTATGTTTTATTTTGGGGTTAGGTATTGCTTTAGTCATATGTAAGTGCCGCATTAAAAAAGTATTGCTTTGGCTTGGAATTTTTTTCACTATTCCACTAATCATCCATCTAGTTCAAATAATTTATGTGTGGAGTGCGGTCGGAAAATTTCCATTGGGATATTTAGGGCTCTACTCAATGCATGGCGACCTAGCATATACAAGCCTGGCCTCTATTATTTTGCTTAGTGTATATCTGCATTTTCAGGCATCTCGGTTTAGGGAGTATTTTTTAACATTTATATTATTAGCTATTTGCCTTATTTCGCCGGCAGTTACAAAAAGTAGAGGTGGCGTATTGTTTGGTATCTTAGGCCTCTCGTTGATTGCATTGGTTAGTTTTTTAGGGCCGAGAAATATTAGATCAATGCAGGCAAGTATGACAAAAGTAGTATTTATTGCCTGCCTTTTGGGGTTAACTTCTTTCTCCATATATATTCTAAGCGCAGCTGACCCGCTTAGATGGAATGGGTTTATGAATAGAGTGCATTATGGATTGGTATCTGCTAGTAGCTCATTAGCTATTTCATGTCACTCAGGCGCCAGTCCTGAAGATGCTGATCTTACTTCAAGTGATCCGGCCAAGCTAAGTTTCAAGCAAGCTGAGGTATTGAATTTAGCTGAGGGTGATGGAGCTCGTGTAATTGGTGCCATTTCTGGAATGAAGTTGGCTCTTGAAAACCCTATGGGTATAAATCAGTCCCGACAAGCTTTTCAAACAGCACTGATCAAGTATTGCGGATACACACCTAAAACAATGCTTAGCCACTCTCATAACGGATTAGTTAATGCTGCCCTTGCTATTGGGATTCCTGGGGTTTGTATTTTGCTAACGCTATATTTTAACTTGTTAAGGACGGGGCTAAAAAATATTCCCAATCCATATGCTCTCACCTTAGTTTTTTGGGTTCTTATCTGGGTGATTAGGGCATTATTTGATGCAACTTTACAAGATCAAATGCTGGAGATTCAAGCCTTTATTCTCGCCTTATTGTTCGGATTAACAATTCAGCAGGAACGCTTAATCAAAGTTCGGAATTAATTTGTACATCGTTAAAGATATATTGCTGATATAGAGTATGTTTTTTTAGAAAGATTTTTTTAAATTTTTTCTTAATATTCCTTTTTAAATTATTTTTGTAATATTCTCCAGAGCCCCCTCCAACGCCGCAAATAATTGGATTAATTGAAAAAATAAAATTTTTAAGATTTAAGCTTTCAACTGCATTGAGAAAAATATTTTCAAGACTTCTGTTTTTTTGGAAGCCTGTAATTAGGTATTCGTTTAAGAAATTTTCAATATAGAATTGCTTTTCGACTATGTAGAATCGTGTGTCAACATATTCAATTTTGGTTGAACGGAAATTGAATATGTTGGAAAAATGGGCATCTGCCATAAATTTTCCATTCCATTCGTTTAGGCAGTTGCAAAAGTTTGTTACCCAAAGTTTTCCGGTACATTTAATAAATACATCACTAGCAGCTAGAAATTTTGAATTGCTAAGGGCGAATTTTACTATCTCCCCCTCGCCATAGCCTTTTCCTTGTTTAATAATTTCTTTAATTGAGTTTTGATGGTAAAGGCACTCAATGTTAGCATTTGGAAATTTAATTTTAATTATCGGGCTGAAATCAAAATTAGATCCGTCACATAAAACTAAGCGCAGGTCAGGATTAATTTCAAGCCATTTTTCAATACCCTCTAGAACATGGAATAAACGTTTTTTCGGGTCATTTAGATTGGTGAAGGGATCGCTTGATGAAATACAAGTTGTTATTAAAATTGGGGGTATTGTTAAAAAGTGCATATAAATTGCTTCTGAATCCTAAGGCCAAATTTTTACAAAGTAAGAAACCTAAATTAAGTACGTTAATGTAACATTCTTTTAGTAGTAAATTTGATTTTTATTAGATTTAAGCAAAATAGCTGAAAAATTAAATTTAGTTATTCGTTTAGAATGAAAACTCACTAAAAACCCCACTTTTGTTTTTCCAGTCACGGTCTTTGAGTCCTAGGTAGGAAGTACTTTAACTAACATGAAAATTTCGCACGATACTTTAATTGAAAACTCTGGCCCTCTGTTATTGCTGAGGAAGTTGTGGTGCTATTTTGATGGCTCAAGAAGGCTTCAATTCAAACTACTGATAGTTCTTTCTGTAATTGTTGCGCTCCTTGAACTTATTAGCATTGGGTCGCTTCTGCCTTTTTTAAGCGTTTTGATATCTACAGAGAGTGAAATTAATAAAATTTTTATGACTTTGTTTGATCGATTTGAGTTTACTTCTGAAAAAAATAGCGCTTTAAAGTTTTTTACAGCATTATTTTGTATTTTTATTATTGCATCAACAAGTGCTCGGCTTATTCTTTTAAAGTTATCAACTAAACTTTGCTTCGCGGTTGGATCTGATTTGAGCAAAGAAATTTACCGTATAAATTTATTCCAGAACTACTCTGAGCATCTTTTGCAAAATTCAAGTGAAATTATTTCAGCAGCCTCCATAAAAGTTAATGACGTTATCAATGGTGAGATTATTCCGGCTGCAAATTTGATAATTTCTTTGGTACTTATAAGTGCAATATTATCAGCATTATTTTTTATTAGTCATTTAGTTACGGTTGTCTTGGTAGTAATTTTTGGATTTATATATTTATCAATCATGGCCTTAACAAAAACTCTTTTGCGTAATTTAAGCTACAAGGTGGCATATGAATCAAATCGCGTTATTAGACTTTTGCAGGAGGCTATGGGCGGTATCAGAGATGTAATAATTGGTAATTTTCAAAATTATTATGTCAAGATTTATAGTGAGGCAGACCAATCTCTAAGATTATCTCAAGGTCGGCTTGCTTTTCTAAGCCAGTTCCCAAGATATCTAATTGAGGGGCTCGGTATGCTTTTGGTATCAGTTTTAGCTCTTATACTTGTAGTGAATAGTGAGGATAGCTCTAGTATTTCTTCCGTAGTACCGATTTTGGGTGTATTTGCACTTGGGGCGCAACGTTTATTGCCCGTTATGCAGGTGGCGTATCATGCCTGGGCTCAAATGAATGGTAATAAAGAGGCGCTTAGAGAGATTATACGGCTGCTTAATCGTCAAGACTCCTCAAATGTATGTGGCGTGAGCTATGCCGACATTCAATTTGATAAAGAAATTGAATTTAAGAATGTTAAATTTTCTTATGGCAATAAAACCAAACTTATCTTGGATGATGCTAGCTTTCAAATACCCAAAGGGGCATGCGTTGGGATCATTGGAAAAACTGGGGTTGGCAAGAGTACTCTGGTTGATTTATTAATGGGCTTACTAATCCCAACCTTAGGTGGATTATTTGTTGATGGTAAAAAAATTACCAACTCTAATGCTCGGGCTTGGCAATCTAAACTAGCTCACGTTCCACAGTCAATTTATCTTACCGATGGAACAATAGAGCAAAATATAGCATTTGGATTGGATGAATCAAGCATTGATCGAGATCGGTTGCAATATGCAGCGTGGATCGCTCAGTTGACAGATGACATTGCAAGGTGGCCGAACCACTATAAGACAATAGTTGGTGAGCGTGGAGTTAGGTTGTCTGGTGGACAGAGGCAGAGAATTGGGATTGCAAGGGCGTTGTATAAAGAGTCTGAAATACTTGTATTAGATGAGGCAACAAGTTCATTGGATCATGACACTGAAAGTTTAATTATTAAATCAATCGAAGCTCATAGTAATCATAAAAAGTTAAAAATTACGGTTTTTATGATTGCTCACAGATTGAGTACTTTAAAGAACTGCACGCATGTATTAGAAGTCACCGAAGGTCGGGTGAATATGAAGGTTCTATAGAATTTTGAGTGAGTCACCATATATTTCTTTAATCAGGCTTGTAATAAAAAAATTAACTTTTTTATTCGAGAATTGATATGATTAGAATAATTATGAGAGGTATTAACTAAAAGTGGTGATTAATGCCACTCGATCATGCCCACTTACTACTTTTTATGGGTAAAAACTAGTGGTATTGTGGCGGTAAAAAACATATCAATTATTTGAAGAGAGTCTAATGAAAATTTTGGTTACAGGTGCTTGCGGATATAAGGGGCATGTGTTGGTTCCAAAGCTTTTGGCAAGAGGCTATGAGGTAGTTGGCTTTGATTTGCAGTGGTTCGGTAACTTTCTTGCGCCTCACCGAAATCTTACAGTGATCAGGGGTGATGTGCGTGACATTGATGCGATACCTTTGGATGGCGTAGATTGCATTATCCACCTATCCTCTATTGCGAATGATCCCTGCGGTGATTTAAATCCAAAATTGACTTGGGAGGTTAGTACCTTGGCGACGATGCAGTTGGCTGACAAGGCTAGGCGAATAGGAATTAAGCGATTCATTTATGCCTCATCTGGAAGTGTATATGGTGTAAAAGAAGAGGCTCAAGTAACAGAGGAATTAGATCTGAAGCCAATCTCCGAATATAACAAGACCAAAATGGTGGGTGAACGTGTTTTGTTGAGTTACCAAGATGACATGTCGGTACAAATTGTGCGCCCGGCCACTGTATGTGGTTATTCACCTAGGATGCGCTTGGATATCTCTGTAAATTTGTTGACTATGCAAGCATTATCGAAGGGGAAAATTACCGTATTCGGTGGCGATCAAATCCGACCCAATATTCATATTGATGATATTACCGATATTTATTTACATCTAATTGATCATCCTGAAGTAACTGGAGTTTATAACGCCGGTTTTGAAAATATTTCAATCATGGATATTGCTAAATTAGTTACAAAATATATTCCAGTAGAAATAGCAGTCACTAAATCCAATGACCCTCGGTCATATCGCATTAATTCGGATAAATTATTAGCTACAGGATACAAGCCCAAGAAGGCTGTTGAGGACGCCATTAAAGAAATCATCAAACATTATCAAACTGGCGTATTAAGGGATGAGGATCATTTTTATAACTTACGCTGGATGGAACAAACGATCTTAGTAAAAGAATTTTGAGCATGAGTCAAACACTTTCTGCCAAAGATTCTATTCTTGGTTACTCATCGAAGTTGCAAGAAGTGCTTTCTAACTCTGATTGGTCTAGCGTTAACTTATTAGCGCAAGATATGCTTCGCTGTTGGCAAGAAAAGCGTCAGGTATTTTTTTGCGGTAATGGTGGTAGCGCTGGCAATGCTGTTCATTTGGCTAATGATTTTCTATACGGTATTGCCAAAAAGACTGGCGGTGGCCTAAGGGTTCAAGCTCTTACAGCTAATTCAGCTGTGATTACTTGTTTAGCAAATGATGTGGGGTATGAGTCGATTTTTTCAGAGCAACTTGCGGTCCTCGCTCAAGAAGGAGACTTATTGATTGGCTTGAGTGGTAGCGGTAATTCGCCCAATATTGTGCGCGCTATTGAACAAGCAAAAGTAATGAATGTAAAGTCTTATGTCATTTTAGGATTTACCGGTGGAAAGTGTAAGGAGCTGGCTGATGTGCCAATTCATTTTCCTGTGAACGATATGCAGATTGCCGAAGACATGCAACTCATTGTGGGTCATATGATGATGCAGTGGCTTTATTCAAATAACCCTCGGTAATGTAATTTATAAATAGAATAGAAGATGAAAACTATCCTCATCATTGGAAGTAACTCTTTTTCAGGTGCAACTTTTGCAGATTTTGCGCTAGCTCAGGGCAGCAAAGTAATTGGAACCAGTCGGTCTGCAGAGCCTAATGAAGTTTTTTTGCCATATAAATGGCATGATCACGAAAACTTTACATTTCATGAGTTAGATCTCAATCAGCATTTAAAAGAGC
>Ga0114979_10003053_pt1 | contig 11241 bp, 9 predicted proteins | sample S_140625_EF_Meta_FD_87315 | JGI IMG/M metagenome (GOLD analysis project Ga0114979, IMG submission 87315) | Freshwater microbial communities from Lake Simoncouche, Canada to study carbon cycling - S_140625_EF_MetaG | ecosystem: Environmental > Aquatic > Freshwater > Lake | place: Lake... | reverse complement strand
GATGTACATCCACAAGGACTATTTAAAACTACATCTGTGCAGCAAGGATTTACTGATAAATATGGATATGACATATTGTTGATTTATTAAGGTCTGTATTGAATATAATAACAAGCTATTACTGGTTGAATGTTTGGATGAGGAAGTCCTCCACCTAATGTAGTATCAGAATTTGTTACAGTAACATTTTGTCCTGCTCCTGTTCCTTTTAAACCTGTTTGATTATTTTGCATTCCAAAAGATCCACCTCCTTCTTGAGCAACACCTGTTGCAGGATAACCACTTCCTGATCCATCTCCTCCATTTGATGCACTAAAAGTATGATTATGTCCTGGATCAACAATTGTTACAGTAGTTGCATGTGTATGTGTTAATGGAGGAATTTGTGTAGGTCCAAGTGTAATTTGATTTGCACCATAAGCTGTACCTAAAACATAATTTGGATTATTACCTCCTGGTAAAACTACAGGATCTGTAATTGTTGGTCCAGGAACTGAACTAATAGCACCTGTTAAAGCTCTACCTCTTAAGTCAGGAGCTATGACACCATTACAAAGATACACTTTAGTCCAATTTTCTCCAGTAGTTGATGTTAAATTTAATCCAGCTCCTTGAGAATCAAAATTAGTTAATGGTCCAAAATAAGGAAGCACAGCATAAGGAACCATTTTATTACTAATTAAATTAGTAGTTGTACTATTTAAATATGCTTGAATTAAAGTATTAAGATTTGCAATAGCTACATATGTATTAGGAAGATCAGTATTTAATTGACAAAGTTTATTAATTGTAGCTTGTAAAATAGCATGTGTATCTGAAGAAGCTGTTACACCTGTTAAACAACCTGATGGTAATGTGTAATCAGCATTTAATATAGTAAGTGTAGAATTGATAGCATTAATACTATTAACGTTTGCATTTATTTGTAATTGAAGATTACAAGCAGCTTCTATAATAGCTGATAATACATCATTTAATGTAAATCCTGTACATGTTGTACATGTAGGAAGATATTGTCTTACAACATTACAAATAATAGTATCATCTATAATTGGTTTAATTCCCACACCAGTTAGCACTGGAACAAGAAAATCTATAATTGAACTTTCTACATGAGATAATGTATCTCCTGTACTAATTCCTAAAGCAGGAACATCTATTCCTGTATATCTAATACATCTGTCAGAGACAATCTCTGTACATCCGTTAAAACAATTTGTGCAATTGGACATAGTTTTTATTTTAAAAGTTTAAGCTGTTGTTGTTGTAGTGGTGGTTAGGTTAGGAACAATTGTAATATCACAAGGAACTTGTATACAAGGTTCTGGTGTATTACATCTACTAACACATCCCACAGTAAGACGTATCACTCTACTAGCTATCATGTTTACAGAGTATCTATGAGCATAGTTTGGGTTTACGTATTTATATTGTAATATTCTTCTATATCCTATTAACTGAAGAATGTCATCAGCAGGAACAGGTTTGTTCAACATATATGAAATATTGTTGTACAAGTTATTACCAAGCTCTGCTAACTTGCAATCTATTTTTTTAAGTAAAGAAGGAATGTTAGCACATTCTGGACAATTAGTTAATCTTGGTGATAACATAATATCTATTTTTTATTTATTCACTTTAGCTGCACATGCACCACATAACCCATTGGTTAGTTGACATCCACACCCTACATTAGCTCCGCAATCTGAACATTGTGCCATAATTAATAAAAGTTTATTAGGTAGTTGTTACCAGAACAACCACAGTTGGATTTTAAGAAACCATCTAACATACTATCTGCTTTAGCATATAATGTATTAGACTCATATTCTGCGCAGTTATTAGCTGCTGCAATAGCTCCTTGTATAAAGAAGTTTATTGTATTTAATTGTACACTTGATTGTGTTTTAAGTGCTCTATCACACTCCATCATATTTAATTGTAAAAACGCATTGTCAAACTTCTCTTGAAGTCTATCAACACGTAATATTGTTTTCTCTACATAGTTCTGATATGCAGGAGCAATAGAATATCTTAATCTATACACTCCATCAGGAAGAGGTTGGTTACAACCAGGATCTGTAATTTCTAAATTAGAAGATGTAAATACATTTAATTGGTTAGGAACAAATGGTAATATTTTGGTTCCGAATCCTGGTATTTCAATCTCAATAGATGGTGCAGAGACCACTGGAGGATTAGTAGGATATACAGAAGCATCTGCAACACCAAGAGTATTAACATCGTAAGTAGGTACTACTAGTATATCTAATTGTAAGTTTGCCATGTTTGTTTTAAATAATTATGCCAGAGGAATATGAGATTTATCCTCTTTCCCCTGGCATAGGTTATTAATATTTATCTACTGTTTATTCTTAAGGAATTTGAGTAGAAGTAGTAGTTGTTGTTGATGGAGCAGCAGTAGAAGTAGTAGTAGTTGTACTAACACAAGGAAGACCTTGATCTGTTACACCTCCTAAAGCAGCTACTAAAATTGCTTCAAATGCAGAAGTAATATCATTAGATGTTTTTACAGGAATAGCAACGATCACTGTAGAATCTTGTTCAATATAATCACCCCATTGGTATACAGATTTATCATATGCATTGAATTTGATATAATATGTAGTATATGTAGAACCATCAGATACCCAAGTTTCAAAGTTCTCATTATATCCATTCATTCTATATAAATGTTTCAAGTAACCAGCTTGGTAGCTATAGAAGTTTTTCTCTAATTGAGCAATCTCTGCAGATTGTCCAGTAGGATAAGAAGAACGTTGAGTGATGATTGGTTGAGCAACAAAATTACAATTGTCAGCAACAATAAAGTCAGCAGTAGTAGCAGGACCAGCATAAACAAAAGTTCTGAAATACATTCTGTCATATTCAAATGGGAACGCTGCAATATCACAAGGTTGAGCATATTTAGTTAATGCTTTTCCTGTAATACGTAAAATTGTACCACCTATATTCTCAAATGTAAAGAATGTGTTAAAGCTAATGTTATCAGGGTTAATACCTGGAGCAGCTTGAGTTAATTTAGCAATCAATAAGTTGATGATTGTATTATCAGATACATCATCACATGGATTGTCTGAACAACCACAACATGGAGCTTGAATAGTTACTGAACGTGTAAATCCATTGAAATACAATGTATCAATATAAGAAGAGTGAGCACGTAAAGTTAACGTGATGGTTTCTCCACATTGTACACTGAAATTAGTTACATCAGTAATTTGGTTAGCAGCAGTTGGACATCCTGATACTTTGTACCATTCAGTTACATTTTGACCCATACCAGCATTGTTTTTACCAGAAATCTTGTCAGATCTTTTAGATCCTTGAAGATAAGTGTTTGTTCTACCTTGAGCAATGTAGAAATACGGAGCAGCAGCAATAGAACGAGGAGATCCATTTGTTGCAGTTAAGTAATCGTTTCTAAAAATTCCCACAGTACCTGCAGTAAGGTCTTGTGTTGAGCCAGAGCTAGGGACAGCAGTTTGCCCTACTGGAACCACGAATAACGTGGTTAATGAAAAATCAGCCATTTTGTTTTATTTATTAAGTTAAAAATTTATTCGTTTGTTTGTATTCTGTAAGCTGCGCTTTGTGCAGCAGATTGGTTTTCAGTATACATTGCTAAGTTTTGAACTGTAAGATCTAAAAGTTCATCTTCTAGATATGTTTCAAGTTCACAATCAGCATCATATGAGGGCTCTCCATCCATCATAATATACCCTGTTTTATTTATATACACTGGGTATCTCATGTACATTATCTGTATATTCTTAGGTGTGAATGTACCATCTGTGAATATACTGATTTCATCTGATGCTAAGAAATTAAATGTTTCTTGATATTCAAATGAAGGTTTATAATGATCATTGTTTAATATAAACTGAAGATCACCATGTTTAGCAAGATCTCTATTGATCCAAATCTTTCTATCTTTACATCTTCCTTTGTCTGCTAATACGTAACTATCTACATAGAACATATATCTTGGTTCAAGTAAATGGACATTAGCAGCCCATTGGTTTAAATCAGCATCTTTTAAGAATAATTCTAAAGGTTGATGATTATAGTTCATTACAAGACTCTGTAAGTCTTCATAACGTTTTTTAAATGAATCAAGTCCTAATTGATTAGCAGAACTAATTCCATCAACTTTTTGTTTTATCAACTTAATCTGAGCTTCATTCAAAGCTAAGATTTTGTCTTCTAATTGAATCTGTTGGTGCTCATTAGTTGATAGCTTATTCAATCTTTGGTCAATCTTGTATAATAAACTATCTACTGGTATCATATGCTTTTATATTTTTAAAACTAGCCTCTTAAATAGAAGCTAGTTTTTTAGTTTTTAATTTACCTTCTAATGTCAATAACTCATCTTGGTTATCATCATCTGCAAGGAATTTAATTAAATCATCTTCATCTTTAGCTATTTCAAACTCACCTTCATAAACCTTACCGTTAGGTTTGATTCTATAAACTGAATGTGCTACAGCTTGTTTTACTAAATCTTTAATATGGAGTAAACTTTCTTTCATGTCAGCAAATCTATTGAACACTTCAACTGGATTCAATCCTGAATATTTACCATTCTTGAATTCTGTTTGTTTCAATACATTATCTACTAAGTTGTATACAATTTCTTCTTTTGAATCTTCTGATACTGGAAGTCCTAAAAGTCTTGCAACTTTACGTTTCTTCTCAGGGCTCATACTATCAAACTTAACAATTGCTTTATTAATCAATTGTTTTTTCTTGTATATCACTGCATTTTCTATCTCATCATCAACAACATAAAATTGTGTCTCTGCTGGATATTCTCCTCTTTCCCAAGATTGGTAAGAAGATGCAATAGTAGGATGTACTCTTAACCATGAAAAGGCTATCTCTTGATAAGCATTTGATAAATCAAAATAGTTATCACCATCTAATAACTTAACTGCTTGTACGTGTGTTTGGTCATCTGAAGATGTTGATAACCCATAGTTCCAAAATTTAGAACGTGGTCCAAGATCAATATCACCAATCTCATCTTCAAGTCTTTTTTTAAGAGTTGTTACTCTTTCGATTTCAAGTTCTTTTTCAAGTGGATCTTGAATACGTTTGATGTAAGTAGCATCTGGATCTAATCCTGTTCTATACTTACCATCTAATTCTTTATAAGGATATTTAAAAACTCCTGTACCAGGAATTCTTGTCATACCTTTTTGTGATAATCCACTATCCATTGTTTGAAGTTGTGAATTGTTGTACTCACGTTTTATCGTAGAGATTTTGCCTGTCTTACCCATATGTAGTTAATTTAATAATTTGGTTTATTTTAGTAGAGTGTTCCAATTGAATGGAATGCGACTGTGGACACCACAACCCATCACTCTTAGACTGTCCAAACTAAATCCTGCTTTCGCTGTCTAGATGTTGTTCTGTCTATGGTTGAGAATCATCCCCTCTAGGAGGGAGAGGAGGTGAGGGGATTTTTCTCGGAAATAAGAGATGTATTCTGTTCTATAATGGGAAGCAATACATCTACAATTTTATTATTAGAATTGTGGGATTTCCTCGATCAACACAGTTCTTGATAAATCTTCGATGAATACATCACATCTGTCTTTCATCCAGATTTCGTATCCTGGGAATTTGTTAGCTGAACTCATACCTTGAGACTTAGCAAAACCTAAGTGGTGACGAGTACCATCAATATAACCCCATGTCATAGAAGGAGCACCTTTCATACGTACTTCTCTAATGTTGTTTACCATTGAACCATCAGACATTGGAGAAACATCAAACACCATAAATACTGGAGTAGATTTTTTGTTTTGTCCAAACTCTAAGTTAGTTTGTGGTAAATCTAATTCTTTTAAGTGAATCAATTCAACTCTACCAGTCTCACGAGTTACCATTGCATCAAATGCAAAGTTGTAAGTGATATGTTGTCCTTCACCTTGCATGTATCTGTTTCCAGAATCAGCCATGAATGTAAGACCAGAGTTTAATGCATCTGTTTTTAAAGCTTGTTGGAATACATCAAATCCAGCTTCATTAGTATACATTTTAACACTTCTGTCTTTAACATCCACTCTTCTGTAGAACAAGTCTCCAAATACTGAACGGATTAAGTTAGCAGAGAATTCACCTCTGTTATATTGTACTAAGTTTCCATTGTTACGCATTCTGTGGTAAACACCAGCAGATGTACGTTTCAATTCTTGTTTAGAACCATTAGTTTTAACTGTACCAGGCTTAGCCCAAATCATACGTTTAACTTTTAATTCTAACATTGATTTACGCATCCAGAATTCAATGAACGGTTCCCATTTAACATCATTACGTGTAAGTGGTAATTGGTTACGTCTTTGTGGAGCATATACTAAAATGTCTAATGGTTTTCCAGAAGAATCTCTCATCATTTTGTCATCAGCCCACTCAGTGATTTTGTGCTCATATCCATATGCAGAACCTAAAGATTCAAACATTGTGATTTGCTCACCTAATCTTGGAAGACCTAATAAGTCTTGATCAAATTCACCAATAGCAGCATCAACTAATTCTAATTCAATACCATATTGTAAGAATGTAGGAGAAACAAAATCAATTGTTGGATTATCAGTTACTAATGTAAATGAATACAAGTAACCCATGTTGTAAGGTACTGGATCTTTGATTACATAGAATCTAGGACCATACTGACGTGTACCTACAGATACGATAGCATTTTTAGAGAACTCATTAGTATCTAATACTAAAATAAATTCTTGACCATCAATACCTGGTTTAGATAAATCTAATGTAGATTGAGGGATGTCAATGATTTTTGGGAATTTGTAAGGAACAGCGATTTGCCATTTCCATGCATCACTATTATTATCAATGTAATAAGGTGTGCTTTTGTTGATCATGTCTAAGAAGTCATTACTGTACAATGAGCTCTGAGTATATAAAGAAATAATTTTCTTGTCATAATCTGCAGGCTCAGTCGAGTGAAAACTCTCTAAGTGATTGGAGTCTGTAAGTTTACCTACTGCACGCTTGTCCATAGAAGCTACTCTAGCGTAAGTAAAACCTGTTAACCCAGGGATTGTTTGAATTGCCATTGTTATTCGTTTTTGTTAATTATTAATTATTTTTTTGTTATAAGAACCATGATTTTGAATTAGCTCCTGAACTATTAGCACCTGAAGGTGATTTAGCTTTGGTTACTTGTCTTGCAACTTCTCCAAACAGTTCATTAGATTTCTTCGTAATACCTGTTCTTTGTATAGTTGATAATGTAGGATCTTTTTCTAACATTTTAAGTAAAAGACCCACCTTCACTTTCATTGCATGATTTTCTGGTTTTTTCATATCCAGAATAGCACGATCAAAGTCTGTTAGTGTTTCTCCTGTAGGAGTTTTCCACTTGTCAACTAATAAGAAGTCTTGTAGTTCTGTTGCTAATTTTGGATTGATAGGAATACCATCAAACTCTTTTGATTTAACCTTCTCTTCTAAGATGGTTTGTACATTACTTATATACTGATTTCTAACAGCTTGTTTTTGTAACTGTTCTTGTTCAGCTTTAGCTTCCATTTGTTGTAACTTAGATGCTTCTTTTTTAACTAACACCTTATGATGTTTTGCAGCTACATTTTCTAAGTCACCATAATTCTGAAGTCTTTCGATTTCTGAATCAACATCATCATGATCAAATCCTTGATTAGCTAATGCTTGTTTCATTATTTTCACTTGATTACTTTCATCAGAAAGATCCATCTCAGCAAAATTAACAACTTGGTTATATGTACCAAAATACTCCTTAGGATTAACTCCTTTTACAAATATGGCATCAAAAGCTTCTTGGTAATCTTCTCCAAATTGTCCTATAAAGTTTTGTACTAATTCAGTAGCACCTTTTTTCTTTTCTTCATTGAATCTTTCTAAGAATTCTTCTGCAGTGTTTACTGGTTCTTGATCTTCATCATCAGATGTAAACACTCCTAATTTATAAAGATCATTTGCAAGAGCAGTGAATTGTGTTCCTTGTGGTTCATCATCATCATCATCAGTATCATTAGAACTTGCAGATTTTGCAGGTTTTGCTACTGGAGCATCATCATCATCTTCATCATCTTCATCAGTGTTATCACCTAAGAAGTTTGATATTAAAGATTGTCCTTTTTCTTTATCATCAGCATCGTCATCAACTGGTGTTACCTCTTTACCTTTTGATACTGCTGGTTTAGCAGGAGGTGTAACAGATTCTGCGTCTTTAATGATAGGTTGAACATCTTCTGGATTAGAAGTAGATGTTTCAGGGGAAAACAAATCATTTAACAGTTCTTGGTTACCCATTCCCATTTCCATAGTATCTTGGATACTAAAATTACCCATAGTTTCTAAATTATCAGCCATATGTAGTTGTATTTATGTTTGGTTTTATTATGTAAAAGTATAATAAGAGTTTATAATATCAAAGTGTTATTGGTCCATATGGTCCAATTTTCCAGATAATATAGCATTAATATTTTTTTCTCCTCCGAAGAAAAGAAGTTTTTTAATCTTTTTTGTTATTGCGTCCTTTAGCATTCTCTTTAGCAACAGCAAGATCGTTTGCCATATTCTCTCTAGCCACTTTGATTTTCTCTTTCTCAATGGCCATTTTGTCAGAAGATTGTCTATTTTTAGTTTGTATGTCAGCCATCTTCAAGCTATAATCTTTAGAAGCTTTGTTTTGTTCAGCAGTTAACTTACTCATTTCCAATACATCAGGAATTGTATCTTGATTAATATCCTCTCCTGGAACTTTACCAAATCCTGTAGCTTGTATAATAGCAATCTTTTCTTTAGATAATCTATCAAGTTCTTTTTGGTAATCATCATGAGCAAGTTGTTCTTGATGTTGTTGAATAGCAAACTGTTGTTGAGCTTGAGCTTGTTGCTCTTGAGCTTGTTGTTGTTGCTGTTGTAATTGCTGAGTTTGTTGTTGTTGAGCAACTTGTTGGTCTCTAAGATCTTTGAATGTTTTCTTCATTTCTCTCATAGACTTGGTAGAATACAATTCTATTACATCATAAAGCGTGCCACCATTTTGAATAACAGCTTGAGAAAGTTGTCTAAGTTCATTAAACATCTGAGTATCTTCAGGTCTGTTAGTAAGGAACACTTTCAAATCACGTAAAGAAAGATCTGTTCCATTCACTTGTACAAATGCAGCTTCTCCTTCATCTGTTATATATGATAGAGTGCTTTCTGGTTTTGAGCTTTCTACATATAATGATGCATCTACTATAGCTTGATACAACTGTCCAAGTACATACTCGTGAGCCACAAATAAAGGCTCTGTTTGAGAATAACTCTGTTGCATAGCAGTGTTAGTACCTGTAGCACTTTCAGAGGCAGAAATAGATCCCATACGTTGTTGTGACATACCTATAAGTTCCCAACACTCAGCTTTAAGTTGTTGTGCTAATGTATATCTAGATTGTATCTCTTGTGTACGTGTAAGATCAAGAGCTGTAAACTGATTGAATGAACTAGGAGCTTTTAAGTTCTCTGGAGAGTCATCAATAAATACCACTCCTCTATTACGTGCTTCCATTTCCCATATATCAAGAGCATCTTGTGCATCTCCATCTTTAGGAATAGGTATATGTCTTAATGACATAAGCTGCACCTTACCCACTTCTTTTTCTAGAAGTTTGTATAATTGGTTCATACATACATTATATAACACTTGGAAAGGTTTCATAAGATCTACTAAGCTTTTAGCTTCTGTATTCTTCACCTCGTATGTTGTCCCTATAATAGGACAATAACTTAATAATTTAAATGGTTTGATGTGATAGATATCTGGACCTATCTTAGTTCCTTGATACCATTGATTAATCCATCCCCATTCTAATGATTGTTGTTGAGGATGCATTCCTGATTTATAGTCTTCAGTTACAAGTGTAGATTGTTCATTACCAAATTCATCTAAATAGATTAACTTACCTATTTTCTTTTTAGAGATCCAATAACTACGTACAACAACATACTTATATCCAAAGCTACTAACATTATTAGTTAGTCCTAAGAAGTCTTTTAGTCCATCATTGTTCTCTTTCATTTCTGATTCTATAATCATACGTGTTTGTAACACTAATGGATCAAATGTATCATACATTACAGAGTCTTGTCCAGGAATAGCATCTGGATTACCTAGATTAGATTCTCTAACATTGATTAATCCATAGTCTTGAAGTGATGAACGTAAGTGGTCAATCTCCTCTTTCGTAAGATCTGGTATGCTTTCAATAATCTCTGAAAGCTCCATAACTTGCACTGTCCCTGCAGCATAAGCACCTTGAGCTCTGCCTGTGGGATCTGAAACCCATTTTCTATCAGGAGTAGTGAGAAACCAAGTGTTCTTTGGGTTAGCCACTTCAACGTTAAATCCAAGTTTTGAGTTGTCTTCATATATATGGTAAAATTCTCTTGCTGAAATACAAAGATCTCTAAATGCATCTTCGCTTTTTTCTTTCATGTTAAACTCAGCTTTATTACATGTAAGAATATGATTTCCCCATTTCTCTGCAACAGATGTATAGCTATCTAGCTGATCTTTAACCTGTTCCATTGTCATCTGTTGAAGTTTTTCAGGATCAATTTCTTCTCCTGCCATAATATCTTTTAAAGCAAGTTGTTTTTGAACTTGTCCAATAACATATTCTTTTAGAGTGTCTGTCTTAAATTGTAGTTCTTCTGCTTTACTATCATCATCAAAAGCTTTCACTCTGAATGTATCAGGTCTTTTGGATATCTCTCCTATTAACTCATTTACAGGAGTGGTGATGATTGAATACATCTTTACATAAGCAGGAAGTTCAAGATCAGATGTTAATACATCTGTAAAGCTTCTCACCTCTGGTTCTTGATAGAAATCTTCCATACGAAGAATTCCTTTCATAAGATCATAATTCTTAACGAATGTATCTCTGTTCTTTACATATTCAGCATATGCTTTGTTAGAGAAATAGTCCATTGTATTCTTTATCCAACTCTCATCTTGCTTTTCCTTATCTGTTTTAAACTGATCAGGGAATATGTTCAGATAAGCATATCTGATAGTTGCATCTTTTGTATATCTAATTATTGCCATTATGTAAACAATTTATTTCTTGGTGTGTTAAACATTGATCTGCTTTCTGTAAACAGCGTTTTCTTTTTATTCTTTGTGAACATTGATTTCATTCTTACATCTTG
>Ga0114979_10003052_pt1 | contig 11243 bp, 9 predicted proteins | sample S_140625_EF_Meta_FD_87315 | JGI IMG/M metagenome (GOLD analysis project Ga0114979, IMG submission 87315) | Freshwater microbial communities from Lake Simoncouche, Canada to study carbon cycling - S_140625_EF_MetaG | ecosystem: Environmental > Aquatic > Freshwater > Lake | place: Lake... | reverse complement strand
TCGGTTATTACTGGACATGTTACAAAAAGGTGCTGCTCTTGAATAGTTTTTAGACAAAAAAAGAAAACACGTAGACGAAAATTAATTTCTTTCCCTCCACTCGAGGTGAAATCCCTTGCCTTGACTGTCTATTTTTGCGGCTATGTTGATTGAAGTACTCAAGTCTAAAATCCATCGGATTACGGTCACGGAAGCGAATCTGAACTACATCGGCAGCATCACGCTGGATCCACTCCTGATGGAGGCGGCCGACATGATTGAAGGTGAAAAGGTTCAGGTTCTCAACTGTATGAACGGCGAACGACTGGAAACCTATATTATTGAAGGTGAGCGCGGTAGTGGTGTTGTTTGTCTCAACGGCCCAGCTGCCCGTAAGGTCACCCCGGGTGATGTTGTCATCGTGGTGACCTACGCCCACATGACCCGCGAAGAGGCCCAAACCTTCAAACCTGCGATTGTATTTCCGGATACAGCTACCAATCAACTCAAAGGGTGAACAACTTTTTGAAAAGGGTCGGCAATAGCGTTCAAACTCAATCATTTTTGTTTTGACTTAACCCCGAAAAGCCATGAGAAAGATTCTTACATACCTTATTTTTCTTGGATTGGCTGCGGGACTGATGTGGGTGTTATACAAAGACATCAGCTGGGAAAACGACCTGTTACCCGCCTTGAAACGCGTTCACTGGATCTGGGTATTCGCCTCATTTCTGTTTGGTTACGTAGCAACTGCTCTTCGTGGATTGCGCTGGAACATCATGTTGGAGCCCATGAACTATACGGTGCGCAACTGGTGGGCAATTCATGCCGTGGCTTTTGGCTACTGCATGAATAATCTCATTCCCCGTTCAGGAGAATTGGCAAGGTGCACTCTACTCAACCGCACCGACAACGTTCCGGTAAACAAACTGATTGGAACGGTGCTGCTCGAACGCATTGTCGACATTCTCTTTCTAGGCACATTGGTATTCCTTGCGTTCGTGCTCGAGCATGACGCCTTCGCTACCATTTTCGCTCAGGCCGACGGCGGTAAGGGTCGATTGATTCTCATTCTGCTTGCCGGCGCTATCGTTGCATTCGCGGCCTTCCTGTATGCGCTTCGATACTTCGACCATATTCCGATTGTCAAGAAAATCCGAGTATTCTTCACGGGGATGATGGACGGCTTGAAGAGTATTTTCAAGATTAAGCGACAACTACTTTTTTGGGCCTATTCCATCGGCATTTGGGTGTTCTGGCTGCTCATGACCTACACTTCCCTGCTGGCATTAGATGCAACCTCAAGCATGAGCCTTCGGCAGACCGTATTTTTCATGGCGGCCAGTAGCCTGGGTATGATGGTTCCCACACCGGGCGGAGCCGGTGCCTTTCACGGCATGGCCGTTCTGGGTCTTCAAGCACTCGGCTACTCAACCGATGTTGGAAAAATCTATGCGCTCATCTCTTGGTCAATTAAAACAACCTGGGATATTCTTGTGGGCGCCGTTAGCTTTATGATTGCAACTGCAAAAAAATCATGACCGCCGCTTCTCCATTTACCGCAACTGCTGTGACCAAGCAAATCAACCAATGGCGAGCGGCCGGAGAAAAAATAGTATTCACCAACGGCGTTTTCGATATTCTCCACCGCGGACATGTAACGTATCTCGAAGCTGCAAAAGCGCTGGGAGACCGACTCATTGTCGGACTCAATGCGGATGCATCGGTGAAGCGACTGAATAAAGGCCCTGAACGGCCAATTCACGATCAGGAAGCAAGAGCCGTTGTGCTAGCAGCCTTGCGTTGTGTAGATGCTGTCGTCATCTTTGATGAGGACACACCCTTGCAGCTCATTGAAGCGCTTGAGCCCGATGTATTGGTAAAGGGTGGCGACTATGATCCGAATGAAACAGACGCTTCATCGCTGCGCTACATGGTGGGTTCGCAAGAAACACGCAACCGTGGTGGTTCAGTACACAGCATCCCCATCGTTGAGGGTTACTCAACGACTAAAGCCATTCAGAAATTAAAAGGGAAATGAAACTACCCGTTGAGTAGTTCCATCTTCTTCTTGATGTCTTCGATTTCGCGCTCGGTCGCCTTGATTTTCTTCTCAATATCCTTACGCAAGGCTTCTGCTCCCTTACCGGTGAAGATGCCCATGTTGTTTTCGTATTGCGTTATCTGATGCTTGAGTTTATCAATCTTATCACGCATGAAGTTTCGTTCGCGCTTGATTTGACTCTCGCTATTGTTAGCTCCTTTTATCGAATCAATTCGGTTGCGGAAGCTCGACATTTCACGTTGCTCGCGGTCGGCGTTGATTTGACCGTACTTCTGATCCAACAACTGGTTGTAGCGATCCATAACTTCCTTCACCTTGTCTTTGGGCACAAAGCCGACGCCGTGCCAGCGCTCACCGAACGCCTTGAGTGCGCCCAGATCAGCTCCCTTATTTCCGGTGATTTCAAGTGCTTCAAGCTCTGTCAGCATATCTTGTTTCAAAACCAGGTTTTGTGCCTGTTCTTCAATCGTCTTTGAGTAGTTCTCCTTTTTACGAGCAAAGAAATGATCGCATGTCGAACGGAATCGCTGCCAGAGTTTTTGCTCTTCGCGGGGATCTGCACCACCCACAGCCTTCCATTCTTCCTGCAAACGCTTGAGTTCATCCGTTGCGCCCTTCCAGTCTTCGCTATTTTGGATGGCACGCGCTCTTTCGATGAGTGCCTCTTTCTTGTCTTTGTTAACTTTGTATGCTCCGCGCTTTTCCTCAAACAAGGCATTGCGCTTGGAGAAAAACAGATCACACAGTCCGCGGAACTCCTGCCATACTTCTTCGTTCTCCTTCTTTCTCGCCCATCCGATTGTACGCCACTCTTCTTGGAGCTTCAACACATCGTCGGTCCAACGATTGCTCGTGGCCGCGTTGGTAATTTCCATGGTCAGAATTTCGCTCATCTTCTGCACCAACTCCTTCTTGCGAGATAAATTCTCATCGCTATGCTTGTGGATCTCATCATAATGAGCCTGAATGCGATTCTGTGATTCGCGCAGGATTCCAAAGAAAGTATCACCCAACTCCTTGAAGGTTTCACGCGGCGAGGGGCCGATGTTCATCCATTCGCGTTGGAACTTTTTCACCAACACCTCCAGGTCACTGATGACAGTTACCTCTGCGAGATTCTTGGCTTCTTCAATCATCTCCTCTTTCTTCTTCAGGTTGATTTTTAAATCATGATCCTGAAGTGTTTTATAGATATTGATGTTGTAGAAAAACTCGTGATTGAATCGCTGCCATTTCTCCTGTAATTCATGGTACTTATCTCCCGGCACATCGCCGATAGCATCCCACTGCTCCTTTAAAGCCTTGTGTGAAGAAAAAGCCTTTCCAATGTTTTGCTCATCTTTAATGAGCGCATCCATTTCAGCTAAAATCGCCAGCTTCATCTCGAGATTCTTCTGGCGCTCTGCTGCCAGTTTCTTTCCGTGTTCTTCAACACGGTCCTCGTAGACCTTGAGCAGGGACTGAAACTCTCCTTCGAGTTCATGGGGCGAGTAGACAAACTCCACGTCTTCGGGATGTTCTTCAGCCGTGAATGCTTCCAGTTGTATCTGGCGTTCCTTGGCAGTTTCCGCTTTCCAATCGTTGCGGATTTCGCGAATACCGTCGCGGATAGAGCCAACCTCTTCCGTGTTCAATAATTCACGCAGCTTAACAATCAAATCGTTTTTCATTAATACCTTTCTTGGGTCTGTTTTTTATCGACCGCCTCGCAAAAGTAAGCAAAGCGGCTTGCAATCAAAAGGTGTTAAAACGGAACTTTTGGGAAAAGGTTCGCTTTTTCAGGACAAAAATGAATATGCCCAATCATGGCATGGTCGAGCAAGCTACTTTTGGTAGGTGAATGCAACCCCAAAATATGGTGAACCCGAACTTTACTTGCGGATGTGCGATTGGTGCAATAAAGCGGAGCGTTGTTCCGGTGATTTGCGCGCCAAAATGAAACGTTTGGGCGCTTCTGAAGAAATCGTGCAGCGCATCCTTGTTCAACTGCGCACCCGCAACTTGTTTGATGACACACGCTTTGCTCACGCCTACGCGCATGATAAAAGCACATTCGGTAAATGGGGAATTCAAAAAATACGGCTTTACCTGCGCGCAAAAGGAATCGAACAAAGCATTATTCAAGATGCGTTATCGGGTCTGGATGAATCAGAGACCCTCGAAAACATTCACACACTGGCCAATCGAAAGTGGCCATCGATCAAAGGCAAAAGCCCCTACGAGCGAAAGGCCAAACTCATGCAATACCTGCTGCGCAAAGGGTTTACCGGTGATCAGATCAACCGGGCCATGAAGGATTCGCAGCATGACTTGGACCCTGATCTTCACCCATGATATCACGAAATGCCGCCAACAGTACAAGGTGATAAATCGGGAAGGCTGCTAAAAACCCGACGCAACAAAGGAGCACACCCAGAATAAGGACAAGCCATAGCATAATCATAAGACCGAGAAAAGCGGGAAAGCGCTTTCTTACAACACGCGCACTCGACTGCATTGCTTCTCCGAAAGAAGAAGAACGGTAAATGATAAAGAAAGGAGCCAAGCATATTAAGGTGCTCACCATCAGGCCCACGATAAGTGCAATGATGGAGGCAATGGTCAGGTCAGTATTCCAAAGGCCAAGCACAAATTCTCCAACCTCTGCCTGAGGCAAAGTCTCAATCTTTTGCGCGTCCTCCAAAAATTTCAGTATCGATTCATAGAAGAAGGGTATGGTAGCGCCAGCGATTGCCACAACCAATAAAAAGCTCCCCATCAAACTCTGCACCACCAGAGGAATCCATTGGGGCTGACGAAAACCCTGAAAAAACGTATTGAAATCACGGTGATCATTGACGTATTGCGCACGACCATAATAGATGTAGCCGGCAATCAGCACCGGATTCACAAACAATCCTATGGTAGTGCCCACATAAGGAATAAACCCCGTAGCCATGCTGATAGCAATGTATACAAGTGTAAAAGCTACATAAATTCCAAAGTCGTTTCCGAAAGCGCGGAAACCTGATGAGAAGTAATCTGACCATCGGAAATTGTAGCCGTTTTCGATAACATCTAGAATGCTCCGTGGACCTTGAGATGAATTGCCGGATATATCCATGGTGATTTTGATTGAAGTAGACGGGTAAAGATAACTACCTTCGCGACCGCAATAACAAATTCAGTGATTAATCATTATGGCAATTACAAGCGATGCTATCAGTGAGCTGAAAGAGCGCGTGGACGCGCTTGGGAGGTACCTTTGACGTCGAAGTAAAACTACTTCAAATCAAAGAGGACGAAAAGCTCACACAGGACCCGGACTTCTGGAACGATGCAAAAAAGGCCGAGCAGGTCATGCGTCAAATCCGAAACAAAAAAATATGGACAGACGCTTTTAATGGATGCTCAACTGCGGTTGATGACCTTACCGTGCTGTACGATTTTTTCAAAGAACAAGCAGCAACGGAAGAGGAGCTAGAGCAGCAATACAAACTAGCAGCAACGAAAATCGAAGACCTCGAGTTCAAGAACATGCTCAGTGCGGAAGAAGATGGGCTCCACGCCGTTCTTCAAATCACTGCAGGTGCAGGCGGAACCGAGAGTTGCGACTGGGCAGGCATGCTCATGCGAATGTATGTGATGTGGGCACAGAAGAATGGCCATACGGTCAAAGAACTGGACCTCCAAGAAGGCGATGTAGCCGGCGTCAAGCAATGCACTCTGGAAATCGATGGAGAGTTTGCTTTCGGCATGCTGAAGGGTGAAAATGGCGTTCATCGTCTGGTGCGCATATCGCCCTTCGACTCGAATGCACGTCGCCACACCTCATTTGTGAGCGTTTACGTTTATCCGCTGGTCGACGACTCCATCGAGATTGCCATTAACCCGTCAGATATTACCTGGGAAACCTTCCGCAGCGGCGGTGCAGGAGGACAGAACGTAAACAAGGTTGAAACCGGTGTTCGCTTGCGCCACGCACCCACGGGAATCATTATTGACAATACAGAGACGCGTTCTCAATTACAGAATAAAGAAAAGGCGATGCAGTTGCTGAAATCACAGCTCTATGAAATGGAGTTGGAAAAGCGCAATGCTGCACGCAGCGAAATCGAGGCAACCAAGAAGAAAATCGAATGGGGATCACAGATTCGCAACTACGTAATGCAGCCCTATAAACTGGTGAAAGATGTTCGCACCGGTGTTGAAACATCCGACGTTGACGCCGTGATGGATGGCTACCTCGACGATTTTTTGAAAGGATTCCTCATGCAGCAAGGAAAAGCTGCTGAAACCCTATAACCACCATAACCATTCAACACATATGGAATTCAGAATTGAAAAAGACACCATGGGTGAAGTGAAAGTACCCGCTCATGTTTACTGGGGTGCTCAGACGGAGCGTTCGCGAAACAACTTCAAAATCGGTCCGGAAGCATCCATGCCGAAAGAAATCATTCGGGCATTTGCCATTTTGAAAAAAGCGGCAGCACATGCCAACTGTGAACTTGGTGTATTGCCTGCAGAAAAGCGCGATGCCATCGGTCAGGTGTGCGATGAAATTCTCACAGGCAAACTCGATGATCAATTTCCACTGGTCATTTGGCAAACCGGCAGCGGCACTCAGAGCAACATGAACGTCAACGAAGTGATTGCCAACCGCGCACATGTTGCAGCCGGAGGCAAACTCGGTGATGCACAAATGTTGCTGGGCGCCAACGACGACGTGAATAAGTCACAGTCTTCCAACGACACGTACCCGACAGCGATGCACATCGCGGCCTACGAAGCTGTCGTTAAAAAGACAATTCCGGGGGTTACGAAACTTCGCAATACTCTTCACGCAAAAAGCCGTGAATTCATGAACGTGGTGAAAATCGGTCGTACGCACCTGATGGATGCAACGCCCGTTACACTCGGACAAGAACTAAGTGGATATGTTGCGCAACTCGATCATGGTTTGCGCGCACTGAACAACACATTGACTCACCTGGGTGAATTGGCATTGGGTGGAACAGCAGTTGGCACCGGCTTGAACGCACCTGCAGGCTACTCTGAACTCGTGGCCAAAAAAATTGCGGAGTTCAGCGCATTACCATTTACAAGCGCCCCCAACAAATTCGAAGCGCTGGCAGCACACGACGGTATCGTAGAAAGCCACGGTGCACTCAAGCAGTTAGCAGTTTCGCTCAATAAAATCGCCAACGACATTCGCATGATGGCCAGCGGCCCTCGCAGTGGTATCGGCGAAATTTTCATTCCAGAAAACGAACCGGGCAGCAGCATTATGCCGGGCAAAGTCAACCCAACCCAGTGCGAAGCGCTCACCATGGTCTGCGCACAAGTCATGGGCAACGATGTCGCGATTACGGTTGGTGGGACACAAGGTCATTATGAACTCAACGTGTTCAAACCGATGATGGCGTACAACTTTCTGCAAAGTGCGGAGTTGCTTGGCGATGCCTGTGTTTCATTCAATGATCATTGCGCCGTTGGTATCGAACCCAATTACGATCGAATTCAACAACTCGTTGATCAATCACTCATGCTTGTAACTGCACTGAATACGAAAATCGGATATTACAAAGCAGCAGAAATTGCAAAAGCAGCTCACAAGAATGGCACGACCCTCAAGGAAGAAGCCGTTCGTCTGGGGCACGTGAGCCCTGAAGATTATGACCAATGGGTAATACCTGCCAACATGGTCGGCACGTTACACTAAAAGAAACATATTCAACATGGAAAAGCGGAGCAGGTCTCCGCTTTTTTTATAGCGGGTCAACATCAATGCTGATGCGCACTTGTTTAAACTCCGCATCCGACAAGCGCTTTCGAATCATGTGCACGACTGTTGCTTTGATGGCCGCACTTTCTTGTCGTTTATCGAGCCTCACCAAAAACTGCTGCAGATAATAGTTATTGATGCGTGGTATGTAAGGTCGCTCCGGACCTAAAATCCGGTCTTTCAGAACAGGACTAATTTGCTTGGACACCTCATGGGCTGCGCGTATGACGACGTTATCTTCCTTATGCTTCAAAGTGATGCGCATCAAACGCACGAAAGGAGGATAAACGAATTGATGACGCTCCTGCACTTCTCTTCGATAGAATGCGTCATAGTCTCCCTTCACAATCAAATCAAGCAACCAGTGATCAGGAGCATATGTTTGAATGAGCACCTTGCCGCGCTTGTTGCGCCTTCCGGCTCTTCCGGCCACTTGCATCATGATCTGGAAACTTCGTTCCATCGACCTGAAGTCGGGATAGTTCATCATCTTATCGGCGCTCAGAATGCCCACCAATGACACATTATCGAAATCCAATCCCTTCGTCACCATTTGTGTCCCGACAAGAATTTGAGTCACGCCGGCTTCAAAGTCGCCGATAATCTTTTGATGACTCGACTTACTCCGCGTCGTGTCCAAGTCCATGCGCTGAATGCGCACATCCGGGAAATGAGCCTGAATATCCTCCTCGATCTTTTCTGTTCCGAATCCCAGCATCTTCATATCAACGCTTCCACAGGCATGACACGCCGGAACAGGCGCCGTTGTATAGCCACAGTAATGACATTTGAGTTGGTGCGCATACTTATGGTAAGTCAAGCTGACATCGCAGCGCGTACACATGGGCACCCAACCACAGCTTTCACATTCCCAAAGCGGCGAATACCCTCTGCGATTCTGGAACAGGATGATCTGTTCACCTCGTGAAATAGCTTGTTGCATCTCCTGCAGCAACTGAGCAGTAAACTGCTGATGCATCGTTTTCTCCTTGAGTTCCTTTCGGATGTCGCATAGCACAACTTCCGGTAGTTGCATTCCCCCAAAGCGTTCGGTCATGGTTACCAATCCGAAGCGATCATTCACAGCATTCCAATACGTTTCAATGGATGGTGTTGCAGAGCCCAAAAGGACCTTTGCTTTGAACCGAGTTGCCAACCACAATGCGCTATCGCGCGCCTGATAACGTGGAGCAGGATCATGTTGCTTATAGCTTTGCTCATGTTCTTCATCCACGATCACCAGGCCCAATCGCTTGAATGGAAGAAACAGCGCGCTTCGTGCTCCTAAAATGACGTCACATTCACCGGGAATGTCACTTAACACTTTATTCCAGACTTCAGTGCGCTCATTGTCGCTGTATCCGCTGTGATAGACTCCAATGCGTTTACCAAAAAATTTCCGGAGTCGATTAATAATTTGAGTGGTCAATGCAATCTCCGGAAGCAAGAACAACACCTGCCTGCCCTCTTTCAAGTAATCTTCTATGAGGGAAGCATATACCTCGGTCTTACCGCTTGAAGTGACGCCATGCAACAGGCAGATATCCTTCGTCTGCCAATGCTCGACAATAGCTGTTTTGGCCAAGGCTTGCGTATCGGATAACTTCCGCGTCGATTCTGTGGGCAGCCATTCTGCAGATAATCGGCCAACCTCCTTTCGTTCAATCTCGAAAATCCCCTTTTCGATTAACGCAGCTACAACGCCCGCTGCAACGCCCTGCTTCACAAGCTTAGCGCGCTCTACCTGAGCCAATCGTTGCCCATCCCATTGTGCCTGCTGCAAGAATACCATGAGGCCGTCCACTTGCTTTTGAGCTCTACGTGATTCGAGCTCAGTAAAAAGCTGATTCAGGGCATCATGATTGCGGAAATGCGCCGTCAGCGAGATAAAGTCCATCATCTTCGGCTTATAGCGCTCACGTAGCTCCTCTTCACTTTTTACAAAGCCTAAATCAATGAGCCGCTTGACATACGCTTGAACGGTTTTGATTCCGAGCACATCGGCGATGTCGGATAGGGTCAAGCTACCCCTTGATCGCATGGCACGCATGATGATTTGCTCACGCTCCGGCAAGGTGTCGTCCTCTGGCTGTTCGGTTGCGACAAATTTCGTTTCACTTGACAGCTTTAACCCGGCCGGAATAGCAGCATTCATAACGTCACCGAGTGTACAGCAATAGTAATTGGCCATCCAATCCCACAAGGCCAATTGAGACTCATGTACCAGCGGATGTTCATCCAGGAGTGAGTCGATATACTTGGCTTGATAATGGGCGGGAGGCACCTCGTGCAAGGCCCGAATGATACCCGTAATAAGCTTTGCCTTGCCCAAGGGAACAACCACGCGCAGGCCGACTTGCATGTGGTCATTCCATTCGTATGGAACGCGATATGTTAGGGGCACAGGCAATGCCTGTGGCACAACAACATCGGCAAAAAGCGTAATCCGTTCCACATCGGCTAAGGTAAGCAGCCACAGGCGAACGGCCCATCGCAAAAACAAAAGACCCGCCATTACAGCGGGTCCCTTGTTTTATCAAATGAACGTTTGAATTATCGAATTATCGGCAGTTTTTGCGTTGCGTTCTGCTCACCATTGCCGAAGCCCATGATGTATACTCCACGGATCAGGTGTTCTATATCCATTGGAATAGTGCGTGTTTCTCCAGCCTTCATTTCACCGGCAAACACATTCACAACCTTTCTTCCATTGAGATCATATAAATCAAGACCCCAACGTCCGGCCGTATTCGCCGTGAAGCTCACGAGCATTTCATCACCGGCGTTCTGCCATGCACGCACCTCAGGTTGATCTTGAATCACTGATGCTTGAGGTTGCTCGAAAATGATAAGCTGGGTGAAGCAAGCCTCATTTCCAGAACAGTCAATTGCGCACCAGCTGCGTTCAACAGGAGCGCACGGATCATTTGAATTCACAATCTCTGTAAAGGTCACTTCCACTTCACCTGAACAATCATCGACTGCTGTAAGCACCGGAGCCTCAGGTAGCGTAGTTCCACAAATCAAAATCAGATCATCCGGGAATTGACTGAAGATCGGCAGTGTTTCATCGATGTAGGTCACAACCTGCACGTTTTGAGTCACGTTATCACATTCATCTATCGCTGTCCAACGGCGCGTCACAATCATTGTGCAGCCGATAGTTTCCATACTTTCTGAAAGGATGAATTCCGGTTGAGCGGTGCAGTTATCAACTGCGAATACATCAACTACCGGTAAATCTTCACCGCAATTCAAGGTCGTATCAGCAGGCACACCAAAGATTTGAGGACCTTCAGTATCTGAAACTTCGAGCGTGTAAGACTCTGTAGCGATGTTACCACAAACATCCGTCAATGTGCATGTGCGAACAGAGGTATACGCGTTTGGACAATCACCTTGAATGATATCTTCCACCCACTCGACAGTGAC
>Ga0114979_10003051_pt1 | contig 11245 bp, 10 predicted proteins | sample S_140625_EF_Meta_FD_87315 | JGI IMG/M metagenome (GOLD analysis project Ga0114979, IMG submission 87315) | Freshwater microbial communities from Lake Simoncouche, Canada to study carbon cycling - S_140625_EF_MetaG | ecosystem: Environmental > Aquatic > Freshwater > Lake | place: Lake... | reverse complement strand
ATATCGCCCTCACCTATCTCCTGCTCCAACAAACCTCCGTATGGGCCGCAGCCCTATCAGGCTCCGCCGTATACGCCGTCTATGATTTCACGAATCTCGCCGTCTTCAAAGATTATCCCTTAGAATTTACCATCGCCGATTCCATCTGGGGAGGCGTCTTATTTGCGTTAGCATTCGCAATCCTACGCTACTTTTTTCCGTTGTGAAAAAGAGAATGTCACTTCCCTATAAAACTTATCTCATCTCCGCTATGGCAGCCGGCGTTGCGTATAAACCGTATGCAGAAGTACAGGAAGGATGGCGTGAAAAGTCAGTGGAATGTTTGAAAGGTTCTGAAGAATGCCCTACCTTATATACATCACCAGCAACCGATGCACAAGCATATAGCTGGATAAAAGACCGCACATTTTATCTGACATTCCGAGGAACACAAGGCAAAAAAGACGCCCTCGCCGACATAGACATCCTCCGCACGTATTTATTCCCTCAAGGAGACCGCAACATCCTCGTCCATTCAGGATTTCTCTACTATTTCCAATCGGTGAAAGGGGATATTCTACGGAAACTAGAATCCACTGCACATCTCTTTGACACAATCCACGTAACAGGCCATTCTCTAGGAGGAGCCATTGCCACCATTGCTGCAGGTGTTATAGGCCAACTCATGAAGGAAGGTCCTGCTGCGACTAAATCCGAAGAACCTGCGTTAAAATCCGCCGACATTCACAAAAAACGTATTGTATGTCATACAGTTGGCTCTCCTCGTGTTGGAAATACTCATTTCGTCAAATGGTTTAACGACCATGTAGACGAGAATATGCGTATTGCCAATGACGATGACCCTGTAACACTGTTTCCCATTTCTTTCTTATACACCCACGTATCTGAATCTATATGTATTGACGATCACTGTAAAGTGAAAAAACTTACAGCGGATACAAAATGGTATTGGCGTCTTTTCCAATTACCCTTTGAAATAGATTATAGGGCGCCCATATCAGACCATAGTTGTGATTTATACATTCATCGTCTGATGAAACTGGTTGCAGAGACACCCTCAGCCTAATCATCAAACTTCCACGCCCAGTGTAAAAGGGCTTGTCTTTGTCTAGGGCGACAACTCAGACCATCCGCCCCTAAACCCACACACGCCTTTTTCACAGCCCCATAATGTCTCCTGAAGTTTTTCCAGCGCTGGATTTGTATCGCATCCAGTGCAGGCAACCTGCGTCCCATCCAATAGCGACAATACCATTGAAACCATCCCCGTTCGTCCGGATTTTCTTTACTGGAAAGTACTTCCCTTTTGCCGCCTAGCTTTTTGCCTCCAGGTGAATACACCCATCCTGCCTTGCGCCATTCCGACAAAGGCAGACGAGAATCTATCTTGAAATGATTCACCGCAACATCAGCCCCTGAAGAAGCAGGACACAGTTTCCCCAATAAACCCGCCCTCCAGAACCATTCGGCGGGGAATTCTAATAAACAATCATTCAAATACTTGCCCCCAAATGCGCCTAAGGCAAGAATCTCGCCAGGAGTCAAATACGGCTCAAATCCTGGGGCAAAGTTGGTCCCAGGCTCTTCCGTTAAAATATAAGAATAATCCTTCTCCATCCGATTCCATACCTTTATAGTATCACCTTTGTGAAAAGAATGTAAAGGGCGCCCTTTCGTCTTTAACACTTCGAACATATCTTCCACAGATTTCAAGGAAAGCACTCGCTTATCCATTTACTTATACCCTGACAAAAAATTGCCGCCGGCAACCTTAGCGGAAACAAGTCCCAAAATGCTTGACCAGAAGACGAATGAGTTACTGCAGCAATGGCGTCTTAGCCTTACGGACAGAGAGCGTGCGCTCCATGACTTTGCTGCGGTCCAATTGAAGAAGTCGCTGAATCCGAATCCGGCCGACGGAGACAACGGCTCCTATTTCCCCGAGAAGTGCCACGCATTCAAGCAGTGGTTGAAGAGCCAGGCCCAAGGGCAAAAGGCCTAGCAGCTGCAGTCCCAAGGGAAGAAGGCATAACAGGAACCAATTCTATTCCCGCCCGAAGGGCGGCCAGCTCAGAAAAAGAACTCCCAGCGGATGCCATGATTTTGGAGCAACGGTGTAAAAGAAGCCAGTCAATGACTCCGGCGAATTGTTGCTGCGCCGTCATTCTTCCCAGGACAGTTGTCGGTGAGTAAATCGCTTCCCCATATAAATTCTGAAACCTCATTTTTACTGCAAGGTCGTCAGTCACGAGACAGAATCGCGCGTCCTTATTCAGCGCGAGTTCGTCTTGAATGGCTTGTTCAAATGCTGCTACGGGAGAGGCGGCGATACAGTTGGCGTGGTCCGTCCTGCGCACATGGACTCCTATCAAGATTCCCTGATGAATACTTACCTGCTCTTCTAACTCTGGGACAATGCGTATACTCCGAAGTGCAGCGAGGCCACGGGCCGTGGCGTTTTCCAAATCGGCGTGGAAAATGCTGTAGCTTTGCACACGGATTTCATACTCTGCCGCAGCCGCGGCAATACGCATATCGGTGTGCGATAAGATTTGCTTAGCTCCGTTCAAATACGTTGGGTGAACGTAGGTTAGACCGTCAATGGACGACGGGTCAATGAGCTGCTCCAAAGAGCATGGCATATGTCCCTTTTCCACAGGCCAAAAAAGCTCCAAGGAGGCACCGATATCTTTCGCCCAAAGCATCCCTGAAACAATGGAACGCACTCGGTTACAAAATCCGCCCTGGAGACGAAGGCAAATCTTCTTCTGGCGGGTCATCTTATCATATGTATGCTGAATTTCTTAGACCCGTGCCCTCTTCTCCTGCGCCAGCCCACACCAGGCGTCCCGGTCTAAAATTTTTTTGCTATGATCTAATATCGTATAGACTGGAAAAATTAAACAGTATCTTGTCTTCTGTGCTAAAACAGCACCCCTCGGCCGGTAGTTTCTACGTCATTTCACGTCCTCGTGTGCAACGCCAGTTATACACCTGGAAAAGCTTAATGCCTGAAATCAAACCATACTATGCAGTGAAGTGTAATCCAGAGCCGCAACTGATTAAGTGGCTAGCCCCTGAGGCTGGATTTGATTGCGCTAGTGCCAGGGAGATTCAAGTTGTAAAAGAACTCGCTCCTAAATCTGATATTGTATTCGCTAATCCGTGTAAAAAGGAAGAGGATATATATTATGCGATGAAACAAGGCGTCAAGACCACCGTGGTGGATAGTTACGAAGAAATCGATAAGTTATATCACTGTCGTTGGGGTGGGAATTCGTTCATTCGTATTCGCGTGGATGATTCTGGGAGTAAGATGCGATTCGGCGAGAAATTCGGTGCTTCTTTGAAAGACGCCGAGGACCTGGCGAAATACGCCGAGTCCAAGGGCCAGGAGATTTCTGGCGTGAGTTTTCACGTCGGCTCAGGATGTGCCGCGCCGTCCCAGTACACGAAGGCGATTGCGCAAGCGAACAGTTTACTAAGCACAGCCCCCACTGCAAAAACCATCGACATCGGCGGCGGATTCACAGATACGCATATAGAATCCGCCTCAAAGGCGGTGGCTCTCGGAAAAGAGCTGCTGGCCGACGATATCCGTCTGATTGCAGAGCCAGGGCGGTTTTTTGCGGAAACGAGCCATGACCTCTTTGTCAAAGTAATCGGCAGGAAGCCGAGTGCAAACGGCAAAGGGTTTCGCTATACGATAGACGAAAGCCTTTACGGACAATTTTCTTGTATTCCCTTTGACCACGCACAACCACGGTGGATTCGTATTACTTATGGTAATTACAAACGAAAGAAGGCACCAGCGGTCCTCTATGGTCGCACATGCGATAGCGTGGATATGATAGCATCCGCACAAGAGGCGGAAGAGTTATATGAGGGCGATTGGCTATGGTTTCCCAATATGGGCGCTTATACGACAGTGACAAGCACGGAATTCAACGGATTTCCGAAGCCGCCACTGATTATCCTAGACAAGGGGTCTGAAGAAGAGTTGCCCCCAACACACTCTTTTACACAGAGTCAATGGCCTTCTGGATTACAATATGTGAGTGCAGTGAGTTGCCCGAGGCTGCCTTAGGCTTGTCCTACGTTGGTCTAAGCTTCGCTTAACGAGAAATATTCTTATCAATCCACTTGTAAATATTGTTGGTTGTTGTCGTATTATCATTCTCAAATGTCTCTATAAACTTCCGCCATTCTTCATCTGTTTCCTGTCTGTCAGTGGAAGCCAAGACGTATCTACGAAACATCATACGACTTATATTGGAAGACCCTGTCTCCTGATATAATGCGAGTTTCCCCTCCAATTCACCCATTTTCTTATTTGTCTGTGCCAACTCCGCTTTCAACCATTGAATCTCACCTAAAAGAGCATTGATGATTTCAAAATGACTGTCTACCATGGCCTCTATTTCTGGTTCAATCTTCGGCTCCATCCTATACGTTATCCACACTAAAAAATGACGCATACGTGCGCACAAACCATGGTCCCCGCTATGGTTAGAGTAAGACAAGCAAAAGAAAGCTTTGATGCGTTCATAGACAGACATCTATTTAAGATAAAGGTTATTTGGATTATATATGTATTTGTTTCGCTAATAACTCTAGGTGCTGGCATAGGATGCGTAGTAAGGTACGGAGATAGTGTTAAAGGATGTGGCGAGACATTGATTGCAGGTGTGTGTGGAACATTGGGTGTGGTGATGTATTGTATTGTCTGCGTCATCATATGTGCGTATGACGCATGTAATGGACGACGAATTGATTCTTGTCCTGATTATCCTTAGGCTTTCGCCTTAGCTGCCTGCAGCAAACCAGCAGCCTTCTTTTTTTCCCAGTGCGCCTTCCAGAATTCCTTGGAGCCGTAGGCGGGTTTGTCCGTACTGGGAGTTTCTAGAATTCGTAACTCTCTAGGAGTGGACTCAATCTGTTTCTTTGCTGCGGCGATGGTTTTCATGTACTCGGCTGATTTTGCGTAGACGTCATCAGGGTTCTCGTGTTTTAGGTCGGATAACTCGTCTTCCGTGCGCGCCTTGGTGAGAAACGCGGCGACGTAGTCGGTTTCCTGTTTTTCTCGCGCGATATCCTTCTTACACGACGTCTCTTCCTCGGGTGGCACTTTCATGCCACGGGAGAAATACCACTCTTGAACAGATAACCAAATCTCTTCAGCAGGGGTGCGGACTTTACTTGACGGAGGCATTCTTGCTGTTAGCTTCAACCAACCGCAACGCCGACTTCAATTTTTTACGCCCACGCACCGAAATTCTTCCAGCCGATTTGGTTTCCGCTGGAATCCTTTACGGTTTCCGTGGTCCATGTATAGGTACTATCCTTGTTCTCTGCAGTTTTGATTGCATCTTGAATCTTCGTTGTAACGGCATAGGCGAGCGCAAGAACCGAGCCGACTAAAATCACCATGAATAAAAAGGCCAGGAATAATCTCCACTCCATCTACTATGGAACACCTAAAAAGCTGGGCTCTGTGAATAATCATAATGAAGGTCTTGGACGCAGGTTTCGTGGAGCTTCTGGATACATTTGGAGACGATTTGACGGTTGTGAATGCGGCCCGGGTTTCTTTTCACAAGGAGGTGGCGGAGATGAATGTGAAGGATGAGAAACTTATAAAATATTTGGCGAAACATAATCACGTCACCCCGTTTTTCCATCCGCAAGCTCGATTCCGTCTGAAGATGCCGATATTCGTTGCTCGGGAATGGTTTCGCCATCAAATCGGATTTGCCCGCAATGAGGTCAGCAGACGATATGTGGATGAACGGACCGAGTGCTATTTACCCGATGTATGTCGCGCTCGTGATACGAATGTGAAGCAGGGGAGCAAGGCGACAGGTGTCCTGGAGAATGATGTGGCTGTTCAGCTCATACGCGACAGTAATACCAGTGCGCAAGAGACGTATGAGCGTCTTCTCGGAATGGGTGTGGCTCCGGAAGTGGCGAGGACTGTGTTACCTCAGGGGATGTATACGGAATTTATCGAGACTGGGTCATTGGCTGCATACGCGAGGCTGTGTGGGCTGCGCCTTGACCCGTCGGCACAGGCGGAGATAAGAGCTTATGCAGACGCGGTGAGAACCTTGTTGCTGGCGAAGTTTCCAGTGAGCTGGGGGGCTTTGTGTCCTGACGAGGCTCTTTCTTGCCCTGAGGGTCCGAAGGGCAAACCAATCGAGCGGAGCGTCTCTGAGGAAGAGTTGCTGGCGAAGTCGGCTTCGGCAAATGCTTGCTAGCCCTTGGCGAATGCTTGTTAAACTTCAAAGGGAAAGCCTTAGGCGCAGACAGACCGATATGCCGCACACACTTGTCGTCACCAAATAATCCGGCCGGCACACACCTTTTACACAATTCATGAGAGCATACATAACTCCAACTTTCTCCTACACGCTTCTTATTGGAGCGCCAGGCATCAGAGCAGGCATCAAACCATTCTGGGGTGACTTCAGCCACTAAAGTTGCTTCGCCCACCTCGCGATGCTCGGTGAATTCAGCCGCCTCGCGATACTGGCTGCATTCAGAGGATTCCATTGATTAGTAATCGCTGGAATTCTCTAAACCATTTACAGATGGCGGCGTATGTGCCTGGTGCAGATGGAAATATTCCTATGCCCGTTCAAGTAATAGCAAGTGTTGGAGAAGCTTGTCATGATTTTACTATAGCAAGGTCAAAGTTAAGTGTTGTGAATTTAAGGAAAGCTTTAATCGCTCGTATTGGAAAGACAGAATATCAAAAAACAGAGCATGAAATATCTAAATTATTACATCATGAATTTAATGGTGGCATAGTTACTAAAAAAGCAAATCTTGATTTATCAGATATATCCAAAGTGTATAGTACACCACAACAGTTAGCAACAGATTTATTTTTTGGAAGGGATGGGGTGAATCCTCTTGTATTTACAATTCCTGCTGCTAAGCTTGGAGAGTATCAACCAGTTTTACTGGATTTACAAACTAGATTTTTATCATATGGGTTTAACTCAAATGTAACACACGATGCTTATGCACGCCCAGGTCTTTTAGGAAATCCAATGGCCGCAACTATAAAGTATTCTGCTGCAACAACATGTGATTCTGGAACAGCTGGTAGTAGTGGAGACGTGTTAAATGCGGCAATGGGTGCTGGAAACTTTATAATGAATAATCCCTTAGTCACTGGAAAATCTTATTGGGGGACATGGACAATTTTTACGAATACAACAGCAAGTCGGCAGTATGGGGGGGCAAGAGTTAATATACAAATAAATAATTTTCCCTCGCTTCCTCCAGGCCCTTCCTTTATTATTATACTACCTAGAGCCCTATCAAGAAGTCCTTCTGTAGCTGAATTGTCCTCTATGTTAGATGGAGTTATCTCAGTAAGATCGGATGCCGAAATCCTTCAATCCATTAAAAGAGCTGTAGATATCCCTTCAATACGTTCCTTTTACACAGATTTTATAGGTAATATACGAAGATTATATGGTTTAAACCCGTTTCTTGCATTGATACTCATTTTAATATGGAAAGAAATGGGTGATATGTCTCAACATTTGGTTGCTGTTGTAATGAAGCATATTGCAGGTGGCACAGTTGATGGACTTTCAAGCATTGCTTTTTTGAAACGAGGTGTTGCTATTTCATATATAATAGCTTCTATAAAAGGTCTTGACCATGTACGCTTTCGTGTTGCTGGGACTTCTCATATGTTAGCTGGTAACCCAGCCGATATGGCTAGAAGACAGGCAGAGGCTGCTGCTGCAGAAGCTGCTCGTCGAGCTGCTATTGATAGACAGCAAGAAGAAAAAGCTGCAATGAAAGAAGCTATTCGTGTAGCTGCTGCCGCTGAGCGTGCAGAGATTGAACAAGCTAGAGCTCTTGCTAAGGCTAAGGCTGCCGCAAACAGGGCTGAGGCCGCCGCAAAAAGAGCCGCAAGGTCAGGAGTTAGAGGTTCTGCTAGAAGAAACAAACTTATTGGAGGAAGTCGTTGGAAAAAGACAGTGCGTAAATTACGTAAGAATAAGCATCGTAATAAAACATATAAACAAAAAGGAGGAGCAAACATATCAGCCGATGATTTAATAGAGAGGCTAATAGATGTGTTATTTGATTATTCATTAGCTGCTGCTGCTCCTGCTGTTGCTGCTGGCGGTGGTGGCGGCGATGGATTACTTGCAACATGCAGCTTATTTAATGTGAAAGATGCCCCTTCACCTATTACACCTGAATATATAGATTTAACTCTCGCTATTTTACGAGATGATGGAGTTCCCATATTCATGGATAATGAGGTATTAGGTTTACCTCTTGCTAGTATTTTGTATTCACTTCCTCAGAATTTACCAGCAGTTATTACACCAGATGATAGAGACACAATAATAGAAGATTTTCTGAAATCTTTTAATTTTACAGATGAAGAGATTAAACATATAGTAGAAGGTGTGAGTGCTGCTTCCATTAGGAGTGCTTCTGCTTCTGCTGCTGCAGAGGCTGTTGCTGCTCCTCCCAAACTCGGCAATATATTTAGAAAAGGAACAGATTCTGACAAGGAAACACTTCAACTATTGGTTGATAATTATTGTGCTGTAATACCTGGATTTACACATACCATTCCTGAAATTATCCCTGAGGAAGGGGGTGGTGGGGGTGGTGGGGGTGGTGGCGGTGGTGGTGGTGGAGGAGCTTCTTATAATGGGGAAAGATTTAAATATTTAAATCTTGAAGAAGAAGAAGAAAATCCTAACTATGCCCAGACAATGTCACAACATCTATCCTCGCAAGAAGAGGGCAATGCCTCTGCACCAAATAATAATACATTAATATCTGAATTCATTGATAGCCTAGATTATAAAAAATTTATAGAGTTAAAAGAATATATAAAGCGTTTTTCTTCTGAAGTAGGTGATGGAGGCGCTATGCCTTTTGTTACACCCCCTCGCCCTCTTATGAAGGGTGTTGATATAACTGTCCCAAAACTGAATGAATTGGGCCAATACATACAGTCACTTTTACAAAAGAAAGGAACCCGCGGCCGAGGAGGTGGAGGTGGAGGTGGAGGTGGAGCAAGCATAGCAGCAGGAGCAGGAGGTGAGCCTGTAGAACCAAGGTTCAATCCTCAAGAAATTGAATTGCTACGTAGATACATACAAGAAAAACAAGAAAAAGAACAACAGTTATTCGCTGCGTCACTTTCTGGGAGAAAGAGTCCTTCTGGCGCTCGCAATAATTTGGCTGCTAATGGTGATGCTGGTGGTGGTGATAATTCCCCTTCTTTGCCAAAAGCAGTAGCTTTAGGAGGAAGAGGTTCTCCCGTTCCAATAGGAAGAGGTTCTCCTCTTCCAATAGGAGGAGGTTCTTCCCTTCCACTAGGAAGAGGTTCTCCAAAACCAAGGCATTTTCCTAGACGCTCCAGAAAAAATTCTACATTTAGAAAATGAAGAATTCATAGGTAAAGAGCGGCCGCTCATGCTTCCTGAGACACCGGCCGGTTGCCTTTAAGGAAACATTGATTACTGATAATCCCAGTTATTTAACTTTAAAAGATTCTTGATGATGGCGGGTCATCTAGAATCAAAGTTTCCTGTCCCCCTTGTCCAACATAACCCGTTTTATATAACAGGTCTCCGTGTAACCTCGCATCAGTAATACACATGTGGTGCAAGGATACTAAGAACATGGGGCCAACCATGTATGCCGAAGGGGTGGCACTGGAAACTTCGGCGTCACAAGAGTCATTGCCCTGAGATACAGCTCGTCTGCTCCGCCCGTTATATTTTCGGAAAATATAACGACCGAAGATAAAAGTCATTTTTTAGGTCGTAGAACGATATAAAAAATGGCGGTCCGACTGGGAGTTGAACCCAGGACTTCCCGGTATACGCTGCAAACATGTGAGTTGGGTAAGTCACAACAACAACACATATCCATGGTCTTCCCCGAAAAACCACGTAATAACAGCCGAGTGCTCTAACCAACTGAGCTATCAGACCAAAACTGGTCCTCTAACAAGGCTACTAAAGTAACCGAGCTATCAGACCAAGGGGATATATGGTCAAACTGACCAAATTCTTCTGAGCCGGAATTGAACCAGCGACTTGGGGAGGATTGGTAAAGCAGCGAAATAATCATCACTACAATCCCCCGCTCTGCCAACTGAGCTATCAGAAGAAAGGGCGCGGCCTCGTCTTCGCATATCAAGGCTACTGCTTTTGCAGTCGCCGAGCTATCAGAAGTAAAAAAGACCCCCCAGGAGAATCCACCACCTCCTATTGTATATCGGGGGATATTCTTTAGACCTTTGAACGCAGTTCAAATTTCCACGAATTCGTCGTTCACATATCTCCCAATCCATTCCCCGATTTTCCCTCCATCTTCACAATCAAACACCATCCCATTTTCGGAAATCCAGACTTCTATGTCCCCAACCTTCTGCTTCCGTATGCGATAGGAATCTGTCTCCATCATCACAGGGTCAGCAGGAGCCTCTTGGTATTTTTTATCGACCTTGTAAAAGATATTCAGCAGCGTCCCAGCCTTTTTTGCTACTGCAGGTGCAGCCGCCTTTGCTGCTCCAGGCACAGAAGCTGCTGCGCCTGCCCCAGACCCAGAAGCAGGAGCCTTTGCTGCCGCCCCAGCCGCCCTCGCCGCAAAAGCCTTTGCCTTGGCCCCCTCAGCCTTCCGCTTCCTCATCTCCATCTCTTTTACACTCAGCCTTTGAACCTTCCAAGCAGTCCAGGGCTTAGCCGCCTCTACAGCCGCCGCTGCCACAGCCTCTTCCGCCGCCTCTTGACTCGCAATCGCCGCCGCCAACCATTCCTTATTCGTCGGCTCTCCATGTTTCTCCACCTGCATCCAATACCACGACCCTCCATACAGCCTCGAAGCTTCGGGTATAGGCTCCGTAAGAAGGCCATGTATCATCCGTGTCTGGTATTTCCCATCAACAGGACGACTCTTACAATGCTCGCAAATGGGAGAATCCCCTTCACGAGTATTTTTACAAAGGACAATTTGAGAAGCCGTCATACATGGAGCAAGCCGCTCCGCCGTTTTATCCCAGTTCGTGAGACGAGCAAGACATCGCCGTTTTTCCATGGTGGCCTTTTCAACCAGCCCCAGCCAAATTCAAGTTTTGCCACATCATCTACGACGACGTTGAGTCCCTCTCTTTGTTTTGGAAGATTTTTTTACAGTATTTCTGTTTTTCTTAGTCAAATACGATAAGTCGCTAAGAACCTTGCGT
>Ga0114979_10003050_pt1 | contig 11247 bp, 12 predicted proteins | sample S_140625_EF_Meta_FD_87315 | JGI IMG/M metagenome (GOLD analysis project Ga0114979, IMG submission 87315) | Freshwater microbial communities from Lake Simoncouche, Canada to study carbon cycling - S_140625_EF_MetaG | ecosystem: Environmental > Aquatic > Freshwater > Lake | place: Lake... | reverse complement strand
GGGTTGCGCATCTCGATCATCACCTGCTCGCCGTCGACCACCTTGAGGGCGTCGACGATGAAGGCCGGCTGGAAGCCGATCTCGATGGCGTCGCCCTGGTAGCCGGACATGGGCACGCGGATCTCCGCCTCGCCCATCTCCGGTGCGCGGCTCGAGACCACCAGCGTGTCGCCCTTGAAGGCGAAGCGGACGCCCTTGGATTCCTCGTTGGTGAGGAGGGCGGCGCGGCGGATGGCGGTGGCCAGGTCCGCGGCGTCGAAGGTGACGCGCTTGTCCTGGTCCTTGGGGATGACGTCCTCGAAGGGAGGGAAGGTGCCTTCCACCAGGCTGGTGACGAGCATGCCCGTCCCTTCCACCTGGAAGACGGCCTGTCCCTCGGCCTTGCCGATGGTGACCTTCGCGTCGGGCTCGCCGAGCATCTTGACGAGGATGTTGAGGCTCTTGGACGGGACGATGAGCGTCATGTCGCCGTCACCCGTGCAGCCGCCTGCGGCCACCGCCAGGCGCTTGCCGTCGGTGCCGACGAGGCGGATGCGCTTGCCCTTGCGTTCCATGAGCACGCCGTTGATCGCGAAGCGCGCGTTCTCCACGGCGGTGGCGAAGATGGTGCGCGCCACGAGCCGGCGGATCGTCTCCGCGGTGGCCTCGAAGGCACCGGTGGGCTGCGGGTCGCGGCCGGCCGGGTAGTCCTTGGGGTCGTAGCCGAAGATCTTGAAGGTGCTGCCCTCGCTCTTCACGGTGGCGACGTTCTTGTCCATCTCCAGCGTGACGGTGGAGTCCTCGCAGGTGCGGACGATCTGGCCGAGCTTGTCGGCCGGGATCAGTGCCTCGCCCTCGGAGACCACTTCCACGTTCGGCACGGAGAGCGCCAGGGAAATCTGGCCGTCGGTGGCGCGGAGCACCAGCTCGCCGTCCTTGGCGGTCAGCTTGAGGCAGGTGAGGACGGGCGTGGTCGTGCGGGTCGGCACCACGGCGGACGCCAGCGCGAGCGCTTCGACGATTGCGGACCGGTCGCAGTTGACCTTGAGATGCGATGCCATGTTCTGGGCTCCCGTGAGTGACGTGTTTTTGCGGAAAGTCAGTGTAGCCGGATCCGGCCCGGGGCCGCGGGTGCGTACCCTTCGGGCATGCTTCAGCGATTCTTCGCCGGCATCCGCGCGCACTACGGGATCACCGTGTTTTTCCTGTACCTGGGTGCGTTTGCCATCGCATTCGTGGGCACATTCACGCTGCCCCTGATCGCGATCGGCATGGTGCTGTTCTCGATCTTCCTGCTGGTGCCGGCGGTGCTGGTGGGTGACCTGGTCGGCTCGCTGGCGCGTCGCACCACGCGGCCCTACCTGCGGCGAGGGGTCTGCCCGAAGTGCAGGCAGCAGCAGGGTCCCGCCTGGGAACCGCCGGTCTACCGCTGCGCGTTCTGTGGCGCCGCCTACGAGAGCGACGGTGACCCGCACGAAGGCGCCGATTCCGCGCCGCGCGAGCCGGACGTCACGCCCGCGCGGAATGATGGTCGATGACCCCGCGGACGGGCGCCGCCAGGTGCTCGTCGCCGGCCAGGACGATCAGCTGGCCTCCCGGGATCACCTCGATCACCACGCGCACGCCGATGGCCACCACGCTGATGGACTGCGATGCACCGACGCCTGCGTCCACCACCGCATCCACGAGGTCGCGCAGCAGGTGGTGGTGCTCGGGGCCGAAGAGGAGCGGGTCGCGCGTGTTGAGCTCCACCATCGCGGCGGCGTCGATGGCGCGCCACTGTTCGTGCGTGCTCATCGGCGTGGCCACCGCGTCGAAGACGTCGCGCCAGCGGCCCACGGGGATGACCACCACCTCCGGCAGCTTCAGCTTGTGGACGATGCCCTCGACGATGGGGCCGATCTCCGCGCGCGGGACGCGCAGGACGCCGGCCGGGACTGTTCCGGAATGCTCGTGGGCGGCCAGGTCGAAGGGCACCACCGTCGTCGATTCGTCGAGGTCGAGGTGGAGCTCTCCCGCCGGTTCCTCGGCGGACGTCACGCCCTGCGCGCGCAGGCGATTCCAGGTGAGCGGTTGTTCGATGAATTCCACGTGAGGCCTCGGTTGAAGGACGTTCCCCACCAAGGTACCCGTGTTCCGTAGGATGCCGCGCCGTGAAGACCGTCCTGTTCGTATGTACCGGCAACACGTGCCGTTCGCCCATGGCCGAGGCCATCGCTCGTCACCTCCTTGACGAGGGGAAGGTCCCGGGCCAGGGTCGCGAGGTGTTCGTGGCTTCTGCCGGGCTCGGTGCGTGGGACGGAAGCCCCACCAGCCACGAGACGCTCGAGACGTTGCGGGGACGCGGCATTCATTTCGACGGACATTCCAAGCGGCTGACGCCCGAGATGATCCGCAAGGCGACGCTGGTGCTCACGATGACGCGGTCGCACCTCATGGGCGCACGGGCCCTGGTGGGCGGCGAGGCGCACCAGGACAAGGTGCAGATGCTCGATTCCGGTGGAGACCTTGAGGATCCCATCGGCATGGGGCAGATCGCCTACGACGCGCTTGCCCTGCGGTTGGAGCAGGTTCTTCCCGGACGTCTGCGGGAACTGCTCTGAACGGGGCCCGCCCAGCGCGGCTCCTGTAGAGTGTGGGAGTCATGCGCGTTGCCGTCGGCTCCGATCACCGTGGTTTCCAGACCGTTTCCGCCTTGGTCCAGCACCTGAAGGCGGACGGCCATGACGTGGACATGCTCGGCGACTGCGGCGGCAGCATGTGCGACTACCCGGATGTGGCGTACATGGTGGCCCGCGCCGTGGCCGACGGCCAGGCGGACCGCGGCATCCTGATGTGCGGTACCGGCATCGGCATGTGCATCGCGGCCAACAAGGTCAAGGGCGTCCTCGCCGCGCTGGCCCAGGATGAGCTGAGCGCCCAGCTGAGCCGCACGCACAACAACGCCAACGTGCTCTGCCTGAGCGCCGACCTGACCGGGACCACGCTTGCCAAGCGCATCGTGGACACGTTCATGAGGACCAACTTCGAGGGCGGCCGCCACGAGCGTCGGATCCACAAGATCCACGAGATCGAGGAAGGCCGCGCGCCGAGCAAGTAGGACTAAATAGGTGCCGCTTCAACACGGCACCTATTTAGCGTCAGCGCGACTCGCCCTCGACCCAATCCGTCAGCAGGCGCACGCCCCAGCCGGTGGGGCCGGCCACGCACAGGTCGTTCGGGCTGTCCACGTTGCCCACGCCCGCGATGTCGATGTGCGCCCACGGCGTCTTCTCGTCCACGAAGTAGCTGAGAAACGCGGCGCCCTGGATCGGGTGCGCGCTGCGGGCAGGATTGGAATTGATGAGGTCCGCGTGCTGGCCGCGCATGAAGTCCTTGTGCTCCTTCCAGAGCGGGAGCTTCCAGAGCTTCTCGCCGCTCTGCGCGCTGGCGGCCTCGATGCCCGTGGTGAGGGCCTCGTCGTTGCAGAACCAGCCTGCGCAGAAGTGGCCGAGCGCCACCACCACGCCGCCGGTGAGCGTGGCCACGTCGACGATGGCCGTCGCTTCCAGCTCCTCCTCGGCGTAGGTCAGCGCGTCGGCGAGCACCAGGCGACCTTCGGCGTCGGTGTTGGTGATCTCGACCGTCACGCCGTTGTACATGGTGATGATGTCATCCGGACGCATGCTGTCGCCCGAGACCATGTTCTCGGCGGCGGCAAGCAGTGCGTGCACCTCGATGGGAAGGTCCATCTCGGCGATGGCCTTCATGGCACCGAGCACGGCGCAGCCGCCGAGCTTGTCGTACTTCATGCCCTTCATGCCGTTGTTCACCTTCAGGCTGTAGCCACCGGTGTCGTAGGTGAGGGTCTTGCCCACCAGCACCAGGCGCTTGCCCTTGGCTCCGCGCGAGCGCTTCCTGGGAACGTGTGCCAGGTGGATGAGGCAGCTCTTGGAGTCGCTGCCATGGCCCACGGTGGCCAGGCCGCCCATCCCCATCTTCCTGGCCTTCTCGTGATCGATGACCGTGCACTTGAGGCCGGTCTCCCGGGCCAGCTTCTTGGCCTGCGCGGCCACCCATGCGGGATTGCAGATGTTCGGGGGGGTGGCGCCGATGCCCCGGGCATAGTTCACGGCTCCGCCAAGGAGGAGGCCGCGGCGCAGCCCGTCCCGGAAGTCGGCGTCCGACGAGTCCACCGTCAGGGCGCCACCGCGCTCGGACTTGCGGCTCGCGGCACCGTCGAAGCGGTCCACGCGCCAGTTGGCCATGGCCAGGCCCTCCGCGAAGGCGCGGCCGAGGGCCTCGACCTCGGTGCGCTTCTTGGGGAAGCCTGCCGAGAGGTCGATGGAGATTGCCTTGTCGCCGCGGCGGTCCAGGGCCTTCACCAACTTGGCGGCTGCCGTCCGGACCGAGGCCGGGGTCACGGACCCGGGCTCGCCGAGCCCCAGCAGGACGTGCTTGGCGCCGGCGGCCAGCACTTCGCCGTTCTCGCCGCCGAAACCCGGGGTCTCCAGGGCGTCCGAGACGGCCTGGATCGTGGCGTGGGCCGCCGGGACGGTCTTGCCGTCGGAGGTGACCCCGACAACCGTGACGTGCGAACGGGCGGAACCGATCGAGAGGGTGCTGAACATGGGGCGGGCAGTCTATGGGGCCCCGGGGGCGGCGCGGGTCCGGGGGCATCGCAGGCGGGGCCTGCCGTGGGTTGCCGATGCACCGCACCGCAAAAGCACCACCGCCCCGTCATCACTGACGGGGCGGTGGGGAGTAGCAGAGTTGGCTCTGAATTCAGCAGACCGAGCCGATTGGCTTAGTCGATGCTGGACGTGGCGAGCTTCTCGAGCATGTCCTCGTTCTTGCCCTGGATGACTTCCTTGGTGTCGGACAGGCCCTTGACCGCGCCGCCAGCGACGATGATGCCGCCGACGCCAAATTCCATGCTCTCAACGCCGCGCTCGTCCGAGATGAAGTTCGCAATGATGTTCTTGATCATCTTTACTGGTCACTTTCATTCTGTGGCCGGCACGCTGTGTTGCAGGCCTCACTTCGAATTCTCCGCCGACCTTCGGTGGACAAGGAGGAGTCTAGCCCGTCTACGAGAGGGGTCAAGGGCCGCGCACGCCTCCATGAGCACAATTCGCAACAATTGCCGAGATATCGGACTTTTTCCGCTGCGGATCGCGAGCCTCGGGGCCAGGAACGGCTTCGCACCTTCCAGAGGCGCGAAAAACACCGAGGTCCCGTCCAAAGACGGGACCTCGGGAACGTGACGTGTTCAGGTGCGTCGGCATGCCGACTCTCGGCTTAGTCGACGCCGGACGTATTGAGCTTCTCGAGCATGTCCTCGTTCTTGCCCTGGATGACTTCCTTGGTGTCGCTCAGGCCCTTGACCGCGCCGCCAGCGACGATGATGCCGCCCACGCCGAACTCCATGCTCTCCACGCCGCGCTCGTCCGAGATGAAGCTGGCGACGATGTGCTTGATGTTCATGTTGTAGATCCTTTAACTTCGGTGGGCTATGCCCGTTTTAGTGAGAAACCACACGAACGACATCGAACGAGGTGGAGTGGTGGGAAGGTAGTCCGTTCGCGGCCAAGTGCGAGGCCGGAAGGCGGGGAATGCCCCCAATTGCCTCACTTCGACATGATTTCGGCCCCTCAAAGGCCGATAACATCGATGCTTGCCCGCCAACTCACTTGGACTTGCTGAACTTCGGCCGCGCGGCGATGGCCATCTTCATGTTTGAATCGACGTCCGCCTGCGGGATGACGCGCTCCCAAAGCTTCCGCGCTTCCGCCTCGTCGCCGGAAAGGGCGCGGGTCAATGCCAGGTTGGAGACGTAGTCCGCGTCCGAGGGATCCTTGGCATAGGCCGCCTTGAAATCCTTGTCCGCCGCGGCCAGGTCGGCGTCGAGCAGGTGGCACAGGCCTCGGTTGTTGAGGAGGATCGGGTTGTCCGGGAACCGCACCAGCCCGCGGTCGATCCACTGGATGGCGTCGGCGATGCGACCCTCGATCAGCAGGACTTCCGCGCCTTCGGAGTAGGTCCCGAGGTTGTCGGGGTACTTCTGGTACATGCGCTCGATCAGGTAGCCCGCCTGCTCGGTCTTGCCCTTGGCAGCCAGGACGCGTGCCGTCAGCTGCATGGTGTCGGGCGACGCAAGCTGCATCGGGCCGCCCTCGAACCAGTCCTTGTCCTTGTCCTTGTCCTGGCCGCTCTGGCAGCCGGCGAGGGACATGGCGGCAATCACGATCGCGAGCGATCGAGCGGCGCATGCCGCGAGAGGATTGGGGTGGCTCATTGCATGCCTCCGTTCGACGAACCGTTCACGTCTCTGGGATTGAGCTCCTGAGGCTGGCCCTGCGGCAACGGAACGCTGTTGATCTTCTCGCGGATGAGGAACGCGGCCGAGGTGGCAACGCCCGTTCCGCCGGCCGGGGCCTGGTTCAGCACGATGCGCGCGCGGTCGATGCCGGTTGCCTCCAGGCGCCTGCGCACCTCGCCGATGCGTGCGTCGTAGAGGGCGTCGTCGGCCAGCCCGCGGCGGACGGCGATGCTGCCGCCATCATCGCGGAGCGCCTCCGCAAGGATGGTGAGGTCGCGGCGGCCGAGGGGCGAAAGCGAGGACGAGCCGGGCAGGAAATGCTCCTCGCCCAGGCTGCGCTGCCGGATGACGCCGAGGCGCATCTGGTCGGTGAACGGCTCCTTCACGAACTGCTGGTCGAGTTCGTACTGCCTGTCGTCGGCGAGTTCGCGGCGATCGGGATCCTTCTTCGGCTCCGAAGTGCAGCCGACGGGCGCGAGCATCGCGAGGCACAGGGCGGCCAGGCCGCACTGCACGTGCAGGGAACTGCGAAGTGCCGGCACGGCGATCACCCGGGTGCAGGCGGAAGCGGATTCATGACCTGATTTCATCGGCGTGTCCTTGCGTCCGGCGGTGACCGCCGGATCAGTGTGGGTTCAGTTCGCGTTCGCCTTGCCCAGACTCTCGAGCATCATAGTGAGCACGGGCACCATCATGACCAGCAACGTGGCGGGGAGCAGCATGCCTGCCAGTACGAACACCATCAGGACCGACGCGCGGTGCGCGCGTTCCTCCAGTCCCTCGATCTGCTCGTTCCGCAGCGAGTCCGACATCACCTTGACCATCTGCGCCACCTCGGTGCCGAAGCGCTCGGTCTGCGCGAGGAGCGACCCGAGCGCATCGAACTCCTGCACGCCGGTGCGTTCCGCCGCAGCCGCGAGCGCTTGCGTCCACGTGGCCCCGAACGCCACCTCGAGGTCGACGCGCCGCATCTCCTCGGACATGGCATCGCTTGAGCCGGACAGGTTCTCGCAGACCGCCATCCACGATGCGTGGAGGCCGAGACCGCCCTGCAGCGAGAGTTCCACCAGGTCGAGCATGATGGGGAAGTCGGTGGTCAGCTCGACGCGGCGCTGCATGCCCTTGGCATCGAGCCACGATGCCGGGGCCCACCATCCCGCGTACGCGCCCAGCGCGCCCACGATGAGCATGGCGGTCGAGAATGTCTCGCCTCCACCGGTGATCCACAGGCCCGCGAGGGCGCCCGTGGCGATGGCCGAGGCGTGCAGTGCCGCAAACCAGTTCTGCTGCGCGCCCTCCGAGAGGCCGGCTGCGGCAAGGCGCTTGCGGTACCAGCCCGGGATGGCGCTGACCGTCGTGCCCTCCGTTGCCTTGGGTGCCTGCTTCAGCATCCACGCCGAGAGGGCGAGGACGGCCGCTGCGCCTGCGCATGCCGCACCGAGGTTCATGCGGACCTCCGGGGGCGGGCGAGCTCGATCTGGGTGAGTCGATGGACGATGCTCATGCCGCCGGCCACCAGCACCGTGCAGATGGCCAGCAGCAGGTTGCCCGCGGGCCGGTCGAAGACGAAGCTCGCGTACCCCTCGAGGTTGACGCAGAGGATCGGCACCACCACGGCGGGCAGGATCGCGAGGACGATGGCCGCGGTGCGCCCGTAGGTGAGGATGGTCCGGGCACGGCGGCGGATGCGTCCGCGCTCCACCAGCGAGCGGGCCAGCCGGTCCGCGGTCTCCGCAATGTTGCCGCCGGCGGTCAGCTGCACCAGGAGCACCAGCCCGAACGCACGCAGCGCAGGCTGGCTGGACTTCACGAGCACGCGCTGCACCGAGTCGGTCATCTCCTCGCCGAGTTCCTCGCGCTGCTTGATCTCGCGGAAGGCGCTGCCCGCCTGGCCGCGGGCATCCTTGGAGAGGATGTCGATCATGCCCGAGACCGGGATGCCCGCACGCAGTGCGCGGCTGGCGATGTGGATCGCGGCGAGCGCGTGGCCTTCCTCGGCGATCTCGTGCTTGGAGCGTGCGCGGGCACGCAGGATGGTCAGTGCCGTGTACCAGACACCGAGGAATCCGAGCGCCAGCCCGAAGCGGTTGGCCAGGATCCAGAGCGCGCCGGCGATCACGATGCCGATGACGCCGAGCGTCGGACCTTGCAGCGGGAGTGCGCTGCGACCTTGCGCGTCGGCTGTCGGCGTGGGTGCCGGCATGCGTGCCGGCGGCAGCGCGGGCGTCGCGGCAGCGGCTGCCTCCGCGGAGGCCTTGCGGTTGGCGATCACGAACACCGTCACCGCCACGGTGATCGCCGCGATGGCGGGGATCCACGATGCCGATCCGGTGGCCGCGATCAACTGGCCGCGCCCTCGTCGAGCTTGCCCGCGACGAAGGCGCGCGGGTCGATGCGGATGCCGCGGGATTCGAGGTACTCGAGGAACGCGGGCCGCACGCCGGTGGATTCGAAGAACCCGTCGGTACGGCCCTCGTGGCCGCCCGTGACGCGGTAGCGGTGGATCGGCTGCATGCGCAGGCCTTCGTCGCCGGCCTCGCCCACCTCGAGGACCTCGCCGATGACGCGCCGGCCGTCGGGGAGGCGCATCAGGTGCACCACCATGTCGATGGCGGATGCCACGTAGTCGCGCAGGACGCGGATGGGCATGTCCACGCCGCCCATGGCGAGCATGGATTCGAGCCGGTAGATGGCGTCGCGCGCGCTGTTGGAGTGGAGGGTCGTCATGGACCCCTCGTGGCCGGTGTTCATGGCCTGCATCATGTCGAACGCCTCGGCGCCGCGGCACTCGCCGACGATGATGCGGTCCGGGCGCATGCGGAGCGCGTTGCGCAGGAGGTCGCGCGGCTCCACCGCGCCGATGCCCTCGACGTTGGCGGAACGCGTCTCGAGCCGCACGATGTGCGACCCCTCGAGCCGGAGCTCGGCGGCATCCTCGATGGTGATGACGCGCTCGTGCGGCCCGAGCGAGGCCGACGCGGCGTTGAGGAGCGTGGTCTTGCCGACGCCCGCGCCGCCCGAGGAGATGATGTTCAGGCGGCCCGCCACTGCTGCGCGCAGGAGCTCCGCAGTGGCCGGCGCCAGCGTGCCGAAGCCGACGAGGCGGTCGAGGTCGAGTGCGCGCTCCGGGAAGCGGCGGATGCTGAGCTGCGGCCCGTCCACCGCCAGCGGCGGGATGATGGCATTGACGCGCGAGCCGTCCGCGAGGCGCGCGTCCACCATGGGCGAGCGCTCGTCGATGCGGCGGCCGGCGTTGCGGACGATGCGATGGATGATGTGCAGCAGGTGCGCGTTGTCGCGGAAGCGGGCATCGCTCTGGCGGAGCTGGCCGCGGCGCTCCACGAAGACGCGGTCCGGGCTCACCACCAGGATGTCGGTGATCTCGCCGTCGGCGAAGAGCGGCTCGAGCGGCCCGAGGCCGAAGACGTCGTCGAGCACGCCACGCACCAGCTGTGCGCGCATCTCCGTCGGCACGGTCTTGCCGGACTGGTCGATGAGCTCGCGCACGCGTGCATCGCACTGCGCCACCAGCTGCTCGCGCTTCATGACGCTGGCGGCGGCGAAGTCGAGCGTGGCCAGCAGTCTCTCGTGCAGTTCGCGGCGGATCTGGTCCAAGGATTGGTCCGTTCCGCCGGTCACGGCGCTGCTGCCTCGGCGGCGGCCGGTGCGGGGGCAGGGGGCGCCACCGGTGCGGGAGTCGTGGAGGCGTCCGCTGCGGGCGCAGCCGCGGAGTCCGTGCTCGGCATCGGATCGGCGGCGGCCACGCGCGTTGCGTCGGGGCGGCGCCATGCACCGGGCCCGCGAAGGTTCTCGAGTCCGAGGCTCTTCAGTCGTGCCACCGGGCTTCCCACCGGCACGGCGCCGCTGATCTGGCCCTTGACGAAGAGCTCCCAGTCGTTGGGCGTCTCGTGCAGGTCGCCGGGCATGGGGCGATCCATGCCGTCGTAGAGCGGCTCCACCACTTCCGCGGTGACCATCACCACCAGCTCGGTCTGCGCCTGCTCGTAACGCACGCTACGGAAGAGCGGCCCGAGGATCGGCAGGTCGCCGAGCACCGGGACGCGCGAGACCGTCGCCTGGTCGAGGCTGCGGAGGAGGCCCGCCGTGGCGAACGACTGCCCGCTGGCGAGCTCCACCGTGGTGCTCGAGCGCCGCGTGGAGAGTCCCGGGATGGCGAAGCCGTTGACGTTGACCTTGCCGATCTCGCTGAGCTCGCTCACTTCCGGCGCCACTTCGAGGCGGATCTTGCCGTCGCCGAGGACCTCGGGGCGGAAGTTCAGCCGGATGCCGAACTCCTTGTACAGCACCGTCACGGTGCTGCCGCCACCGACCACGGAGCCCTGCACGACGGGGATGGGGAACTCGCCGCCCACCAGGAACGTGGCGCTCTCGCCGCTGATCGCCACCAGGTTCGGCTCCGCCAGCAGGCGCACGTAGCGATTCTCGCTCAGCGCGTGCAGGAAGATCTCGAGATCCGCGCCGGTGATGCCCATGAAGAGCGTGGAGGTGCCTGCCACCGGGAACTTGTCGAACTGGAAGTTGGGATCGCCCACGGGGGCACCGTCCGTCGGCGAGATGCTCACCTTCTGGAACGGCGTGCCGCCCGGGGGCTGGAAGCCGCCGAACACCGAGTTGCCGCCGATCACGCCGCCGACGGCGAGTTCGCGCAGCGCGGTGCGGCTTGCCTCGGCAATGCGCACGCGCAGCTGCACCTGCTGCACGCCGGCGATCTTCGTGACGTCGATCCACTTCATGTTGGTCGACTGCATGTAGGCGCGCACGCGCTCGGCGGTGGCGATGTTCGGCATCACGCCGCGCAGCACCACGGTGCCGCCGACGTTCCGTGCCTCGAGGTCCACGCCGAAGAACTGGCGGAGGCGATCCGAGAGCTGGTCTTCGTCAAGGCCCACCTGGAGGTGGCGCGTCACGGTCTCGCCGTTCTCGAGGCGGAAGACGATGTCCGTGAT
>Ga0114979_10003047_pt1 | contig 11251 bp, 10 predicted proteins | sample S_140625_EF_Meta_FD_87315 | JGI IMG/M metagenome (GOLD analysis project Ga0114979, IMG submission 87315) | Freshwater microbial communities from Lake Simoncouche, Canada to study carbon cycling - S_140625_EF_MetaG | ecosystem: Environmental > Aquatic > Freshwater > Lake | place: Lake... | reverse complement strand
TAAATTAAATATCGTCGCAATTTCTTTTGCGGTGCGCGGATAATTGTTGATACGGCATGAAATGTAGATAGATGCCGCTAATATTCCGTCTCGATTGTCACCACGAAAAGTCAATTCGTACTCAGATATTTTTTTGTGATAACGGATCGCATCATCAATAATCAATTTGGGAATACCTCCATTTTGCGCCATGATGGTAATACGTTGGAATTCTTCATATTGCGACTTTTCCTTGTATGGCATGGATTGCCACTCAGTATATCGACGGATTTTTCGCATTTCGTAACTGGTGGAACCATAGCATAAAACTTTACAACCGAAGGATGATTCTTGTAACAATGGATTAATCGGCATACCGCATCTGGTTGGGTCAGAGTTTTGATTATCGTCCGCCCCATAATATCTCCATTCTGCGGAATGATCCACAATATCTTTGTAAATAATACCACAACGATTATTTGTACAAGTTAAGAATCCTTCTTCTGAAAAGGCTAATGCGCACTCACATCTGTCGCAATTTTCTCTATTACCACAATCGCGATACATGCATTCAAGCGGCGTGTTGTTTTTATTTATTTCGCAGTCAAATACATTCCATAATTCTTTTTTGTTTACACTTGCACTGTTATCTCTTTTTTTAATACTTTTTTCTTTACTCATGTTTTTATTTTGATAGGAAAAGATAATTTTAATTCAATTTTAATTTATAATTTTTTTATATTTATGATATATGGGCAATCAAATTTCGAATTTAAAAGGAGGAACAAATAGTAATAGTAATAATGAAACTACCAAGGTTTTATTAGAAGATGAAATCGATTATATTGCTACACATTATATTTTAACCATGAATTTTCAAAGTTTAAGAAATCTTTACAAAGAAAAATACTGCGACGATTTAATTATATTGACATCTGAAATTATAAATAAATATTTCAGAGATTTACAAGTGAATCAAATGATTGATCGGGTGGAAAACGGAATCGTCGCGGAAAACGGAATCGTCGCGGAAAACGGGGTCGTCGCGGAAAACGGAATCGTCGCGGAAAACGGGGTCGTCGCGGAAAACGGAATCGTCGCGGAAAACGGAGTCGCACAAGAAAACCTGGTATTTATAAATAAAAATGATATTCACCGCGCAATCAAGCTTTCCGAGGGAGACGACAAAATGGAAAAATGCCAACAAATATCCAGCTTTTACATAAAAATCGCACAAATATTTGCCGCTATTGTCACGACAATCAATCCTGAATATATTCATACCGACACTTCAGGAACAATAACGAAATATAAATTAAGCGAAAAACACAACATTCCTAAAACCGGACATGTGGAAATATTCAAAACAAATATATGCGGGGAGCGTATTGATATTTTAAAAAATGATCTTTTTTTGAATCTAACGTCGCCCGAAAAAATCCCCCAGGTAAACCCGAATCCCGAAAAACTATGTTTTTTGAATCAAGACAAATCTCTCTCCGACGAACCAGGAATTCCTGAATTGGTCGATTTATATTATGACACTGATTTTGATTTTGAAACCGGAAAATTCACAAGTATGACACCAAAAACGGCGACACAATTTCAAAAAGATTTGAATAAATTTTATACGGAATATACGGGAAATGTAACGGTGCCAGAAAATATAAAAAAATTCAGCGACATACCTTTGCGCGACTATAGTAAAAAAAAATATTGTCAGCAAAATAAATCCGCCTTAACATCGTATGAAATCGCCGAGGATGATGAATTGTTTCAAGTATACGCCAAAAATCTCAAGAGTATGGTACATTCTGTGAGTGAAAAACACAATGAATTAATTGAGATTTTAAATAAAATCTTTGTTTTCATCGGAAATGGTGATGAGAAACGCGTTACCATCAATCCAGAATTAAATGAATATTCGTTACAAAATATATCAGTTGAAACGCGAAATTGTATCCACGATTTGTACATGACATGCGAAAGGGATTTCGTGGAAGGAATACAAATATACGAGGCAATTGTGGAAACCAAAATCTTCGAAACGACGCAAAATCAAATTACAAGTTTGGAAGAAATTGGCGACAATCTCATGACTTATTCGCGGTAAAAAATAGAATATATTATATTCCATTGCGGAATATAACATATAAATATTTATAAAATCATCGAAACACTAAAGATTTGCTTAATGTTTGGATTTTATATTTATGCGTGGGCTGCGGTTTGTGCTCTTGATTGAGCTTGTGCTTGGGCAGAAGCAGCGGAAGCAGCAGCGGATTGAGCAGCGGCTTGGGCATGGGCAGCCTTTTGTGCTAATGATTGAGCAGCTGATTGAGCATGGGCAGCGGTTTTTGCCTTTCTTTGTGCTGCGGTTGCTGCCTTCTTTGCGGACTTTTGTAATGAAACAGCACGCTTAGCGGCGGCTCTGAATGCTCTCTTAGTACCACTCTTTCTTGAACGACGACTAACTCTTCTTGAACGACGACTTGCCATTTTATATATATACATGACAAAAAAAATTTTTTAAAATATGAATTTGGTTTTTACTAAAAATAATATTTCTAAAATAATATTTTTATCATTTCTAAATAATATAATGAATCTAAATATATTTCTTAATATTTTGTCAATTTTTTCGATTTTGTTTTGATTTTATTGTTTCATTTTACAATGAATGAGAGAAAAACAAAGATTCTTAATAAATTTCCTAAATAAAAACAAGGTAATCAGAATTAAAAAACAGTTCTCATATCTGACCAATACATTCCATCCCCTTTTTTTACATTATAAATATTCCTAAATATTTCTAAACGAGACAATGGAACATTTGTACGATATTTATCTAAAGGATGTGGGTTCGTCAATAATTGAGCGCGAAGCGCACTCTTGTAAATATGCTGTCTTTGATTTACCGCAAAATAAACATAAAACATTTCAAAAGATAACGCTCGAATCGGCACAATATAATCATTGTAGTCTTGAAAATCCTTTAAATATTCTTCACATATTGCTAAACCAGAAATATCCGCGACATCTTCCCCAATACTAGGCTCCGCATCGAATTTAATTCCGTCTTTTAACGCAAACGCCTCGTATTGTTTGATAATATTGTCTAAAATATGTTTGTATTGTATCTTGTCATTGTTGGTCCACCAATCATATAAATTACCCCGGTAATCATATTTACTTCCGGTACTGTCTAAACAATGCGACATTTCATGTGCTAAAGTATATCCAATATGTACCAAATTATATTCAATGCCTCTTTCTTCTAAATCTATAAATGGTTTTTGTAAATACGCATAAGGAATATAAATAGAATTCATCGTGGGTGTGTAAAACGCATTTACAATATAACTTTGGTAACCGGTTAATTTAAATGGAGTCGAAGCCCAGTCAACCATCGGTATATCAATGACTTTTCCTCCGTCCAATTTTAAAAATTTTCGATGCCTCCATTTAACAATCAACATCATATTGACCCATGGATCATTTGCGACATAATCCAATAGAGGATCTTCCCTCAATACTTTGGGTCTGCCTATATCTAATCGAATGTGGTTTAATTTAATCAACGCATTCTTTTTGGTTTTTGGATCCATCCAGTCGTTGCGAGAAATGATTCTTTTAAATACTTTTACTAAATCATAAAACATATTTTTCACATATTGAATCACTTCTTCATTTTTGAATGAATCTAAATACAGTTTAGTCAATGTTGAATTGAACGTAATGGATAATCCAAATACCGGATACAAATCATACGGAAAATTCGCGGGTAATCCATTTATAAATTTACCTTTGAATTCATAATGTATTTCATTTAATTTTCTATCAAAACGAATCAGCTGTCGTAAAAAGATGTAATACCAGTAACTTTTCCATTTATTGTCGGTCCAATTTGCGTTAAGATTCTCGCAAATACATTTCAAATAATTGAGACTACCGCATATGAAAAAATCGGGAGTATGTGCGTATCCTAAAGATTTGGTGAATTTCTCCCAGTCAAAACCGTATTTTTTCAGTGCTTCATTTTTTTGAACAATATTGTAATATTCGGGTGAATCGTTTTTAATGGATAAACAACCCATTGCATTTGCGATTTCCACTTCTTTATCAAATACATCTTGGGCATGGAGACCATGATTTTTTCCTAAACAAGCCTCAAAAATATCGCGAATATATTTTAAATACTTGTTCTTCAATGTTTTCCTGTATTCTTTATCTTCCTTGCTGGTTCCGGGAGATTCACCAAAATATACATTAATATCAAAGATTGTTAATTGGGGACTGCCAATAAAACTACGATATTTTTTGGCATTTTTTTGGTCGGGCGTTACCTCCCATTGTATGGGGCAGCCCCATGAAATAATTTCGTTTTTATTGATTTCTGCTAAAAAGTCCCATAAATCATTTTTTTCAACACATGTCTCATACATCTTGGTAAATTCGACAATATGCTTCTTTGTATGGGAAAAATCGTTTAAATTCTCAAAAGACTTTTTTACATGATTCATTTTTTCGTCCTTGCTTGTATTTGATCCGGTTTTCTTAATATATTCATTCACTAATCTCAAGACATCGCGATAGGTCTTGTCTTGTACTAATCTAAATTCGTCGATTTGTGAAAAATATTTTTTGTTCTGTGGTTTCCCTTTGCTGTCAAATTCTTTTTCAGTATTTTGTAACCATCGGTAATTAATATAGGTGTAAAAATCGTTATCGGGTTTAATAGTAGATGGAGTAAATGGAATATTGAATAATTGTACCAGTTTTTTTTGCCATAAATTACCACTCTCTTGTTTTTTGTAAATTGCCACTCTACTTTGGTTTAATAATTTTTCAACATTGGAAGCATATTTTTTGTTTTTTTTCTTAATAGTTTCATTTACTTTTTTTTCATAATCGTCTTCAAAGGAATCAAACACATCTCGAATTTTACTGATATCAATTTTTTTCTTGGTTTTATTGTGTTTATTTACGCCTTTGTGTTTTTTTGATTTATTTGTCATGTATTGCTAGTATATATAAATATATAAATATATTGATATAAAAATATTTTACACAGTTTATGTTATTTTTTCTTCTAAACTACTCAATAAATCATTATCATAAATGAAATTGCCTTGTGGTTTATAAGAATTAATTGGAGTGAAATTCTTTTGTTGTTTCATCGCACTTTTCACGACTTTTGTCTGGGGTTGCGATTTGATATGAAACATATCATTCACAGGTCCATTTGCATTTTCCTCCATTTCATCTACTACTTTATTGCCATATTCATCAATCACCATTCCCGTTTTTTTCTTAATTTCGGATCTCACATAGGAAGGTACCCAGTGCTGCCAAGATATAAATAATGTATTCGGATGAACGTATTTCACATTGAATCCATTTTCTCGTAATTTATCTATAATGTAGGCAATACATGCGCCTTGGTCGTATTTGGGAACGCCTATAATCACCTCAGGAACAACAAACCAGCAAAATTGTTCGTCTATTTTCTGTCGTGATGTGGTTTTAATTCTCACATGTATTCTGTTTAATATTTTATTGTATAATTCCAATTTATTCAAATCATATTGCCGTTTTTTCTCATATAATTCATCAATGTTTAATTTTTCTGAAAAATCACTTACATTTTCCAAAGTAAATATATTTGCCATTTACAAAATATAGGGAAAAAAACTTATTAAAAGTAATTTATTTTATTATAATAATGACAATTAAACATCTTGTAATATCGGGGGGAGGACCCACGGGAGTCATCGCATTAGGCGCTCTACAACACCTGGAAAAACAACAATTTTGGAATATAGAAAACATTGAATCAATGTATTGTACTTCGGCTGGATCACTCCTTGGAGTGTTGGTTGCCCTCAAATTTGACTGGGATAGTATTAATGATTACATTATAAAACGCCCATGGCACGAGGCATTTCAAATTCGGATCAGCCAAATTTTTGAAGCATATCATAAAAAGGGAATGTTTGATGGAAAATTATTTGACATGTTTTTTAAACCATTTTTCAATTCACGAGATATTTCCATGAAAATGACTATGCGTGAATTTTATGAATACACCAAAATCGATTTTCACATATTTACTCTGGAAATGAACCGTTTTGAAATTGTAGATGTATCTTACAAGACCCATCCGGATTTGGAACTTTTAAAGGCGATCCATATGACAAGCGCGTTACCAATGATTATTTCACCGTGTTGTATAGGCGATGATTGTTTTGTAGACGGGGGAATGATTTCCAACTATCCGTTGAATTATTGTATTAAAAATAATAATATAACATATCAAAGCGGCTATGAGGAAATTTTGGGATTACGAAACAATTATGAAAAGGACCCAGATTCTGATTTGGGAAATAATATAGTAAATCAAGAATCGACTATATTAGATTATATGATGACTTTTATCAATAAACTTGTTCTAACAGTAGATACTGAAAAAAATCAACAAAGTATTGAAAATGAAGTGGCGTATTGTACAAAACGACCAAGCTTTTCCTTTTTAAAATCGGCAATTTCTTCGAGAGAGGTGAGAGAACAATTATTAAATATTGGTATTGAAGCATCCAGACTGTTTCTCTCTTTGAAACAAAAAAAGGAAAGTGAAAATGAAGACAAAAATGAAGATAAAAATAAAGATGAACAACAAGATAAACATGAAGATCAACCAATCCCTATAGTAAATCCAGAAGAATCGCCTCAAGTATTATAATACGGTATTTAAAAATTTAGTCAAGGTATCCTTGGTTGGTTTCGCGTCAAAATCAATCACTTGGTTATCCTTGACTAATTTAATGGTTGGATACCCTTCGATTTTATAGGTTTCAATCATTTTCACCTTTTCTGGTGTTTCATCGGTACAATTGATTTCAGTAAACATTACTTTGTATCCATTAATGGATTTGTTTTGATATTCGGCTTTGACTTGTTCCCATTCTGGTTTGGCGGTTTTACAATGAGGGCACCAGTCTACATGGAACAACATTAATTCCGCGTTTTTATCACCGGATGGGTTTTCCATGTTTTCGATTGTTTTTCCAAGTCCATTACTGAAATATTTGGTGTAAATATAGTAAATTATAATTAGTAAAAAGACGATTAGAATAAAAACAAGTATAGATTTTAGCTTCAATTTAGATATAAAATCTTTCAATTTGTTTAAAAAACTAGATGAAGATGTTGAACTCATTAAACTACTTAATGCCATATATATGTATATTAAGAATAAAAAATGTAATTCTGTTCAAACGAAATAGTCAAAAAATAAATATAAAATAACGATTTAAATATTATTTACTATGTATTATAAATACATGTTATTTAGAAATCGTGATGGGTCAATGATCATTCTAGATAAATATGAATTCAAAAATGATGAATTATATTATCATAAAGTGAAAAGTGTTAAATTTGGCAAAAATGATCTCCTAAATTCGACCCATAAAAATTCTGCGAATTATTCAAATGGTTTGATTGATCGTTTGTTGGAAAGACCCGCCAATAATCTTGAGAATCAAGAATAATATAAAGAGTGAAAAGACATAACTACATATGATATTTGTTTTTATAGTGCTCCACGGTCCATCAGTGAAAACCGTATTGGTAAATTTAGAAAAACTCATGGCAGATATGGTATTTTGATAAAGTGCGTATGATAAGACAACAATTATAATAAATCTACCCATAACGGATGTGATGATAAAACGGTTTAGAGGTCCAAATATGAATAAAAAAATGAGAAACATGGAAACTATAATATAAAAACACGTATTTTTTGTGTTTTCGACATAACTATTTATGTAAGATGTATCGTTCATATTTATTGTAAATATTATAATATTTGTATAATATATACAAACAAAAATCAATATGACAATGACCATTTCTAAAAAAAATAATAAAAACCATACCATAAAAAATAAAACCATAAAAAAGAAGACCATAAAAAACAAGACAAAAAAAGTTTATTCAAAAGACGATTACAATAGTGGCGACGGTATGCTTACCACGGTTTGGGGTCCTGGCGCGTGGCATTTTCTTCATACCATGAGTTTCAATTACCCAGTCGAGCCGACCACGGAACAAAAACACCAATACCGTAATTATGTCTTGAGTTTAAAAAATGTGCTTCCTTGTAAATATTGTCGAATGAATTTAAAAACGAATTTAAGAGAATTAACGATGACGATGGAATGTATGAAAAATCGTGACACCTTTTCAAAATACATTTATGAATTACATGAATTGATCAATCGTAAATTAAAGAAAAAATCTAATTTAAAATACTGTGATGTGAGAGAAAGATACGAACATTTTCGTTCAAGATGTACGGATGATATGCCTAAATTATTCAAATATGAGAAAAAAGAGCGAGCGAAATTGGAAGGCAAAGGGTGTACCGAACCGTTATATGGTAAGAAATCAAAATGTATTATTAAGATTGTACCACAGGAAGAAAAAGGTTCAACCTTTCAAATGGACAAAAAGTGTGTGAAAACGAGGACAAGGAAACTCCGAAAATAACCGCGGCAAAGTTTTGATATAATATTTTTCATAAAACGTAAAAATATTATAGAAATTACATTCCAAAGTTGCTAAAATCGCTCAATACTGGCATGGGTAAATAACTGTTGTTTATGGAATTATAATTTGGCACTTTTTTACAATCAAATGCGGGTTCAGGGCATCGAGCACAAGGAGGACAAGGCGGGCATTTGGTTGATTCCATGTAATTGTTGGAAAAACTGTCTAAAAAGGAACCTCCGCTGGTTGTTGCGCCACTACCACCCGTAGCGTTTCCAGATACAGTACTAGTTGCGCCTCCTTGACTTCCAGGCGCCAATCCACTATTTGAACTGCCGCTACTTATTCCACGGGAACACGCAGGGCAGGCGGGGCATACAGGTGGCACGACCTCTGATTTCAAAATGTATAAATCTTCTTGACCTTTTGGAATCATGCTCTTTGAGATTCCTTTTGGTAACGATGAACTATAATCATATCCGGATGACGCACTAGTATTACTATTCAACGGACTATAATTTTGTCCAACTGTATATGTTGATTGCGTGCTGCTCATATTTTCTTGAGATGGAGGAGGTGGAGGAACCGTTTGACCTTGGGTGGTTGTAACAGTATATATCATGGTCGTTCCATCAGGTTTCATCACGTTGATGATATAATTACCATTATTATCCTTGGTTATTTTGGCAGTACCGCCATTTGGACCATAAAATGTACTTTGGGTGATGGTTGTATCCGCGGATGGTGCGTTTACACTATAAATCGTAGTTTTACCGGCAGTGTCTGTTAATACCAGAGAATAAGTGCCGTCTTTATTCAAAACAGTGGCGGTTGTTCCATTTGGACCGTAAAATTTGGTAGGATAACTTGATTTATCAAAATGATTATAATTATCATATGGAGTTGAAGTTGTTAGCATAGGAGTGACTCTAGAGGTGTCTACTGTTGTAACCGTAACTGGTTTACCACTCACACCTGTAATTGTTTCAACTTGAACTTCATTTCCAAAACCTTCTGTATAAGAATTGCGTCCTAAAAAATGACATAAAACAAGTCCAAGTAATAAAATGATAAAAAGAATTAATAATTTATTCATGTATAATTTATAATGTGAAAAAAATAATTATGAAATTAAATAATTAAATTCGCAAGATAAAAATATTTAATTACCTAAAGTTGTAAAGACTTAAATAGAAAGATTTAGTATAAATACAAAGTATATGTCTAAAATACCAAAAAAGATTTTTCAAACATGGTCAACAAAACATATTTCCCAGGGATTTCAACAAATTGTTGATTTATGGAAAATATTAAATCCGGAATATGAATATTGTTTCTATGACAATCATGATTGCGACATTTTTATAAAGGAAAATTTTGATGAAAACATATACAACGCCTATTGTAAAATTATTCCCGGTGCGTTTAAAGCGGATTTATGGAGATATTGCGTATTGTACAAATATGGCGGAGTATACGTGGATATTGATACATTATGTTTAAGTGGAATCGACAAGTTTTTGACACCTGAAACTGAATTTATGGTTCCGATTGATTTAAATACAAATCCGGCAGAAGGAAAACATAATTTGTTTAATACTTTGATTGCGTCTGTTCCAGGAAATCCGATCTTGTTAAACGCGATTGAGCGAATCGTATCTAATGTTGAAAACAAAAGAATCCCACCATCGAGGTTGGATTTTTGTGGTCCCGGATTACTTGGTAGAGCCGCGAATCAAATATTGGGACGGAACGAAATTGATTCGTTTGTTGGACTCGAGGGAAATCATGGTAAAGTACATTTTTTGAAATTTGAACCGAATATTGAAATTGTAAGGGACGCACATGGAAATATATTGTTTCAGAATAAAAATAGTAATCCGTTACTACAATGTTTGTATTTTATGGAGTGTCAAAAAATAGAAAATTATAAATCTTGGTTATCCATGAATCCCATTTAGATTTTTATTTTATTTTACTAAAAAATTGAAATGAATTATTTTATATAAAATGAATTATATAAAATATATAGATAAAATAGATAAAATAGATAAAATAGATACAGATACATATTCATCAGTAATAAATATGAGTCAAATTATTGAAGATACACCACAAGTAACACCAACAAAAAAAGTAAGAGTAAAACAACAACCTCTCCAAAAATATTTTGTCGAAGATGCGAATATTATTGAAATCGGTATTGATGAAGTCGGCAGGGGTCCTCTTTTTGGAAGAGTCTATGTATCCGCAGTTGTTTTACCTAAAGACGATAGTTTTGATCATTCGAAAATGAAAGACAGTAAAAAATTTCATTCAAAAAAGAAGATCGAAGAAACGGCGGAATATATTAAAAACAGTTCATTGGCATGGGTCGTCTGTTATGAAGACGAAAAAGTAATTGACGAAATCAATATTTTACAGGCAACTCAACAAGCGATGCATAAATGTATTGCCGAATTAATCAAAAAACATCCCGAATTATTTGACCCCGACAAAAAAATACAATTGTTAATTGACGGAAATTATTTCAATCCATACACCATGTACAACAAAAAGCGCAAAATATTGGAGTCATTGTCTCATATTTGTATTGAAGGCGGTGATAATAAATATTCGGCAATTGCTGCGGCATCAATCTTGGCAAAAGTTGCGCGTGATACATATATTGATGAGTTATGTGAACAGAATCCAGAATTGATTGAATATTACAGCATTG
>Ga0114979_10003044_pt1 | contig 11253 bp, 8 predicted proteins | sample S_140625_EF_Meta_FD_87315 | JGI IMG/M metagenome (GOLD analysis project Ga0114979, IMG submission 87315) | Freshwater microbial communities from Lake Simoncouche, Canada to study carbon cycling - S_140625_EF_MetaG | ecosystem: Environmental > Aquatic > Freshwater > Lake | place: Lake... | reverse complement strand
TCTCAGGAAGTTCTTCAAATTTATCCTGGAGCTTATCTGCAAACTGCTTCAATTTTATTCCATCATAATCACCACTCACATTCACAAACATGATGGGCATTTCGCTAAATGCAAACTCCTGCACATTCGGCAATTGCGTTAAATTAGCCGGCAAATCGGTTTGCGCTTTGTCGATGGCGTCTTTTACTTTTTGCTTTGCGATTTCTGTTTTTACATCCGTATCAAACTCCACAACAATTAAGCTGTAATCTGTTTGAGATGTACTCGTAATTTTTTTCACCTTCGCACCACTGATTCCCTTCAATTGTTTTTCGATGGGCCTTGTTACCAAGTTTTCAATGTCTTTAGGTGAGTTACCAACATACACAGTTGTTACACTGATTGTTGGTACAACAATGTCCGGAAATTGTTCCTTTGGCATTGTGTTGAATTTATACAAACCAAATGCAGATATCAACATCGCAATAATATACACTGCGGTTCTGTTGTCTACTGCCCAACTGGTTGGTTTGAATTCCTTCATTTTTTCTTTTATTCCATCTAAAAGATTCATACAATATTATTTTGACTTTCGTCGTGAGTAAAATGTCGCTTAATTAATTGATTGCGGTGGTTACGGATTGCCCTTCATACAAGTTCTGATATCCTGAAGTAATGAGTTGTTCCCCTCCTGTCAATCCTGATTTAACTTCTACAATATCACCATACACTTCACCCAATACAATCAATTTTCTGGTAGCCACGGCTTTACCATCCGATGATTTTTCCATTACATATACGTATTTGTTTTTTTCATCGCTTTGTAATGTGTTTACAGGAATTACCACTGCTTGCTTGGCTGAGTAATCTAATATTTTTACTACCACAGACTGGTTGGGCTTAAGGTATTTTTCATATGGAATTTTTGCTTCCGCAATGAAGCCACGTTGCGAATTTTCAATCGTTTGTCCAATTAATGAAATCTGTGTGTTGATCATCTTTCCTGCATCCGGAATATTCACCACAACCGGCATGCCCTTGCTAACTTTGGAAATGTAATTTTCTGGCACACTCGCCTTCACTTTTAATTTGCTCGTGTTCACAATTTTGATTTGTCCCATACCGCCAAACAACTCGCCAACTTTTACATTCACTGTTTCTGCAACGCCATCTACATCACTATACACATTGGTTGTATTCAGTTGCTCTTGTCCAACTTTTACTTGCTCTTCAGCAGATTTCAATTGATTTTGTAAGGCCTCCACGTTGGTTTTAGCTGTAATCAATTGCACCTCTGTTCCAATGCCTTTTTGCCACAAATTGTTTTGACGTTCGTATACATTTTTTGCGAAGTTGAGTTGTGTTTTGATGCCTTCCAATTGCTGGCGAGCTGCAGTTAAAGATTGACGCATAATGGCATCATCCAGTTTTAAAAGCAATTGACCTTTCTTTACAACATCGCCTTCATTTACCATTAATTGTTTAACCTGACCACCCATTCCTCTTGGGCTGATGTAAGAAATGTTTTCTGCGTCTATCATTCCACGTAAGTCGATATAATGATCGAACTGCTGCACTTGAACTGCACGCACAGCTACCAACTTAATATTGGCATTGCCTTTTGCATTGCTGTCTAACTGATTGATTTCTTCTTGTAATTTTTTGATTGCTGTTTCTGCTTCCGTTTTTTGAGCAGTTAATTTTTCTAAAGCTGCTTTTTTTTGTGCAAGCGTGCTGTTGCCTTCCTTTCCGGCTTGGTTGCATGAAGCCAAAACAATCGAAACGGTAAGGGCGATGGATAACATTAATTTAAATGGTTGCATATGTTTGTTTTTGAAATGTATGGATGATGGTTTATGGTAAGGTTCCTGTTGCTTTTTGAAAATCAATTTTTGCAATAATGGCATCGTACAAAGCACCGTAGTAATTGTTTTGTGCCACTTTGAATTCGGTTTGAGCATTGTATATTTCCATATTGCTTCCCAATCCTTGTTCGTATTTTAATTTTGTGGATTGATATACTTTTTCTGCTAAGCCAACATTCTCTTTTTGAATATCAAGTGTAGACATTGCGCTTTTCATTTTCATTTCAGCATTGTTCACTTCAAATGCAATGCCTTGCTCCAATCGCTCCATGGTGTTTTTCACTTTGCTCAATTCCAATTTTGCTTTTTGGATTTTTGCATTTCTTGCATTCCCATCAAATAATGGCACCGACATTTTCACTCCCACCAATGATGTGGAAAACCAGTCGCCTTTATCAAAGAAGTTGAATTCATTTCTTTGCGCATTTTTGGAGTAGCTTCCAAATGCAACCAGCGATGGATACTTGCTTAGCTGATATCTTTTAATATTATACTGGCTCAATTTCAGTGCCGATTGCAACTGCAGGTATTCTTTCCTGTTATGAAAGTCGACGCTGTCTTTGTTTACAACTATATTAATGTCGGTTTCATTTAAGCTGTCTGTCAAATTAAGGATTTCATTTTGTGGTAGGTTGATAAGAAATTTCAACGCTGCATTTCCAACCTCCAATTGATTTTCGATTTTTACTTTTTCTGTTTTTAGATTGTTGAGTTGAACTTCCACTTTTTCAACATCTAATTTTTCTGCAAATCCATTACGAAAGATTTCTTTGGTATCGGCGAGTAATTTTTCAAAGCGGGTGATGTTGGCATCAATGCTGGTTGCTTGTCTTTTACCTACAACCAATTGAAAATACAATTTGAGTACATTCGCTTTGATCTGTTCTTTCGTTACTTCAGCACCGCGTGTTGCAAGCAACATGGCTTCACTTCTGGCTTTCAACCCAATAAAAACCTGACCATCAAAAAGAATTTGTGAAATATCCATACCACCAGTAGCATTCCAGGCTGTACCAAATTTTGCCGGCACCGACCCAAAGCCACCACTTGGAAATTGAATTGGATTTCCTCCACCATTTACAACACCATTGTTAACCAAAACACCATACACAGATGGCGAAATAAAGTCAGGCAAGGTTGTGGTGGGAATGTCGATGAAATGCGTACCGCTGATGCTGGCACTTAATTGAGGATATGCAATAGCAGTAAATTCTCTATTGCTCTGTTTTTGCATTTGAATGTCGAGCATCGCATTTTTCACATCCACGGCATTTTTCATCGCAAATTCGACCGCTTGAGCAGCAGAAAAATCATTCGATTTTTGTGCATAAATTGCCTGATGCATCAAAGCAAGCAAACAAAACAAAAAACATTTCTTTGTGTAGACTGTCATTTTTATTTTTTTTCTTTTTGATTGTATTTTAAGATGAGCTTAATTCCTTTTGGCGATACCAAACCATACAAAAAATGTATGGAAATTTCATTCGAAACAACCACCAAATCTTTATGCAACATGGATTGAAAACTCGGATTAAACGGCATGATTAACGACTCTGCGCGGAATCTAGCCATTGTTTCTATATCTATATCTTCTCTGTATAAACCTTCTTGTATCCCTCTGATGATGTTGTTTTTAATTTTTTCGTAGATAAAAACATTCTTATGGGCACTGAAAATTTGAAAGGCTTTAGGATAATATTTGTGCAGGTCATAAATAATCGAAGGATTCATGGTTTGAAAGAGCTTCGACGCTTGCTCCTTGGCCAAAAAAAACTCATGAATGGCATTTTCTGATCTCTCACAATCACATTCATATACCAACTGATTTTCTCCTGTCCTTTTGCTCACCACTTCTTTTACTAGCCCTTCTTTATCAGCAAAATATTGATAAATTGTTTTTTTGCTAATGCCCAATCTGCTGGCAATATCATCCATGCTCACACTTTTTAATCCATATTGCATGAACATCTCATTTGCATGGATTAAAATTCTTTCTGAAGCATCATTTTTTTTCATTGTCATGGCGGCGCAAAACTAAGGAAACTTTTATTGTAATTAAAGTTTCTATCAATTAATTTTTATTAAATTTTTCAAACAAAGGTTATCATATAGAAGTTGAAGAAACAATGACAACAAAAAGAAAACATTTTATAAAGTAGGTAAGCATTAATTTTGATGAAAATAGCTACCAATCGTTGAGCGAACCTAACATTTTGAAGCGCATCTGTAGACATTAATTAACAACAGCATCAACAAATATTTACAAATGAGAAACAAATTTGAATATCGAAAATTGCTTCAATATTTTTTACAAGGCTTATTGGTATTGGCGCCGGTATTGATAACCTTTTATGTGATTTTTGTTGTTGTAACCTATATCGATAATTTAATTCCCTTTTTTACAGTTACCAACGCAAAAGGAGAGGTGAAAGTTCAAAATTATGGTTTGGGTTTTATCGTAATCATCTTGCTGATTCTAACCATTGGTTATTTCAGTTATTTTTTTATCACCAACCGAATCATTTTGTTTTTTGATCGTTTGATGCAACGCTTACCCGGACTGAAACACATTTACTCTACAACACGAGATTTTTTTGAAGCATTTACCGGAGATAAAAAAAAATTCACACAAAATGTATTGGTGAATATTGATGAATCAGACATTTGGAGATTGGGTTTTGTCACCAAAGACGACATGAATGAATTTGGATTCAATGATCATGTGGCGGTGTATGTTCCTTCGGCTTATTCCGTAGCCGGCAATGTGGTGATTGTACCCAAACATCGAGTGAAATATATTCCCAACATCAATAGCACTCAATTCATGAAGTTTGCTGTGAGCGGCGGTATTACCAATCTTTTTGAAGAAGAGAAGGAAAAAAAGCCGACCAAATAAGCATTTTTTCTCCGTTATTTTCCCGTTATCCATCCGTGTAATTCTGTTTTATATCATTGGTTGAAGAAATAATTTTGACGCTATGAAAAAGCAGATTTCTTTAACGATAATTTTATTGCTTTCTGCTAAGATTGCATTTTGCTGGGGGTTTTATGGTCACGGCAAAATAAATGAAATTGCAGTGTATTTGTTGCCCCCAGAGATGATGGTGCTGTATAAACCAAACAGTTCTTTTTTACAAGAACACGCTACAGATCCGGATAAAAGAAGATATGCTATAAAAGAAGAAGGTTGCAGGCATTATATAGATTTGGATCATTATGGTGAATATCCCTTCGATTCGTTACCTCGGCAATGGAAAAAAGCGGTTGAAAAATTTTCTGAAGATACCTTAACCGCTCACGGCATCGTTCCATGGCATATTCAAACGATGTTGTTTCGATTGACTAAAGCATTTGAACAAAAGGATTTTTCTTCCATCATGAAAAACAGCGCAGAAATTGGGCATTACATGGCAGATGCACATGTGCCATTGCATACGAGCAGCAATCACAACGGACAAAAAACCAATCAGAAAGGCATTCATGGATTTTGGGAAAGTCGGGTACCGGAATTGCTAGCAGAAAAAGAGTATGATTTTTTTATCGGTAAAGCCATGTACATAACAGACCCCGCGGCGTTTGTTTGGGAACGGGTTTTGGAAAGTGCGCATGCGGTAGATAGTGTGTTGACAATGGAAAAAGAGCTTTCGCAAGCAACAGCAGAAAATAGAAAATTTGCTTTCGAAGAAAGAAATGGTTTGATGGTAAGGCAATATGCTGCAGAATTTACAATAGCCTACAACAACAGATTAAACAACATGGTGGAACGTAGAATGCGGCAATCCATTTTTGCAGTCGCATCCTTATGGTACACCGCTTGGGTGAATGCGGGTCAGCCCAATTTAAAATCATTAACAGCACAATCCTTTAGCTCGGAATCTATTGCAACATTTGAACAACTCAACCAATCTTGGTTACAGGGAAAGCCAATGCTTGGAAGGGAGGAGTGAGGATGGAGGGTGGATTGTTTAAAATGTTTAATAGGTTCAATAGGTTCAAATGGTTTAATGCGAAGCGGCAACGCCAACAATAAACAATAAACAACAAACAACAAACCATAAACCCCAAACAACAAACCCCAAACCCCAAATCCCGCGAAGCGGCAACCCCAAACGATAATTGCTTACATTTGCCATTTATCAATGTACCAGTTTTTTGTTTTTAAAAACTAATCTTAGCAATGACGCACAACTTTAATGCAGGCCCTTCTATTCTTCCGGCAGTTGTCTTTCAACAAGCAGCCGAAGCCATTTTAAATTTCAATCAAACCGGACTTTCCATCTTGGAGTTAGGACATCGAACCAGCGCTTTCACCGCGGTTATGGAAGAAGCTAGAGCACTTGCAAAAGAATTGATGCAGCTCGACAACGACCACGAAGTATTGTTTCTCCATGGTGGCGCCTCCACACAGTTTATGCAAGTTCCCATGAATCTGCTCGATGCAAAAGATGCAGCAGCTTATGCCGACACCGGCGTGTGGAGCAGCAAAGCCATTAAAGAAGCCAAGCATTTTGGGAAAATAGACGTCGTTTGCTCTTCTAAAGAAAAACAATATCGCTTCATCCCTACTGATTTTGCCGTACCCAACGATGCGAAATACTTTCACATCACAACCAACAACACCATTTACGGCACACAATGGCAATCCATACCCAAAACCAGCAACGTGCTCATCGCTGATATGAGCAGTGATATTTTTAGCCGACAATTACAATTCAACGACTTTGGACTTATTTATGCCGGCGCTCAAAAAAACATGGGTCCGGCTGGTGTTACCATGGTAGTGGTGAACCCGCAAATCTTAGGGAAAGTCAAACATCCCATCCCCACCATCATGGATTATAAAAACCATATCGCAGAAGGAAGCATGCTCAACACACCGCCCGTTTTTGCAGTATATGTTTGCTTACTTACTTTACGATGGCTCAAAGCACAAGGCGGAATCCCTGCTATCGAAAAAATCAACAACGAAAAAGCAACTTTGTTATACCAAGAAATAGACAGAAACCCAATCTTCACCACCAGCGTCAACAGCAATGACAGAAGTAAAATGAATGTTTGCTTTGCAACCGCAGACCCTGCACATGAACAACTATTTTTAGATTTCGCTCAAAGCAATGGAATTGTTGGCATCAAAGGACATCGACTTTCCGGAGCGTTTAGGGCTTCCTTATATAACGCACTTCCATTGAGTAGTGTGCAAGTATTGGTTTCATTAATGCAAGAATTTGAACATTCCATCGCATAAAATTGTACACAACTCCAACTACTTAGATAGATAAACAGTAAATTTGACGTAATAATTTTAAAATGATCAGCATATCTCCATTCAAAGCATTAAGACCGGAAGCCCAATTGGCAAAGCAAGTGGCCTCAAGACCTTATGATGTTTTAAACAGCAAAGAAGCAAAAATTGAAGCGCAGGGAAACCACTCTTCTTTTTTACACATCACCAAAAGCGAAATTGATTTACCAGAAAATGTAGACATTCACGCTCAAGAAGTTTACGATAAAGCAAAGGAAAACCTTACCGCATTTTTGAGTAGAAATATTCTTTTCAGAGAAAGCAAGCCTTGTTATTATATCTATCGCTTAATAATGAACGGGAGAAGTCAGACGGGTTTGGTTTGTGGAAGTTCAGTTGACGATTATGAAAACAACCTAATTAAGAAACACGAATTTACTCGCCCGGAAAAAGAATTGGATCGCATCAATCACATCAAAACCACCGGAGCACAAACAGGCAATGTTTTTCTAGCGTATAAAAATGTAGATGACATTGATGCCGTTATCAATAAATGGACTGCAGACAAAAATCCACAATACGATTTCATTGCAGACGACAATATTCAACACAGCATTTGGATTGTTAACGATGACAACACCATCGCCGCCATTTCCCATCTTTTTAAAACACAAGTTCCTTGCACTTATATTGCGGATGGTCACCATCGTGCCGCATCTGCCGCTAAAGTAAGAACTGCCTTGGGCAGCAACGCAACCGAAAATGCCAATTATTTTCTTACCACCCTGTTTCCTTCCAATCAACTCCACATCATGGATTACAACAGAGTGGTGAAAGATCTGGCAGGAATGACCAAGGCCGCATTTCTAGAAAAGCTTCAAGATCAATTTTTAATTGAACCGGTTGCAGAAGCATATCGCCCAACGGCATTGCATCAATTTGGTTTATATATCGAACATCAATGGTATGCACTCACCTCAAAAATGGGAACTTTCACCGAAGACCCTATTGGCGTGCTGGATGTAACGATTCTTCAAAACAATATTTTAGATCCACTGTTGAATATCAAAGACCAAAGAACAGATATAAGAATTGATTTTGTTGGCGGCATTAGAGGATTGGAAGAATTGGAAAGAAGAGTAGACAGCGGTGAAATGGCGCTTGCAATAAGTCTCTATCCGGTTAGCATTCAACAATTATTTGACATTGCTGATTCTGGAAATGTGATGCCACCAAAAAGCACCTGGTTCGAACCGAAGCTCAGAGACGGTTTATTGACCCATTTGATTTTTTAAGTGCATGTTTCATTACGAACGGAAGCACCTCAAATGATTTACATTGCCTGCTATTTGTAACAATAGTGTAACCATATATCGATACATGAAGTACATCTTTGCCATTTTATGCTGTGTAGCATTTTTTCTATCCAATGCAAAAGCACAAGACGCATCCCGTTTACATGAAATGGGAAAAAACTATTTGGTAGATGGCGATTATTCCAACGCAGAAAGCTTGCTCCAACAAGCATACAATCTTGACACCAATAATCTTGTTTTTATAAAAGACCTCACGCTATGCTACTATTTTCAAAAAGCATACAATAGCGCACTCAACACCATCAAAAAAACCATTGAAAACGAAACGGCAGATGACCAGTGTTTTCAGATTGTGGGCAACATATACAAAGCACTCAATCAGTTGCCGGCTTGTGAATTGGTGTACAAAAAAGGACTGAAAAAATATCCAGATAATGGCGCTTTTTACAACGAATTGGGCGAACTGCTTTCCCTTCAAAACAACAACGAATGCATTGACTATTGGGAAAAAGGAATTGAATTTGCACCGGCTTACTCCAGAAATTACTACAACGCAAGTAAATATTATGCCAACAGCAAAGAGTTGGTATGGTGTATGTTGTACGCAGAAATTTTCATCAACATGGAGCCATCCAACAACAAAACACCCGAAATAAAAGATATCCTGTTTAACAGCTACCAAAAATTGTTTGAATCTTTCAAATCGGAGGGCGGCACAAAAGATAAAAACAAGTTTGTTCAAAAGATTTTAAATCACTTGAACAACCAAAACAAAATTGCCACAAGCTCCGGTTTGACAACCGCTTCTTTAACCATGATAAGAACAAGATTCATTCTTGACTGGTATAATGACAAACCCGAAAAATTTCCATTTCAATTATTCGATTACCAACAACAGCTTTTAAAAAGCGGCATGTTTGATGCCTACAATCAATGGCTGCTGGGCTCCTCCGAAAATCTACTCAACTTCCAAAACTGGACCCAATTTCACAGCCAGGAATACAATGCCTTTATTAAATTTCTTCGCGCACAGCCTTTAGCAATGCCTAAAGGACAGTATTATTTTTAATTTTTCAGATTCAGTTTTTATATAACTTAGTGAAAGCTTTACGATTCAATCCAAATTTTTTACCAAGCTATATTGTATGAACGGACAGTTGAGATTATTTGATTTCTTGCATTACCAACAAGCGCATTTTCCAAAAACCGACATGTTATCAGAAAAACAGGACGGAAAATGGATTCATCACAGCACCTCAGAAGTGATAAAAACAGTTCATCAACTTGCTGCAGGATTGTTGAAACTGGGTTTGAGTGGTCATGATTTAACAGTTGAAAATCAAGATAAAATTGCCATCATTTCTCGCAATCGTCCCGAGTGGGTAATGCTTGATTTGGCTACACAAATGATTGGCGTTTTGATTTGTCCAATTTATCCCACTACCAATGCTGCCGAAATTGAATACATATTTAACGACGCCGAAATAAAATACGTTTTTGTTAGCGGTCAAGATATGATAGATAAAGTAGAAAGCATCCGACAGAACGTACCGTCTTTGATGGGCATTTACAGTTTTGATGAAACGCCCAAAACACCATATTGGAAAACGATACCACCTGATGTTTCCTCATCCTACAGCAATCAGGTTGACGAAATCCAAAAAACAATTCAACCCGAAAATTGCGTTACAATAATTTACACATCAGGTACCACAGGTTTTCCTAAAGGGGTAATGCTGAGCCATCGGAATGTGGTAACAAATGTGCTGAATGCGATTTCTACATTTCCGTTTCCCGAATTACCGGAAGCCAGGGCTTTGAGTTTTTTGCCACTGAATCATATTTTTGAGCGCTTGGCCACATACATCTTCATGCGCACAGGCATCTCCATTTATTATGCAGAGAGTTTAGATACGATTGGTGAAAACCTGAAAGAAGTGCAGCCCACATTGTTTACAACCGTACCGCGCTTGCTAGAAAAAATGTACGATAAAATAATGAGCAAAGGAAGCGAGCTCAAAGGCATAAAACGTTCATTATTTTATTGGGCCGTTTCGCTGGCCGAACGCTACGACAATTTAGAAAAAGGAAGCTTAGGATATCGAATACAACTGGCTTTGGCAAATGCCATCATATTTAAAAAATGGCGTGCGGCACTTGGCGGCAATGTAAAATTTGTAATTACCGGTGGAGCCGCTTGTCAGAAAAAACTGTTGCGCATTTTTAACGGAGCACAAATTCCGGTATTCGAAGGGTATGGCCCAACCGAAAACAGTCCTGTTATTAGCGTCAATTGCCATAAAAAAGGTGGAATGAAATTCGGCACTACGGGCTTGGTAATAGATGGACAAGAGGTGAAAATTGAGGCGGATGGAGAAATTTGTGTGAAGGGTCCGAGTGTAATGATGGGATATTACAAAAGACCCGAACTAACAGCAGAAGTCATTATTGATGGCTGGTTGCATACGGGAGACATTGGTGAATTTGAAGATGGAAAATATTTGAAAATTACCGACAGGAAGAAGGAACTTTTTAAAACAAGTGGTGGCAAATATGTGGCGCCCCAAGTAATAGAAAATAAACTGAAAGAATCACCATACATAGAACAAATCATGGTGGTGGGTGCCGATCAAAAATTCGTTGCAGCCATCATTGTACCAGCGTTTGCTGCATTAGAAGCCTGGATGAAATCGAAACAAATCCCTTTTGTTTCAACACAGGAAGCCGTACAACATCCAGAAGTTATTCAATTGTACGATAACATAAGAGCTGAAAACAACAAACAATTTAATCATGTAGAACAACTGAGAAAAGTTGCATTGTTAACTTCAGAGTGGAGTGTAGAAGGAGG
>Ga0114979_10003043_pt1 | contig 11254 bp, 6 predicted proteins | sample S_140625_EF_Meta_FD_87315 | JGI IMG/M metagenome (GOLD analysis project Ga0114979, IMG submission 87315) | Freshwater microbial communities from Lake Simoncouche, Canada to study carbon cycling - S_140625_EF_MetaG | ecosystem: Environmental > Aquatic > Freshwater > Lake | place: Lake... | reverse complement strand
GGCCAGATTAGGTCTGGATGGTTTACCCAGACCAATCAATATTAAACATGGTATTCCAAATCTACAATGGGAAAGAACGGAAAATTGGGTAGCCGCTTCTTTGGTAAATCAACTGACTGAACTGGCAGAAGGGGATGGTTGGAAAGAGGAAAAAACAGGTCTTTACGAGAGTCAGTTTATAGAAACAAGGAGACATTGGTTCCATAAAATCGTTCATCATGATACCAATGGCACAGTTCATATTCTTAATCTGGTCGAAGGTGATGAAGTAGTTGTGGAAAGCCCCGACCATTCTTTTGAACCCTTCCATATACATTTTGCAGAAACTTTTATTATCCCTGCACGTGTTGGTGCTTATTCGATCAGACCAGTTTCTGAAAACCAGGTATTTGCCACCATCAAAGCTTATGTTCGATCCTAACTAATTTAAAACCAATCAGTATGAGTATTTCAAAAAATGAAAACGGTGAAAAAATCAATCTAAAGGTTGTCTATCTGCTTACATCCGTGGCTGCTTTGGGTGGCTTATTATTTGGGTATGATACAGCCGTAATTTCAGGTGTTATAGGACTTTTGGAAACAAAATTTGAACTTACCGCTTCTATGAAAGGTTGGGCCGCTTCCTCCGCTATTGTCGGTTGTATCTTCGGAGCCATGTTTGCCGGTGGCGCAAGTGATAAATGGGGAAGAAAAAAAGTGCTGATGGTTACAGCTATATTGTTTGGATTGTCTGGCATAGGTGCTGCAATTCCAAACAATTTAACAGAATTTACACTGGCACGATTTATAGGTGGCCTGGGTATTGGAGCAGCTTCTATGCTCTCTCCACTCTATATTACTGAATTGGCTCCCGCTTCTATTCGGGGTCGATTGGTTTCCCTTTATCAACTGGCTATCGTTTTAGGAATTCTCCTGATTTTCTTTGTGAATTTGCTTATTCAAGGAATGGGTGATGAAGCATGGAATGTAGAGACTGGATGGCGATACATGCTTGGTTCAGGTGTTTTGCCGGCACTACTTTTTTTTATTGCTATCTTTTTTGTACCTGAAAGTCCTCGCTGGCTGATGAAGGCAGGTAGGGAAGATGAAGCGCTTGATGTTTTACAGAAAATTAATGGTCCCAAAACTGGTTTGAGTATTCAGCAAGAAATAAGAGAAACCTTAGGGGTAGAAAACGGGACTTTAAAAGAGCTTTTTAGCGGAACTTTCCGCCCTGCTATTTTTATTGGCATGTTGTTAGCTATTTTTTCGCAAGTGCAAGGCATCAATGCTATTATGTATTATGCGCCCGATATCTTTAAACAAGTGGGTTCTGGTAATGAAAGTGCTTTTCAACAAACCGTAATTGTTGGCATTATTAATGTTGCTTTTACTTGGGTGGCTATTTATTTTGTAGATAAATGGGGGCGTAAATCTTTATTACTTGTTGGTGGTGCAGGTATGGCAATAAGTTTGTTTATGGTTGGTGCTGCTTTCCAGTTTCAATGGTCAGGGTCAATTATTTTGATTTTTATCCTTGCTTATGTGGCTTGTTTTGCTGCTTCCTATGGTCCTGTTACCTGGGTGGTCATTGCTGAAATATTTCCTATCAATTTAAGGGGTTTAGCTATGTCCGTTTCCACGCTAATACTTTGGGTCGCCGTCTATTTTGTGACTCAATTCTTTCCTGTTCTTTTGGAAAGCTTTGGCGCTGCCTATACTTTTTGGTTTTTCTTCCTTATGTCTTCCATTGCTTTCTTTTATGTCTTAAAAATGGTTCCGGAGACTAAGAATAAAACGTTAGAGGAAATTGAACATTCCTGGTCAAAATAAAATAGCTTGTTTATGAAAAATAAAGGAATCTCTTTCTTCCTTTCCGCTACTTTCTGTCTCTTACAAATGGGTAGTTTAATTGCTCAGAAAAAGGAACCCGTCGACTATGTAGATCCTTTAATGGGAACTCACGATAGTAGATGGATGCAATTTCCAGGGCCAACCATGCCCTTTGGAATGGTTAAATTAAGTCCCGATAATGAACGCTCAGGCTGGAAAGCTGGCTATGAATATGATGTGCATAATATCTCTGGCTTTAGCCATATTCATGAATGGACCATGGATGGTCTGCTTATGATGCCAACCAATGGCAAATTGGAAATCGAACCTGGTTCTGAAAAAAATCCGGACTTAGGTTATCGTTCAAGAATTGATAAAAAAACAGAACTTGCTCAGGCTGGATATTACAAAGTGAATCTTACGGATTATGCTATTCAAGCTGAACTAACAACAACTACCAGAGCAGGTTTTCAAAGGTATACTTTTAACAAAGTGGACTCAGCACGTATTTTAATTGATTTACAAATTGAATCTGAATATGGGACTGAAATTAAAATGGCTGAAATAACAAAGGTTTCCGCTTATGAAATTGAGGGTTATTCTTATCAGCAGGCCTTAAGAGGTGCTGGTTATAATGAATACATTGTTCATTTTATTGTTCAGTTCGATAAGCCTTTTACTTCATTTAATGGTTGGACGAGAGACGGTGTTCAGAGAAATGTAAATAAAATATTTTCGGGTTGGGATCATACCGATATTGGCGCTTTTGTTCATTTTAACCTCAAAAAGGGCGATCAAATACTCGTCAGATCCAGCTACTCCTTAGTTAGTATTGAACAAGCAAGATTAAATTTGAAAACTGAAATTTCAGATCCCTTTGGTTGGAATTTTGAAGCCGTCAAAAACAATGCAAGAAATACATGGAATGAATTATTGAGTCATATAGAAGTGGAAACTTCCAATGAAACAGATAAAAAGAAGTTTTATACCAACTTATACCGATGTTATGCCGGACGCACTATTCTTAGTGATGTCAATGGTAAATATGTCGATATGTTCGAAAAGGAACAGCAGCTGGAAGATCCTACATCGCCTATGCTAAGTGGCGATGCTTTTTGGAATACGTTCTGGAATCTAAATCAACTTTGGACTTTAGTTACTCCCGATGTGGCGAATCAATGGGTTCGTTCTGAACTGGAAATGTTCGATAAAGGGGGTTGGCTTTCAAATGGTCCCGTTGGATTGGAATATTCGGGTATTATGGTGGCCTCGCATGAAGTTCCTCTCATCGTAAGTGCTTTTCAAAAAGGAATTCGCAATTATGATGTAGATAAAGCCTGGCAAGCAGTTAAGCATACTCAATCGGTTCAGGGTATTTTCCATCCCGGGGGAGGTGTTGCTGGAAATAGAGAGCTAACAGATTATATGAAATTTGGCTACGTGCCTTACGAGTCTGGTCCTACTTCCAATACCTTAGAATATGCCTTTGACGATTGGTGCGTCAGTGAAATGGCAAAAGCTTTGGGAAAAACGGAAGACCATTTATATTTTAAGCATCGCGCAAATAATTATAAAAATATTTGGGATTCTTCCGTCGGTTATATGAATCTGCGCCTTATGAACGGCAAATTCAAATCGGATTTTAATCCTAATTGCTGTACCACTTTTCTCGGTTCTGGTTGGGTAGAAGGAAATGCTTGGCAATATTCCTGGTTTGTTCCTCACGATTTGAAAGGCCTCATTTCTTTAATGGGTAAAGAAGAATTTAATAAAAGATTGGAAGAGGGTTTTGTGGTTTCCAGAAAATGGAAGTTTAATTCCGAATATACCAGTGAAAATAGCCTGATGGCAATGGGTGTTTTACCTATTAACCATGGTAATCAGCCTAATATGCAAGCTGCTTATTTATTTAATTATTCAGGAAAACCTTGGCTTACACAAAAATGGGCCAGAGAAATTATGGATGTTTTTTATGGAACTACGCCCCATGATGCCTGGCCTGGTGATGAAGATCAAGGACAGATGGGTGCCTGGTATGTGATGAGTGCTATGGGTCTTTTTGAAATGAGAGGCGGCGCCGATGTTAATCCAACGTATGAACTCGGTAGTCCCATTTTTGATAAAGTGACGATCCATTTAGATCCTAAATATTATCCTGGGGGTAAATTTATCATTGAAACTACGAATAATAGTAGCCAAAATAAATATATCCAATCGGCTTATTTAAATGGAAATCCTTTAAATAAACCTTGGTTTTATCACAAAGATCTCATTAAGGGTGGTGCTTTGAAAATAAATATGGGGCCTGAACCTGCATTTAACTGGGGGGCGTTGCCTGACGATGCACCTCCTTCCATGTCAGAAGAATAAAAGAGATGAATAGGAAAAATTTGTTTCACCTTATCGGATTATGCTGCCTGCTTACAAGTTTTTCTTGTAAAAAGTCTTCTCATTTATTTAAACAAATTTCCGCTTCAAAGTCTGGAATTGATTTTATTAATCAGGTATCCGAATCTGATTCCTTCAATATATTAAGCTATTTATATTATTATAACGGCGGAGGGGTAGCAATTGGCGATTTTAATGTGGATGGATTACCCGATGTTTTTCTCTCAGGTAATGAGGTTTCATCCGCTTTATATCTAAATTCAGGAAACTTAAAATTTAAAGAAGTAAGTAAAATTGCAAATATTTCTACCAGTCATTGGATCACTGGTGCCACCGTTGTGGATATAAATTCAGATCATTTACCCGATATTTATTTATCCGTTTCAGCTCATTCTGACCCAGCCGAACGTAAAAATTTACTTTATGTCAATCAGGGAATTAAAAATGGGATGCCCTCTTTTTTAGAGAATGCGGAGGCTTACGGGATTGCTGATACAGGTTTTTGCACTCAATCGGTGTTTTTTGATGCCGATTTAGATGGGGATCTCGATTTATATATTCTTAATCATGGAAATGATAAGGAAAAAGTGAATACGCCACTTCTTGAAGTGCAAAATGACCCGTCATCTGATCGTTTTTATAGAAATAATGGGAATGGTACGTTTTCAGATATTTCTGAATATTCGGGTATCTCAGATATGGCCTACGGGTTAGGCATAGCCATTTCTGATGTTAATGAAGATGGTCTTCCTGATATTTTTGTGGCCAATGATTTTATTGCCAACGATAAATTATATATCAATCAAGGCAATACTATTTTCAAAAATGAAATTAATGATTATCTGCCTTATCAATCCTATAATAGTATGGGTTGTGATATTGCAGATATGGACAATGACGGGTTTCCTGAAATCTGGGTCTTGGATATGCTCCCTTCCAATTTGAATAAATTTAGGCAAATGGCAGGAAGTATGACGCCATTTAAATGGGAATATATGCAGAAAATGGGGTATGAACCTCAATATATGAGAAATACTTTTTTTAAACATAAAGGTTTTCAGGCCAATAAAAATGGATTTGTTTTTCAAGAGGAAGCAAGAAAAATGCAAGTTGCTTCTACCGACTGGAGTTGGGCCGTTTTAATGGCAGATTATGATGGAGATGGGCTCAAAGATGCTTTAGTAACCAATGGATACTTAAGAGATATTACAGATATAGATTTTATTCAATTTTCAGCATCATTGAATCAATTTAATGGGGCTGAATCTAGCCGTATTTCATTAATGGGCGAAATAAGGAAAAGACCGTCATTAGCTGCTGACAATCAATTATTTATTCAAAATGATGAGGGGAAATTTAAACGGTCTTCCATGTTAACCTCCACTCAGTTAGACTGTTCCCAAGGTGTAGCTTATGCCGATTTTGATCTGGACGGTGATTTAGATTTAGTCATTAATAAGTTGAATAGTCCCGCAACCTTGGTAGAAAATTCCAGTAACTTAAAGGATAATTACAACTTTTTACAATTAAAATTAAATGGACCAAAGGGAAATGTATCAGGAATAGGTGCAAAGATTACTTGCTACATTGGTAAAGAAAAACAAGTTATTTGGCAATATCCAGTAAGAGGTTTTCTATCACAGGTTTCAGAGGTTTTAAATTTTGGCCTGGGTACTTCGAATCACGTAGATAGTCTTTTTATTAAATGGCCCGATGGTACCTATTGGAAGAAATATAATGTCAAGTCAAATCAATTATTAAAGGTTAATTATTTTCAAAATAATTTAGCTTTCGCAAAGAATAAGGAAATCAAAAGTTGGATAGTAAATGAAAATGCTGTTGAAAATAACTTAATAACTTTACCTTCTAATGAATTAAGTTCAGTTGAAAAGGATGTCTTTCCTTTAATTGTTTCCAGAAGTACCCTTAAAAGAAATAGAGTAGCCGTGGCAGATGTCAATCAAGACGGCTTTACAGATTTTTACTTTAATGGAAAAATATATTTAATTGATAATAAAGGACTTAAAGATAGTATTACCCTTGATAAAGAGGATAATCTAACGGTAACTGAGTCTATATTTATCGATTTTAATGGAGATGAAAAGATTGATTTACTGCAAATTCATGGTCAGGAAATAGGGGAGGTGACTAATAATTTTGAGTCATTTACACTTTTCAGTCAGCTTAAAAATGGCAAATGGATTAAAAATAAAGAGGTAAACTTTCCTAAGGGAGAAAATTTTTATGCTGCCTCTCTGTTGAAAATTAAGGCTGCTTCCTTTTTGTTACTATGCGGAGGTAGGGTTTCACTTGACCAATATCCTACAGGAGGAGCTTCTGGTTTATATCTTATCGAGAATGGGCGGTTTATTAAGCTTGAAGTGCCTTTGCTAAGTTCCTTATTACCCATTAAGGACGTTACTTGGGCAGATTTAGATGGAAATGGATTTCAAGATATTATATTGGTTGGTGAGTGGATGTCACCTGTTATTTTCTTTCAATCGGTAGATTTTAAATTTTCAAAGCATACATTGGAAGATGCTGAAAATGGATTGAATGGTTGGTGGCGATCTATTTTGGCAACCGATATAGATAATGACGGCGATAAGGATCTTTTTTTCGGCAATGAAGGCTTAAATAATAGGTTTCATGTATCAAAACAACATCCACTTTATCTTTTTTCGGCAGATTGGGATAATAACCAAAAAATGGAGCCTCTTCATGCAATGTTTACGGATAAAAATATTTATCCCATTCATTTTTTAAATGAAGTAATTAGGCAAATTCCTTTATTCCGTTTTAAATATAGTAAACATCAACTTTTTACATCAAGTACTTTAGAGAATGTAGTTACAAAAAAATTACTTCGAAATGCTGCAAAATATCAGGTAAATCAATTTTCTTCCATCTGGATGGAAAACAAAGGAAATAAAAACTTCGTCGTCCATTATTTACCTGACGAACTTCAATCAGCACCTATAAATGGATTTTTGGATATTTCTAGTATAGGAAATGAAACAAAAATACTCTGTTATGGAAATGATGAAAAAGTAGATGTGCACACCGGATTTCAATTATGTTTTGATCCAGTATTCCTTGGCATGAATAAAAATTCAACTATTTCAGCAATCAGGCAAAAAAGATTATTTAGCAGGGGAATAATGAATCAAATAATTCCTTTATGGAATAAAAACACGGGTCATTTATTGATTTCAGAGGAGGTGGATGGTGTTTTAAAAATAAATAGCATTAAAAATGATTTCTCACATATTAATATTATTCAACATGACTAGTTCAAGCAAATTTCCTGCTCTTGCAGGCTTAATTTTATTTTCATTAGCTGTGGTATTTTCATCTTGCAAGAAAGAAGATCCCCCAGTTCCAACCATTTCTTTGTCTTTAGAAAGTTTTAAGGGTAAGGTGGGAGCAAAAACTTCAACCATTGCCACCGTAAATGCTTTAGCAGGTTTTAAAGCATTAAAAGTTACTAAATACATTGGAACTACCATTGATAACACTTACGGTACTGCGGGTGTTTTAACTTTGACTTCCAATACTTATGCTTTGGAATATACCTTGGCTTCAGAAGGATTAACCGCACCGATTAGATTTAATTTTACCGGAGAAGATTTACTGGGAAGAACAGTAAGTACAGATTTTGTCATTACCACAGATGTTTCAGTGAAATATTTGCTGACTACTTTTAACTGGCAATGGACTTCAAAATTAGGAAAAATATTTTCATTGACAGAAGCTGAAAGCGAGCAAATCCTTGCGTGTGAAAAGGATAACTTTTATATTTTCGCTTCTGATGGAACAATGAAAATTAATTATGGTGCTATTACTGGCACTGGAGGTGGAACTTGTGATTTCGATGGTCTTCGGGTAGAAACTAAGTGGTCTTTAAATGCTGATGAAACGGTATTGACTATCGATGCAGTCAATGTATTTAACCCAAGTGATGTTCAAAAACAAGTTTACAAGATTAAAACTTTCGGCACAACTGAAATTCGTTCAACTCAAAATGTAGATTTGTCCGTTTTTGGTGGTATTGCTTACGATTGGACTTTCGTTTGGAAAGTAAAGGCAAAATAATCTAACTAATTTTTTTCTATTGTATTCCTCTGTCAGTTTATATTGACAGAGGATTTTTTTTGCCACTCTGTATTTTTGAATTTCCTACCTGTCAAAGAAGTCAGCAACTAGGTTGCTTTTACCTGTTTATACGTTTTTATCCTTAAGCTAAATATTAATTATTTGTCCCAAATTATTTTGAAAAATCTGGGATAATAAATGGATGCATCTTTTTTTATATCATTCCAAAAATCAAATGTTATGGTGTTGTAACTAATGAGTAACTCGCCTGGAAGAGAAAGTACTGGATGGGCCTTTGCGTTGTAAGTGAATAGCCCGGACTTGCTTTCAGGTGTCTGATATAATTCAATGATATCGCTAAAAGGACCAACAGGTGATTGGCCAATTCTGGCCCCAACTTTATCAGATAGTCCAAGCACTTGAAAAACAAGTAGATATCGGCCATCCTTTAATTGAGTCAAACTTAATTCATTAGAAACATGATTAGTTATAGCTGCTAATTTTAGAGGATCAGACTGCCATTCCGAACCATCCCAATATTGCCAGACTTCAAATTGGGTGAAATCTTTGGGCTTTATTCTTGCAGCAACTAGTTTTTTATCTTTATCTAAACAGCCATAAACATAGACAAAACCATCAGGATTTTTAGCTCCTGCCCAAGAAGTATTAACAAATATTCCAGCCCCAAAATTAACGGGTCCCCAAAGAGGATGAACAATATGCAACGGTGTGTTGATGATTCGACTGGCGTTTATTTCATTTGGGGCAATAGCCAAAATGGAAACATTAATATCCTCGAAATCAAACACATTAGGTCCTGTTTTTCTAATATGATAGGCAAAAATATAAGTGCTATCCTTCATAGAGCGATTTACAAATCCATCTCCCAGCCAGAAATATTCCCCTTGTTCTACCAATTTTTTGGGTGGAAAAAATCTTGAAATGGGTTTATTTAAGGAATCTGTAGCGATTAAAAAGGAAACAGGCGATGGATAAGTTCCTGTGTTTTTCCATGTTCCAAGTGTATTATTCACCATAATATAACCGGAATCAGGGACATTATTTTTAACAGTTCCTATGAAAGTATCACTAAAATGAAACCAAACATCTGATTTTTTTGCCAGTTTATTCTCCACCCCATTTAAAGAAATTGAAAAAATACCATCAGCTCCAAACCATCCTTGGGTTCTTTTGAATTGATTAGTCCATTCTGGTGCAGCAGCAATGTGATAAGGAGGTAATTCTGAATTTATTTTTTGTCCCTCACACGGGATTATAATCATTATATAAATTAAAATGGAAAAAAATGGAAGGGAAGGCGACATAGATAAGATTCTTTTTAGTTTGATTATTGCCAATTTTTAACGGTTATAAATTTAGGGCGGTAATTATCTGCATTTTTAAAAACATCGGCAAAAACAAAACTATTTATATTATAAGAAATCAACAGCGTATTGGGATCTCCGGTGCCTTCATGTACAAAAGCATTATAGGTATAAATAGATTCCATTCTCTCCGGTGTGCAATATAAAATGAGTGGTTTTTGAAATGGGCCGGAAGGAGAAGAAGAGGTGTAGCGGGTAATTTGTTTGCTAAATAAATTGCCTTGACTAATTAAATAATAAGTATTTCCTCTTTTTATGACAGAATATTGATCGGAAATATCGGGTAACGATCCTTTAGCTTTTGAAATATCGTCACTCCAACCGGTAGTGGTTGAATATGACCATGTTTGGGAAAGACTGCCTTTAGGGCAACGGGCAACGTGGAATAATTTAGATAAACCAATTTTTTCAGACCCATAGAGGTAAATAAAATCGTTATCTGCCAGAACGGAGGTGCCATAATTTATTTTCATATTATTAATTTTCCGTTCCCAGGAAACCTTTTTTAAGTCGGGAAGGGTATATTTTATTAAATCAACCGCGGCATATTCAAATGCCCAGGCACCAGTTCCATTTTTCCTCATGGCAAAGAAAAGTAACTCCAAAGTGTCTTTGTTTACTTGTCCATGGGCTGGCCAGTACCACCAGTCAGTTTCCGGAGGACGTGCAAATGCTTCCAAAATAGTTCCATTTCCACCTAACATGGTTTTCATTTCATTGCCATTTTGTATAATAATGGAATTATTATACATTCTTCCACCACTGCGACTTCTGTCATTTGATACAGTTCCTAAAAAAGTGTCCCCAAAGATCCAAATTCTTCTTTTATCAGGTAATAATATAGAAAGGGTGCCATCAGCTCCTGTCCAACCATCTCCATATCGAGTGAATAGATTATTATAGTAGGTTGCTATTTCAACATTTACTATGCTATCCCAACATTGTTTTTCAGGAAGAGGGGGTGAGACAGGTCCATTTGATTGATCTTTTGTTGTGTCAGTTGGTGATGTTGTATTTGTTCCACTGGTGGGTTTAACCGGGTAAAAAGATCCACTCGTGAAATCCATAGCAGGGTCCTCACAAGAGAATAAAAATAATCCTAATAAAGCAGAAAAATAAAGGCTTTGGTGTCGCATTTCAATGAGTTAATATTCCATTAAATATACAATTAAATTGGCTAACGATTAATTAAAATAATGGTATTATCGACTATAAATAAAAATGAATGCTTTTAAAAATATTATAATTTCAACTTAAATATTAATCCATTAATGCAATAAATTAAAAGCAAGAGAAAGCTTGTGTTAAGGAATTTTTTTTCATAATGAGAAGTACTTTATGCTCCTGAAAAGCTGAATAATTTCTGTGAAATTATAATCTTTCGTTAGGAAAACGGTTTGTATGCTGCCATATCGACAATGAGATCAGGAAAAATAACGGATGCTAATCGAGACAAATTTTCATGTTTCTTGTGTAGCTCAAAAAGGTTATTTTCATTTAAGACATACTGTAGCATCCAATGTTCCCCGGGATGGATTATCCAATATTCGCGCACCAGCGAAGCCTGATATGCT
>Ga0114979_10003042_pt1 | contig 11254 bp, 9 predicted proteins | sample S_140625_EF_Meta_FD_87315 | JGI IMG/M metagenome (GOLD analysis project Ga0114979, IMG submission 87315) | Freshwater microbial communities from Lake Simoncouche, Canada to study carbon cycling - S_140625_EF_MetaG | ecosystem: Environmental > Aquatic > Freshwater > Lake | place: Lake... | reverse complement strand
CACCGGCGGCGGTTTTCCAGGGCTTGCCATCGCTATTGCCCTGCCCAATGCCCAATTAACCCTGGTGGATTCCGTGGGTCGCAAACTTGAGGCCGTGGGCGCCATGGCCAAGGAGCTTGGGCTAGGCGAAAGGCTTAACTTGCGATGCGAGCGGGCCGAAAAAAGTGGACGCGAACGCAGCTGCAGGGGCCAATTTCAATTGGCGGTAGCTCGCGCTGTGGCCCCAGCTGCTGTGGTTGCTGAATACCTGGTGCCGCTGCTCGCTCCTAACGGCACAGCCCTGCTTTATCGAGGCCAATGGAGCGCCGCGAATCAAGCCGAATTAATTGAAATTGCACGCCAGCTCAAGGCAGAAGCTGGGGAACCACGGGCCATTGAACTTCCAGAGGGCAAAGGTCAACGGCATGTAATTCCACTTACCCCTGTAGCGGCATGCCCAACAACCTATCCAAGGGCCGTTGGAATCCCAGCAAAACAACCTCTGCGCCCCGCTCCCTAGGAGCCAAGTCGTTGTAAAACGCTGCCGCCAAGGGCTTGTTTTAAGTGCCTCAAAATTGCTGGAATCTCTGCCCGCCAGGGGCTTTCAGCCAGTGCTGCCAGTAATTCCGCTTCGCTTACTGCCCCTTCACTGCCGGCTGGCGCCTCGAAAAAGTCGGCATTGCAACCTGGGAACCAATGGTTGGCTTGGCCTAAAAGACCATATCTAGCTTTGGCATAGCTCTGCAGATCCCATCCCTCCAGCAGGTTATGGAGCCACAAAAGGATCTGTAAATTGATCTGCCCTGGGGTGGCTTGCCATGGGGGCAACCCCTGCTGCCAGCTGTTAAGCCAGGCATCACCCAACTTTTGCTGCAGGGCAGCTTGCAATCGAGCTGATATCAGTGGCAATAATTCTTCGGCCTTGGGAAGCAGGCTCACTGCCTGCAGATGTAAATCCAAATCTGCAGCAGTGGCAGCACCAACGCTGATGGTGTGCACCCGTGGATCACTTAAACAAAACAGATCGTTAAATACAATCGGATGCAATGGATCACAGAGCTGCTTTAATCGCTTAGAAGGTGAATGAAGATGGCCGCCTTTATCGGTGGGACTAATTATAAAAACACCCATATCTTGATCAATCGCTGCACTTAAGGCGGGGCTATTATCTTGGCGAATATAATACCAATGGATATTAACGTAATCAAAAGAGCCACTGTTAATCGCCGCCTCAATTAAAGCTAGCGGCCCATGGGTGGAAAAGCCCACATGGCCGATGCAGCCATCACTTTGCCAGCGCTTAACTATCTCTAAGCAGCCCCCTGGCCGCAAGCATTGCTCTAAATGTTCGGGAAGATTAATTCCGTGCAAAGTTAGTAGATCAAGCCGTTGCACTTGCAATAATTCAAAGCTGCGCTCCAGCATTGATTCAAATTCTTTGCTATTTGTATAGGGCGCAATTTTGGTTTGCAGAATCCGTTTTGGATCTGGATATGTAGCTAGTAATTTGCCCAGCTGCAATTCTGAGCTGCCATAAAAACGCGCTGTTTCAATGTGATGCATGCCAGCCCCAATGGCTGCCTTCAAGATCGATTCCAGATTTACCTGGCTTTCAACTGTTATTTCTTCCGCTGGAAGATCGCTCCAGCTTTGCTGAAAGCGCATGCCACCAAGGCTTAACAGGGGCATCTGTAATTCAGTTCTGCCAAAACGACGGCAGGGAATAAAGGCCAAATCAAGCTCCGCTGGGGGAGGATTCAGCTGATGGCAGTTGCTCAAATGGCAGCCAATGGATGCAATCAACCGGGCAGGTATCGATGGCCTCCTGAACCCGTTCAAGGCTGTCGCCGTTTTGACGTATTACCCGCGATCTGCCCCGATTTGGCTCCACCAAAAAGGTATTACATGCCACATGGGCGCAATACCTACAACCAATACAAACCTCTTCATCAACCCAAATCGCCTCCTGGCGCAAGCTGCCCCCCAGCAGGGGTTCTTTACCTGTGTTTCCTTGGCCAGGATCCGCCAGTGGCGGCGCTGCAAAGGCAATTGAAGGGTCGATTTTCAAAGCAACCAGGGGGCTTTCAACCCTGCCAGCGGGTAACTACCAGCTCGATGCTTCCATCGGCACTTAACTGTTGTTCTCCCACAACAAAACCTTCAGAGGAAGCGCTATTAAGGATGCTGTGCAAGGCATAACGCTGGGTTAGTTGCGACAAAAACCGCTCAATGGGTATTGGTAAACGCCATAGATCAAGGTCAGTTACCAATTCATAACGACCTTCACTGCTATTCCAGCGAAAACCAATGTCGCCACCTTCAGCCTGGGGACAACATAGATCTGCCTCTTGGGTTTGGCCTTGATAACCGCGCAGTAATTGGGCCGCTTCACTTGGTGTTTGGCCTAGATCCTTGAGGGCTGCCACCAGGGCGACAGGATCGCGCAATTCAGTTTTAATCGTGCTGAAGTGAGACATTGCTGGCTTGATTTTGGTGGATTTCCGCAGGGGCGGATTGGTAGTGATTAGAGGTGGGGGTGCAGCGCTGAACGGTGCCCAACCTGGCTTCAATCGATCTAGTGAGCTCTAAACAACCCTCACCTTGAACGCCCTCAACAAGCTCCTCCACTACGCCATTTGGGCGAATACAGAAGCGGATGGTTTGCTGGGGCACGGCAGAACCGATTTGGATCAGTTTACTTAGTTTTACTTGCCAGCTGCGTTAAGCCCAGTCGTTTTGTAAACGGGAAAGCAGGGCTGGATTTTGAAGTTGCTCTAGGGCATTGCGGGCATCATCCCGCACCCCTGAATCAGCATCATCTATGCAAGCAGCCACAAGAGCTTCCCCTAGGGACAAGGCCAAATCAGGCTCCAAATAGGCGTGAAGCCTCCCTAAACCCCAAGCGCTATTGCTGCGCACAGCTGGTTCCGAATCGATGCGCAGGCTTAAAAGCAGTTGTTGCGCCACCGTTTCCCGCTGATTTGAGTTGTTCAAGCTGCTATCTACAAGCGAACTCGTGGCCCAAAGGCGCACCGCTGCGATATCGCTGCCCAGGGCCTTTAGCAGGGCTGGAATCACCTCAAAACTTGGGTAGTTACCGAGGGTCCAAGCCAAGGCTTTACGCACAAAGCCGTTGCTGTCTTGTTGCAATTTTGGCAGCAATAGCGGTAGAGCCTCGGGATGGGGATTACGTCCAAGGGCATAAACGGCGCTCATCCGCAGAATTGGGCAGCTGCTATCGAGCAACGGCAGCAGCAACGGCAGCGCACGGGGATCACGGTGCTCACAAAAAAACTTCAACCCTTGCAATTGCTGCTCATGGTTGCCTTGCAGTTCAACCAGGGCCTGATCTACCAGTTCCTGTTGCGCGGCTATGTCTTGGGTTTGATCCGATAGTTCGCTGATCAGATCTAGGGGGTCTTGGGCCGCCTCCGCCTCCAATTCCTCCTCTAATAGGGCGAGTTCCAGGGTTAATTCATCGTGGTTGGTCATGGAACTCAACCCAAAGGCGCCGGAGCAGCCATGTCACCAGGCAACCAAATGCGAGCACTCACGGCAAATAGGGCAGCTGAAAATAGCAGCACTATGAGGGCTGGCAGCAGCTTAGATCTAAAAAACGCCATTAATTTCCAGCGGAACAGCACATACCTATTGTTGCCTCTTCGCTGCCCCTGGTGTAACTCCCCATGAACAATCGCGCCAGCAGCAGGCGGATCATCACGGTGGGGATGGAAGGGGTAGCCAGCGGCGCTCCCTACATGGTGGGCAGCAAATTACTTCAGGGCTGGCTAACCGCCAGCAATATTCCGCTGCCATTGATTGGCCTATTGCCCCTGGCGGAATTGCCATACACCTTGAAGCTGTTTTGGGCCCCCTTATTAGACCGCTGGCCCATTCCCTGGCCCGATCGCCGTAGGGGTTGGATCCTTTTAATGCAATTACTGCTGGTGCTGGTAATTGCATCGATGGCACTGCTGCAACCCAGCACTAACCCCGGCGCCCTAACTGCCATTGGCTTAATTGCCTTAATTCTGGCAATTTGTAGCGCCAGCCAAGACATCGTTATTGATGCCTATCGCACCGATTTATTAGCAGAGGAGGAGCGGGGCGCTGGAGCGGCAAGTGCCTCCCTTGGTTATCGAGCTGCTGGCTTAGTGATCAGTTCTGGTGGTTTTTTATTGGCGGGCACCTATGGCTGGCCTGCGGCCTTTGCCGCTGCCGCTGGCCTAATGCTTTTGGTGGTGCCATTCACTATTAATGCCCCAAGTATTCCGCCCCTAAGCCAACCGGTTGTGAGCTTGCGCCAAGCGGTGCTTGGCCCAGCCAGGGAATTTTTAAAAAGAAGCGGCTCTAGCAAAGCGCCGGTGTTGCTGCTGCTGGTGTTGTTTTACCGCTGGCCGGATGGATTGCTAAATGCAATGGCAATTCCCTTCCTAAGCCTCAATGGGTTTGATGAAGCAACAATTGGATTAGTGCAGGGGGCATGGGGAATTGGAGCAACGATGCTGGGAACGATATTAGGTGGTGTTTTATTTAGTTATCTGGGCATGAATCGATCCCTGTGGATTTTTAGTTTGGTGGGGGCAACTGGAAATTTAAGTTATTGGGCAATCGCACAATTTAAGGGGGGAATTTTCGCTCTTATGCTCGCTGCTGGTTTTGAAAATATTGGCGGTGGAATGGTTGGGGCCGTATTTGTAGCCCTATTAATGAGCCTATGTAATCCACGCTATTCAGCAACCCAATACGCGCTCCTATCCGGTATTTACGCCCTAAGCCGTTCACTACTATCGGCACCTGCTGGATTGCTGGCGGAAAGGTTGGGCTGGTCGGAATTCTTTCTACTCAGTGCAGCGGCTTCAATTCCTGCTTTTATTTTGCTCGCCTTTGTGGCCCCTTGGCATGAAAGGGAGGCGCGGGGAGCATTTGATCCATCAAAGGATTTGAATTAAACCTATGCAGATGTGGAAGTAGCCAATCGGCGCCTTAGCTGACCGCAGGCTGCATCTGCATCAAGGCCTCGGCTGGCTCGAACACTCACGGCAATCCCCCTGCCTTCGAGGTTGCTGCGAAATGCCTCAACTGCAGCTGGGCTAGGCCTTTGAAATTCTTCTTCTTCAATTGGATTGTAGGCAATTAAATTCACATGGCTCTGAAAACCACTCACCAAATCAGCCAGGGCTAATGCCTGGGCAGGATGATCATTTAGACCACCCAAGAGAATGTATTCAAAACTTAAACGCCTACCTGTTGTTAATACATATTGCTTGCAATCTTCTAATAAAATCTCAAGGGGATAGGCATGGGCAGTGGGAATTAATTGCTCCCTTAGCTGTTGATCTGGAGCATGCAAACTAACCGCTAGGGTGAACTGAGTTCGCCCGAGGCGCTCCTGGGCTAGGGCCGCAAGTTTTGGCAGGGTTTTGGGTACACCAACTGTGCTGATCGTGATCTGACGCTGAGCCATTCCCAAGTCACTACAGAGACAATCAATAGAAGCAAGTACTGCGTCGATATTGAGAAGCGGTTCTCCCATACCCATAAAAACCACGTGGCTTGGGCGCTGTTGCATCACCTCCCGCACGCTTAAAACCTGATCAACAATTTCATGTAACGCAAGCGAGCGTTGAAAGCCCCCCTTACCGGTGGCGCAAAAACGGCAGGCCATGGCACAACCAACTTGGCTGCTAACGCAAACGGTTAAGCGATTTGGATTAGGGATACCTACGGTTTCAATACTGAGGCCATCGTGGGTGGCAAGCAGCAATTTGGTAGTGCCATCAAGGGCAACACTGCGTTGCAGCTCACGGGATCTACCAATCCAATCAAACGCATCAGCAGGTGGCTCTGCCAACAATTGCTGCCGAAATTGCTTCGGCAGCACTGAAACCTGATCTAGATCTCGAACACCTTTGCTGTAAAGCCAATCATGCAGTTGTCTGCCTCGAAAAGCCGCCTGCCCCCGTTGCTGAACCCATTGCTCAAGGGCAGGGCGACCAAGACCTAAAAGTGGTGCGTTTAGGGCCAAACCAATAGGCCATGCCCCAACCAAATCTCAACAGCTAGCAGAGCAATGAAACCAAGCATTGCAGCGCGACCATTCGTTAATTCGCAATGGGTATGAAAACCAAAGCGCGGCAGTTGGCGCCTAGGCACCAGGGAAGGTTGCAGGGGTTGAGTTGTTGTAGACATCTATCAGCTGTCCTCGCTGAGTAAACCTTCTTCCTGCAAACCCTCAAGTGCCTCTAAATCAGGCAGCAATTGCTCTTGATCCAAATCGTCACCTACAGGACGGGCAAAGGCAGCAAAATTACTACCTTCAGCTATGCCATGGCGACTGCGGGTGGCTTGGAGTTCATCGTCGGAGGGATCATCCAGCACTGCAGCGGTGGGCTGGGGCAGAGGCATCTCAACTGTGTAGTCGGGGCGGAGGGCACTAGCTCTGCGGTAACTAGCATTTTCCTCATCGAGAATATCTGGATGGGGACCGGCCTCTGCCCTCAACTCCTCTTCAAAGCCACTGAAGCCTGTACCCGCTGGTATCAGACGACCGATGATTACGTTCTCCTTCAGGCCGCGTAACCAATCGCTCTTACCTTCAATCGCCGCCTCAGTTAACACACGAGTTGTTTCTTGGAAGGAAGCAGCCGAGATGAAGCTATCGGTGTTCAGAGATGCTTTGGTTATGCCAAGTAGCACTGGGGTGAATTCAGCAGGGGCACCACCGGTAATGGCAATGGCCTGATTGACTTGATCCACCTGACGCAATTCAATCAATTCACCTGGAAGCAGGGTTGTATCACCGGCGTCCTCAACACGAACCTTATTGGTCATCTGGCGAACAATCACCTCGATGTGTTTATCGTCGATGGTTACGCCCTGGGACTTGTAAACGTTTTGCACCTCTTGAACAAGCGCCGTTTGCAAGCGTGAAATGGCTTGATTAGCAGCATCCATAGATGCGTTGCGCGAGCGTAAATCCTCAAATAGAACTTCAAGTAGTTCATGGGGATTGATGGGGCCATCGGTTAGGAGATCACCAGATTCAACCAATTGACCATCGCTCACCATCACAGTGCGTCCTAACAAAATGGGATATTCAGTGCTCAATTCATCACCTTCAATCACTGAAACAGTGGGGGCGTCTTCATCCTCTTTCTGTTCGATCTTCACGCTGCCAGCCTTGCGGCACAACACAGCTGAATCCCTGGGGCGACGGGCTTCCAGCAATTCTTCAATACGGGGCAAACCCTGAACAATATCGCCAGTTTTGGCCCTCTCAAACACCAGCTGAGCAAGGGTATCGCCGCGAAGCACCAAGTCGCCATCGCGCACGTGCAGGATGGAATCGGGTGAAACCATATAGGGGCGGCCCACCCTTAGGGAGATCGAATCAGGCCCAATCGATTCCACCTGACCGCTATGGGGGGCGATTAGATCTGAAGCAAGTTGCTCACCTTCAACAATGCGTTGACCAATGGCTGCGCTGGGCTTCTCATTTTGCAATTTAACTACCAACAAATCATCTGGCCTTTCAACTATCAAACGCCTAATTGGCTCCCCTTCAACGCTATCTGGAAGTTGCACAACACCATCTTCTTTGCAAAGGATTTGAACAGTTGCAACAACATCTCCTCGCTTAATTGAATCCCCATCAGCCACCTTTACTTCGGTGTGGGTTGAGCCATGGCTGGCATCTGAAAGGGTGTCTCGCCTCACCAGGTGAGATTCAAGGATCACAAGCTGGAGGCGATCGATGGTTTTTGCCCGCTTATCAGGCACCATCTCAACGTCTACCGTCATTTGTGGCGTGGTATCAAAAGTTTCAAGAATTAGTTGGGTACGCAGAAGCTCAACGCCCTCAACTGATTTAACTAATTCTGCATCTTTAAAGGTAAGCCGTTGCACAGCCTTTAGGCCGAGGGAAGGACCATTGGCTTGTTTAACGGTGCCAAGTTCAGGCAGGTGAGCCTCATCAGGAATCGCGTATTCCTCCACAGGACGGAGCAGCAATGCACCACCTTCTGGTGTATCAACGGATTCCACAAATAGCATTGATTCAGCCACCAATCCAGCTGCAATTTCTTCGCCCGGGTTTACCATCTTGCCCTCGTCAGCAAAACGGCTTAACACCTTGCTATCAGTTACTAAATGCAGGGTTCCAGAACGAACAATAATTTCACGTAGAATGTCATTCTTCTGGGTAACAGTAACAATGCCTGCGGTTTGGCTGAATATATCTTTAACCACCTCTGTACCAGCTTCAATCCACTGGCCATCCTCAATCATCAGAAGGGATATATCTTTATTTATTTCATGGGTTTCCTGGGGAATCCAGAGCAGGGTTCCACCTTTAGAAACCTCATATCCGTGTTTTGCGCTACGGGCTTTTTTAATACCAAGGCCAGGGGCAAATTTAATCAAACCGCCTGTTTGAGTGCGGAAGCGATCGTCGGTAAGTTCTGCAATCACCTCGCCATTGGCTATCTTTGTGCCAGGCTCAGTATTTAAGCGATATCTAATGTTGTCTTTACCTTCAAGGTGCCAGATCTGGCCGCTGTGGGTAGTGGTTGCAATAAGCTTGCAATCCTTTAATAACAAGCTGGAAGTAACAATTTCAACTTCCCTTGAATCGCCTTGAGATTCCCTTAGTCTTACGCTGCCGCCATATTCACTGATCTGCCTGCTTTCGGCTAGAACATCGCCATTGTGCACATTGCTAGCACCTTTAACAACCGGGAATGCATTGGGGGGCAAGTTATAAACGTCGCCGCCAAAAACCCAAAGCCTTCCTAAGCGCTGGGCCTTCAAAGTGATATTGCCCTGACGGTCGGGAACCTCCTTGGGTTGAATTACATCTTCATAGCGAACTTGACCAGCCAAATCACAAATAACATCCTTACTTGCCTTCTCAATACTCTTCTTAACAGCAGCGCCACTAGAAATCTGAGCCAGAATTATGTCGTTCGGAACACTTGCACCATCAGCAACAAAAAGAATAGAACCCGTGGTGATGTCTAATTTCTGTGCTTTACCTTTTGTGGTTGGTTTTAAGGTGAGGCTGAAATCAACTTCTGCAATCTGAGCTTCCACACCATGGGGAGTGCGGTGGGGGCGAACCTTAGCCTTTGAATCAAATTCAACAATTCCATCCACCAAAGAGCGAACCACACCAGTTTCAGCAGTTGACACACCACCGGTGTGGAAAGTGCGCATAGTTAACTGAGTGCCAGGCTCACCAATGGATTGGGCTGCGATAATGCCAACCGCCTCACCAAGATCAACTAATTCGTTGTGCGCTAGGGCCCAGCCATAGCATTTGCGGCAAACTGATCGAGCGGCTTCGCAGGTAAGTGGTGAACGCACACGAACTTCTTTGATGGCAGCTTTTTCAATCTGCTTACTTAAGATGGGATCAATCTCTGTGTCCCGTTCAGCTATCACGGTGCCTTCGGAATCAATAACGGGTTCAGCCACCAATCGGCCGAGCAAACGATTGCGATAACGGCCATTATCTTCTGCCGCAACGATAATGCTGCGCACAGTGCCGCAATCGTCTTCCCGAACGATTACATCTTGGGCAACATCAACTAAACGCCTGGTGAGATAACCGGAATCAGCGGTGCGCAGGGCGGTATCCACCAAACCCTTGCGCGCTCCATAGGAGGAGATCACATATTCAGTAACGGTTAAACCTTCGCGGAAATTGGTGCGAATCGGCAGGTCGATAATCTCCCCTTGGGGGTTGGCCATCAGGCCACGCATGCCAACCAACTGACGCACCTGGGACATGTTGCCCCGGGCGCCAGAGTTAGCCATCATCCATACGGAATTCAGGGGAAAATTATCATCAAAGTTTCGCTTAACTGAATTCACCAAACGTTCGTTTGTTTCAGTCCAGGTGTCAATTACCTTGGTGTGCCTTTCAACTTCAGTTATTTCACCTAAACGATATCTTTCCTCTGTTTGGGTAATCTGCTTTTCAGCATCCTCGAGCAACTGGGGCTTGTCGTCGGGAACTTTCAAATCATCTACCGATATGGAAACCGCCGCCTGGGTAGCAAAGCGAAAGCCCAAATCTTTTAGATCGTCTGCCATCGCGGCCGTAGCTGCGGTGCCATGGTGTTTGTAGGCCCAAGCCACTAAGCCACGCAAACCTTTCTTATCGATAATTCGATTTCGGAAGGGGGGTGGAATCCTGGATGGCTCACGTTTTGCGGCGGCTTCTGCAGCCGCAAGAGCAGCGGCTTCTGCGGCCTTAGCTGCCTTCGACTTACTTGAAGATTTACGGGCGGCGGGCTTGGAGGTGCTGGTCATGACCTTTAACAGGGGGGGGGGTAGGAAAATTTGGCTGAATTCAAGCAAGCAGGGGCGTATTACCTGGTGGCCACCGCATCGATGATTGTGCGATTCATAACCACACGACCTGTAGTTGTTAGAAGATAGCGACTAATCAGCGCACCATCTTCATCTAAACGATCGCGGCGGTATTTCCATTGCTCAACCCTGGTGCCATCGCTAAGGGTTTCACTCTTTAAGGGTTCCGTTGCTTCGTCATCGTCTTCCACCTCACCGCTGAATCGAACCCAAAGCCAATCGTGCAAGCTGATGCGTTTTTCAGCAAAGGCATTACAAACATCACTCAAACTGGCAAAACTCCATGCTCGATCACCGAATTCAGGTATTGGGTTTTCTTTACGAGTTGCGGTGAGGTAGTAGGAACCCAAAACCATATCTTGCGATGGAGTGATGATTGGTTCACCTGTAGCTGGCGAGAGAATGTTGTTGCTTGCCAGCATCAACATTCGGGCTTCGGTTTGAGCCTCAAGGGATAGGGGAACATGGACGGCCATTTGGTCACCGTCGAAGTCTGCGTTGAAAGCAGGGCACACCAGGGGGTGCAGCTGAATAGCCCTACCATCAACAAGTTTTGGTTCAAATGCTTGGATACCTAAACGGTGCAGGGTGGGGGCGCGATTCAACATGATTGGATGGCCATCAATAACCTCCTGCAATACCTGCATAACCTCATCATCTGCCCTTTGAATCATCTTCTTGGCAGCTTTTATGTTGTTAACTATATTTTGACGAATTAAACGGTGAATAACAAAGGGTTGGAAGAGCTCGATTGCCATCTCCTTAGGCAAACCGCACTGATTCATTTTAAGTTTAGGGCCCACAACGATTACAGATCGGCCAGAATAATCAACCCTTTTACCAAGAAGATTCTGACGGAGGCGACCCTGTTTACCTTCAATGATGTCGCTCAGGGATT